>ENA-OXQK01000470-OXQK01000470.1-human-gut-metagenome-genome-assembly--contig:-NODE-470-length-12383-cov-6.96058_pt1 | contig 12383 bp, 10 predicted proteins | sample MGYA00249582_ERZ652563 | MGnify/ENA primary metagenome ERZ652563 (study PRJEB26925, sample SAMN05826493) | human gut metagenome | biome: ENVO:2100002; feature: ENVO:00000062; material: ENVO:00002003... | reverse complement strand
CTACACTAGATCGCTCGTCGGCAGCGTCAGATGTGTATAAGAGACAGATACCGCAGTCACCGGAGTTGCAGCAGCGCATCCTGCAGGCGGAGCTTGACACGGTGGAGGAAAACCTCGAAGTCTTGCGGCAGCAGGGCAAGAACGTGTCGCGGGCGATGCTGAAAGGGCTGGAGAAGCGCAAGCATAACCTTGTGGCGAAGCTGGAGAAGGTGGAACACGCTATCAAGTCCCGCACGGATGATGTGGTGGACTTCAAGCAGATGGGCATCGACCACATCTTCATTGACGAGAGTCACCAGTTCAAGAACTTGACTTTCAACACCCGTCATGACCGTGTGGCGGGATTGGGAAACTCGGAAGGAAGCCAGAAGGCCCTGAATATGCTCTTTGCCATCCGTACCATACAGGAACGCACGGGCAAGGACTTGGGGGCTACGTTCCTTTCGGGCACGACCATTTCCAACAGTCTGACGGAACTGTACCTGCTCTTCAAATACCTGCGCCCCAACGAACTGGAACGGCAGGACATCCGCTGTTTCGATGCTTGGGCTGCCATCTTCGCCAAAAAGACGACCGATTTTGAGTTCAACGTAACGAACAATATCGTTCAGAAGGAGCGTTTTCGCTATTTCATCAAGGTGCCGGAGCTTGCCGCCTTCTACAACGAGATTACCGACTACCGCACGGCGGAGGATGTAGGTGTGGACAGACCAAACAAGAATGAGAGACTGCACCACATACCGCCCACACCGGAGCAGGAGGACTTCATACAGAAGCTGATGCAGTTTGCCAAAACCGGCGATGCCACTCTGCTTGGCAGGTTACCCCTGTCGGAAACGGAGGAAAAGGCGAAGATGCTCATCGCCACCGACTATGCGAGAAAGATGGCTCTTGATATGCGCATGATAGACCCGAACTACGAGGACCATCCCGACAACAAGGCAAGCCATTGTGCCAAGATGATTGCAGAGTATTACCACAAGTACGAGGCGCACAAGGGTACGCAGTTCGTGTTCTCCGACTTGGGGACATATCAGCCGGGGGAAGGATGGAACGTGTACAGCGAGATAAAACGCAAGTTGGTGGAGGATTACGGCATACCGGCAAGTGAGGTGCGCTTCATTCAGGAGTGTAAGACGGATAAGGCTCGTAAGGCGGTGATAGATGCCATGAACGCCGGGACGGTGCGCGTGCTGTTCGGCTCCACAAGTATGCTCGGAACGGGCGTGAATGCGCAGAAAAGATGTGTCGCCATCCATCACCTTGATACACCGTGGCGACCGTCCGACCTGCAACAGCGTGACGGACGGGGTGTTAGAGCCGGGAACGAGATTGCCAAGCATTTTGCCGAGAATAACGTGGATGTCATCATCTACGCGGTGGAAAAGTCGCTGGACAGCTACAAGTTCAATCTGCTGCACTGCAAGCAGACGTTCATATCGCAGCTCAAAAGTGGAGCGATGGGCGCACGTACCATCGACGAGGGAGCAATGGACGAAAAATCGGGTATGAACTTCTCGGAGTATATGGCGTTGCTCTCCGGCAATACCGACCTTTTGGATAAGGCGAAATTAGAGAAGCGTATCGCCTCGCTCGAAGGGGAACGCAAGTCGTGGGGCAAGGGCAAGCGCGATTCGGAGTTCAAGCTGGAATCCAAGACGGGAGAACTGCGCAACAACACGGCTTTCATCGAAGCCATGACGGAAGACTGGAACCGTTTTCTTTCCGTTGTGCAGACTGATAGGGAAGGCAGCCGTCTTAATCTTGTCAAGGTGGACGGCGTGGATTCAACGGATGAGAAGGTCATCGGTAAGCGTTTGCAGGAAATCGCCAAGAACGCCATGACTGGTGGACTGTACAAGGCTGTCGGGGAACTTTACGGCTTTCCGATAAAGGTGGTCAGCGAGAGGACACTCAAAGAAGGTCTGGAGTTCACCGACAACCGCTTCGTGGTGGAGGGCAACTACAAGTACACCTACAACAACGGGCATCTGGCGATGGCAGACCCGATTGCTGCCGCACGAAACTTTCTGAACGCATTGGAGAGGATTCCGACCATCATCGACCAGTACAAGTCTAAGAACGAAGTGCTGGAAAAGGAGATTCCGCAGTTGCAGGAGATAGCGGGCAAGGTGTGGAAGAAGGAGGACGAGCTGAAACAGCTGAAGTCCGAACTCGCCGCACTGGACCGCAAGATACAGCTTGAGCTGGCTCCGGCTCAGGAAAACACGGAAGAGAACCGGCAAGGCAACGAGAAAAAACAGACGGAACAACAGCCGGAAAGCCCGCACGTGGACTTTGTACGCAGTCATTTAATTATAGGGAGACCCGGTTTATCGGAATCCAAAGGTGTAAAACTTTAATATCGAAGTCTTGACAGAAAAAGCCAGTGGTTGAATTTTTCACCACTGGCTTTAATTCTAATAATTTTTCAATCTAATATGACCGAATCTATAACGTTAAATCATAGATTATGTGTCTATTTGTGAAGAAAAAGACGTATTTTTGTATCAAAATCAAATAAGCATAACAATGGAACCATCTATATACCGTTTTTCACTTTGTGCCGCACTGCCGTTGATGTTATTCTTCGGCTTTTATTTTTTGTTTGCAAAGACTCCTGAAAAGAAAATTTTCAAGAATTATCTCCGCTCCCGACAGATTATGGGTATAGCTATGCTGCTGCTTTCGGCAAATTATTCGGTACATTTCTTCTTTGGTATTCGATTAAAAAATGCGGATTCTTCCATATTGATGAACATGTCCACATACTTCCTGTGCTATTCTCTGTTCAGTTCGGCATTGATAATGTTGCTTGATCGTTTTTACATTACCAAACGGCGTGTGTGGACACATATCATTTTATGGATTATATTCTCAACTCTTTCCGGAGTTGTGGTGTTCCTGGTGCCAAGCGGAATCATACAAAAAATCTCTTTATTTGCTTTAGCTGTCTGGTTAGTTGTTTTTGGAGTCGTTTTAGCTCGCAGAGTCATAGTTGCATATCGTAGAGCCATTCGGATTTTCAATGAAACTCAGGCGGATGATATAGGCGCATATATCGAATGGCTTTCCATATTCACTTATTGGGCTGTTATCTTCGGTGTCGGATGCGGATTGCTGACATTTCTGCCAGACAAATATGTTTTTATCTGGATTTTGTCGTCAATACCGTTCTACAGCTATCTTTTCTACAGCTATCAGAACTACCTGCTGTTCTATGAACAGGTGGAAAATGCTTTTGAGCAAGATATACAATCTGAAGAAGAACTTCTGACAAATTCGGGAACTGAACCCGAAATGGTTTCAGAAGAGGAAATTCCAGTGTCCTATACAGGAATTATAGAGAAGGTGGACAACTGGATAAAGACAGACGGCTATGTCCAGCAGGGACTTACCATAAAAGAACTGTCCGAAATACTTCATACGAACCGTACCTATCTTTCCGCTTATATCAAGACTACGTATAAAATGACATTCCGCGAATGGATAACCGGTCTCCGGTTGGAGTATGCGAAAAACATACTGAAGGAACATCCGGAAATCAATATACAGAAGCTGGCTGAGTCTTCCGGTTTTCTTTCCCGCAGTAACTTTATCAAATTATTTTCCGAGAAGGAAGGATGTACGCCTGCCAAATGGAAAAAAGCAAATCGGGAATAATTTGTATACTAAAAAACATTGAAAGAGGTCTCAGAAACCCATTTTCAAAAAGTGCTCAAACGACAAAAAAAGTGCTAATTCGACAAAAAGGTGCTCTAACGACAATTTGAAAAGTGCTCAAACGACTATTTTTCATAAAACGCTGTATTTCAACAGAAAAAGTTTTTGTAATATTTTGGGCGCTGAATGGCATTTATTACCTTTGGAGAAGACAAAGATAATAAATTCAAGTTTATATGAGCAGAAAAATCACTTTTCTTACCCTGTTTCTGTGGCTGATGACGGTAACTTTTCCTGTCATTGCGCAGCAGAAAACAGAAACGACCTACACCTTCCGCTTCGTACCGAAGAAGGACATGTTCTACGTTCCTTGGAATGGCAATGACACGGAACTTGCCCGCTTGTTGGAATGTATCGAAAACAACAAAGCAACAATTCTTGACGGCAAACTGCCGCTACTGGTTGACGGCTACTGTAATTCACTGGGCAGTGAAGCCGAGAACCTTGCCACGGCGAAGATCCGTGCCAATCGAGTAAAATCCGAACTAATTACACGCGCGAAAATCAAGGAAGAAAACTTCATTACCCACAATCATGCGACAGGGGGTGATTTTGTAATCGTGTGCCTAACGGTACCCACAAAGGAAACGGCCGCGATGGATGCGGAAGCAGAAGCACGACGCAAGGCGGAAGCCGAACGTCTGGTAGCCGAGAAGCGTGCCGAGCAGGAACGGCTTGCCGAAGAGCAGCGTAAAGCGGAAGAAGCCCGACTTGCCGCTGAAAAGGCAGAAGCCGAGAAAACCGCTCAACAAAATACACTTGCCGACACGCCGTCGGAAACCAAAATCACAACTGATTATCATCTCTCCCTGCGTGCCAACCTGCTGCGCTGGGCTACCTTGACACCAGATTTAGGACTTGAATGGCGCATCTGCCCATCGTGGGGCATTGCCGTAAACGGCTCGTGGACTTCTTGGAGCTGGAGTGGCAAAGACCGCCGCTATGCACTCTGGGAAGTGGCTCCGGAAGTACGTTACTATATGGGTGAGAAGAAAGCCTGGTATCTGGGTGCGATGTTCAAGACCGGACAGTTCAACTACAAGCTTTCTGAAACAGGCAAGCAGGGCGACCTGATGGGTGGCGGCATCACCGCCGGCTATCAGCTGCGGCTGAACAAGGTACTGGCTCTTGATTTCAACCTCGGTTTGGGCTACCTGAATGCCGATTTCGAAAAATATGAAGTCATCGACGATGTACGTGTACGCCGCGGCAACGAGACAAAAGATTGGTGTGGTCCCATCAATGCCGGTGTGACATTGGTATGGAAGTTATTCTAACACGGAGGAATAGAATATGAAAGCAAGACAATATATAAATATGATGGGAATGGCAGCCGCCGTGCTGCTCTCTTCCTGCGTGAAGGACACGCTTTATGACACGCCGCATCCCGACTACGGAAAGATTGCGGTGACAGCCGACTGGTCGGCCCGCGGTGAGGGTATCGACATACCTGCCACATGGACGCTCACCATGGGCAACTATACGGGTACGGAGACTTCCGCCACCCATACCCCCGACCATCTGTTTGCTCCGGGCAGCTACACCCTTGCGGTGTGGAACCCGGCTGAAGGAATCACCGTGAACGGCACCACAGCCACCATTGCCGCAGCCACGGGAACCCGGGCAGGCACGGATGCCTTTGTTAACAATGCCCCGGGATGGTTCTTCACCTATACGGAACAGGTGACCATCGAGAAAGACAAGGACTATCCGCTGACCGCTGCAATGAAGCAGCAGGTACGCGAACTGACGCTTGTCGTCAAACCGACGGGTGATGCCGCCGGACGCATCACGGAGATTGTTGCCCATCTGACGGGTGCAGCCAGAACACTCGATTTCGCTACCGATACCTACGGAGCCGCTTCAAACGTCGTGCTGCCCTTCACCAAGATAACCGAAGGTGACGATGCCGGCAAGTGGAAAGCCACGGTGCGGTTGCTGGGTGTGACTGGCACGGAACAACTGCTGACGGCTGAAATCCGCTATGCGGACGGCAACCCGAGCCCCACCACGCTGAAAAGCGACCTCACAGAAGCTCTCAAGGAGTTCAACACCAGAAAGGGCAAATCGCTGACCCTCGGCGGAACGCTGGTTGAGACTCCCGAAGGCATGGAAGTGGACGGAGTCGAAATCAACGGCTGGGAAGAAGTGAAAGGTGATGATGTAAATGCCGATTTGTAAATAATTAGCAAACCGAACGCAGAAGCAAAGCTTGCTTTGATTTTGCTAAGGTGCAGCAATTATTGAAATGGAATTTAACTAATATAATAACAGAATATAATGAAGACAAGATTTTTTACACTTGCAGCGCTCGCCCTCGCACTGGTAGCCTGCAACAACGACAACGAGAACCTGAACGGTGACCCCGTGGCCGCCCAGTTTACCGCCGACATCGCCCCCGCCACCCGCGCCAGCGGAACCACCTGGACTGGCGGCGACCGTATCGGCATCACCGACATCGGCAACGATTCCCAGTACGGCAACGTGCCTTTCATCCTGAAAAACGGGAAATTTGAGGCAGAAGGAAAGGTCATCTATATCGAAGATACAAAGACCCATACTTTCCGCGCCTACTATCCGTACAACGCGGCGGGAGGCATCCTCGCAGCCACGACCGATGTCACGGCGCAGCAGAACCAGCCTGCCATCGACTTCCTCTTTGCTTCAGGAGCCACGGGAGACAAAAACAACCCGGTAGTAAGCTTCACCGACAAAACCGCCAAAGGCGGTGAAGACAACTCCTTCCACCACCGCATGAGCCAGATAACCCTTACCTTCGAGGCGGGCGACGGCGTGAATTTCAGCGTGGTCAAGCCTGAACGTTACACGCTGGACGGATTGTTACTCACCGGTACGTTCAACACGGCCGACGGTATTGCCACCGCAGACAACGGGGCACAGACCGGAGAACTGGCCATGAATTTGGCAGACGGCGTTCTCACGTCATCGATCATCCTCTTCCCGCAGACAGTTGCATCCCTGCCGTTGGTTGTGAATTACAAAGGTCAGGAATATCATGCCACACTCACCATGCCCGAAGGCGCACTGCTGGCGGGCAACAACTATACCTATACCGTCAAGGTACGCAACAAAGTCCTTGAAGTCAGCGAAGCCACCATTGCAAAGTGGAACGATATAGACGGTGGAGATGTGGGTGCTGACCTGTAGGATGTTAATAATTAATCGATTAGAATGAAGAATTATGAGACATAGATTATTTATCCCCGCAGCCACCGCACTGCTGTTCGCCCTCGCCGCCTGCACGCAGGACGAACTTGCTGGCGATAACCGTCTGCCCGAAGGTGAATACCCCGTCGTCATCCGTGCCACCGGATTGTCCGTAGAAGCAACGCCGCTGGCAGCCCCTTCCACCCGTGCCGCTGTGGACGGCGACTGGCAGGGCGTCACTTCCGTGGCACTCAAGATGGGCGATGCGGTAAAGGAATACACCGTAACGGCTTCTACCGATTTCAAGAGTGCCACGCTCTCACGCGAGAACGACCCGCACTACTGGACCAGCCGCTACCCGATTACCGTATCGGCGTGGTGGCCCTTCGACAATGCCGACATCACACAGATGCCTGCCGTGAAGGTTGCAGAAGACCAAAGCAAACTGGCTGACTTCCAGAACAGCGACTTCATCTCTGCTGAGAACCGGAAGGTGGAATTTAACAACCCGACACTTGAATTTACCCACCGCACGGCACGCGTGACAATCGAACTGAAGCCCGGCACGGGATTCACGAGCGTCGCCGGTGCCACGGTGAGCCTCGTGAGCCTGTCCGCCGATAACGGCAACCCGACCGCCATCAAGACCTACAACGCAAGCGGCAACACCTACGAGGCACTGACCGCCCCGCAGACCGTTGCGGCAGGCAAGCCGTTCGTCAAGGTGGAACTCGGCGGCGGCACCTTCTACTTCCGTCCGCAGAACAACGTCGTATTAGAAGCGGGCAGCCGCTATAAATATACCGTTAAGGTGAACACCACCGGCCTGACGTTAGAGGGTTGCACCATCGGCAGCTGGGTTGACGGCGGCGGCGAGAGCGGCGAGGCTGAGGATTTGGGCTATTCTATACAGAACGACGGCAGTTACATGGTCTATAACGCTGACGGCCTACTGGCATGGAACAAAGCCGCACAAAAGGACGAATCGATTAATTGCACCCTCACCGCCGACATCGACCTGACGGGTAGGGATTGGACACGGATAGACACATGGCCTGGCTACTCCGGCGTCTTTAATGGGCAGGGACACCGCATTACGGGATTAAACTTTTCAGCAGCGACTACTGAACTTTTTGGGTTATTAAATGTACGTGGTGTGATAAAGAACCTACAACTCATAGATGTGAATCTGTATGGCAGTAGTGGATCAGCAGCTGGAATAGTGGAGCAAAATGAGGGTCAAATCATTGCCTGCTCTGTGACGGGAAAAATTTCTGCATATGGTAGAACTTGTGGTATAGCCGATTTAAATTATGGCAGTATCACAGCTTGCTGGTTTGACGGCACATTGAAAGATTATGAATCTGGAGCTATAGTGCGTTTCAACTACAATACTATAACTTCCTGTTATTGGGGAGGCAATGCCGAGCGAGGAGAATTCCGTAATTTTGGAGGAACGGTAGATGCCACGAAGGTGGACGGCGCGACCGTGAAATGGCAGACAGCCGTCGACGGCATGAACATCGCCCTCACCGACAATGACTACCAGTGGGCACTCGGCACAGACGGTCTGCCCGTACTGCAAAAGAAACAATAACAACCCCTAAACAACACGCATCATGAAACGAACAACCATCCATATATCCGCAGCCATCGCCCTGCTGCTCGGCCTTGCCGCCTGCACACAGGACGAAGCGGGCTTCCTACCAGAAGGGGCGGAAGGCACACCCATCGTCTTCACCGCCACGGGGCTGAACCCCGCCGCGACAGCCACCGCCGGCACCCGTGCCCCAGCGGATGGCAATTGGACGGGTGTGCAGAGCGTGGCAGTCATGATGGACGGCATGGTGAAGACGTACAACGTGACGCCCTCCACCGCCGACCCCACCAGCGCCACACTGACCTCCACCGACCCGTACTACTGGACCAACCACAACGACATCACCGTCACGGCGTGGTGGCCCTACACCGCTGGCGAGACAACTCCGCCTGCGGTAAAGGTAAAAGCCAACCAAAGTGCCCAGAAAGACTTTGAGGGCAGCGACCTCATCGTAGCCGACGGACAGACGGTGACCTACGGTAGCCCCACGCTCCGCTTCACCCACCGCACGGCACGGGTGACCATCGTTCTGACGGACTACACCGAGGGGCTGGCATCCGTGCAGCTGACGGGCCTCTCCACCGAAGGCGACAACCCGGATATAATCGTCCCGTACAGCAAGGGCAGCAACACCTACACCGCCATCGTAGCCCCGCAAAATGTGGCAGCTGGCACGGCCTTCATCGTCTGCACCTTCACTAACGGCAAGACCTTCGTTTATAAGATGAAGAATGCTACCGACTGGCAGGCGGGCGGTGAATATACCTACACCGTCTCCCTCGCTGCGGCAAAAGACCTGGGCTATACCATAGAGAGCAACGGCAGCTACACCGTGACCTCCGCCGATGGCTTGATGAATGTAGCCAAATTAGTGAACGGAGGTAAGACCGACATTAACATTACCCTCGACAAAAACATTGACCTCACCGGCAAAGACTGGACGCCGATAGGCACAGACTACGACAACTCATACAAAGGCACCTTCGACGGCGGCGGCCATACCATCACGGGGCTGACCTTTACGACAAATGACGAATATGCGGGTCTGTTCGGCTGGCTCAATAGAGCTGGTACGGTGAAGAACGTGGTGATGGAGGGCGTACAGATAACAAGCCATCAAATATATGGCGGCAGTATTGGCGGCGTGGTAGGATCTGGCTGGGGCACCATTGAAAACTGCTCGGTGTCGGGCAGCGTCAGCGGCACGGTGTATGTCGGCGGTGTGGTGGGTGTTCAAATAGGCGGTTCCATCACCGGATGCAGTTCCTCTGCCACAGTGAAGGGAATGGTTGATGTCGGCGGCGTGGCAGGTCAGACGAATTCGAGTGCCACCCTGACCGCTTGCTATGCCACAGGCAACGTGATCATAGAAATGGACCCCAAAAAGAATATCGCTGGCGGCAGTCTGGTGGGAATGAACGCAGGAAGCAGCCTCCTTGCCTGCTATGCCACGGGCAACGTAACCAGTACGGGTAGTAGCACTGGCTATATGCATATCGGCGGCTTTTTGGGAAATAACTACACCACCGTGACCGCCAGCTATTGGAAGAACAATCATGAACAAGGCATCGGCTACAATAGGGAAAGCACCGGAGCCACGAAGGTGGACGGCTCTGTCGTTACCTGGCAGAACGCCGTTGATGCCATGAACACCGCCTTGCAGAACGCAGGCTCAGAGTGGCGTTACGAACTTAACGGAGCATTGCCTACCTTGAGGAAACAGTAAGCCGTTGCGGGCGGAAATGTTCCGCCCGCAACGAACATTAACCGAAGTATAACCCCAATAAAAAAAGGAGGACGTGATGGAACACACGGAGAATCCACCATATAGGTTTTGGCATCAAGGCATTGTTAATAATAATATAGACTCCAGTGTAAATATGGAAGCTGTAAGCCGGACATTGCCAAGATTGGTGCTCATTAAAGGCAACAAATCAAGTAATTAAATTAAAAACATGGGACTTTTTCACAGAGACAAGAAAAATAATGACGATGAGCCGGACAGTGTTCAAACCAATTCATTCTCTGATATTATGAATGGTTTGCAATACGCCGTAAACTGTGCACAAGATACATTGCAGAATCATCAGATACAAAATCTGACCAGACTTTTTGAAGGAACAAATGCAAATAACGCAAATACGTTCCAATCGAAAAAAATCATGGTTGGAGACAAGACTATTGATATTCCACTTATAGCTTTGATATCCCATCATTATCTTGCGATGGATAATGTGCAGATAAAGTTCAAGGCGAAGGTCGGAAGCGTGGAATCACAGATTCCGGAAAACAACTTATTGTTATCCAGCCCACAAAGAGCCAATCTCCAGATGCAGATGAGCAACATAAAACCGGATGCGGATGATGTCATGGAGGTTTGCGTCAATTTTAAGGTTCAGGAGACTCCGGAGAGCATTTCCCGAATTATTGACGATTTTGTAAAAAATATCTAACAATTTTAAAATTCAAATGTTATGGCAGAAGAAATAAAGAACCAAGGGCAACAAGAAAATGCGGAAAACTTGAATGAAAATGTAAGCGGACAGGCGAAAGAAATTATCTCCGCTGCATTGGAAGAGACTCAAAACAGAGAAACTTCTCCAGTTCTTAAAGCAGATTCAAACGTGACTGACAAATTCAAGGGGCTTCCCATGCGGGAACTTATTGCAGCTCCACTTATTGCAGCAGCCGAAGCACAACAGGAATTGGCAGCGACAGCATGGAATTTCTACCAGCAAATTGCATTTGATGGTAAAAGCGGCAATAAAGCGCGTATATTGGAATTCGATGTCGAAAGACCGATACAGCAGGATGGAAAAATGACAACAATGTCACAAAGTGTCAAGGCTCCGTTTATAGGATTGGTGCCTATTCCTTCCCTGCTCATAGATCGCGTGGATGTCGATTTCCAGATGGAGGTTACCGATACATCAAACGTAAAAAGCACTACCAACGCAGAAGTAGAGGCAAAAGCTTCTGCAAAACATTGGTTTATAAATGCGGAAATCAGCGGCAAAGTCACGACCGCCCGCGAGAACACCCGCATGACCAACCAAACGGCAAAATACCAGATACATGTGACAGCCAGTCAGCAGCCGCAGACCGAAGGTCTGTCTAAACTGATGGATATAATGGCATCATGTATCGAGCCTATAACAAACGAAAGTAACAGTAAGTAAATATATGAATTTGATTCAAGCATTAAGATTGCCAAACAGTCGAGCAGTAATGACAAATATTGCACGGTTTCATTATCAAAATATTTATAATGTAGGTTTGACCCCTCCGATTGCCACGCAAAGTAATTTGACATTTCAAATAAAAGGATATACCCGTAACTATCGTTTTCTTAGATTAGACTATGCCTGTGTCATATATATTGCGGATGGAATAGCAGTCGTTGCTTCAAATGGCATAGATACTTTAAGTTCAGGTTTTTCGGGGTGTTATATGGCCAGTTTTAGGCACAATGGCATTAGGTATGTTGCTCATATTCCAACGCCTAACAATAGTATTAAAACATCATGGAATCGGGCGGTTAAAAATCAAATAATAGATAATGTTGTTCTTTTTAAACCTACTGAAGGATTGGCGAGAATCCCAGGAACCATTGGTATTTGGGGAATTATAACATTTAACGATAGATGTTATCGGCTTGATGTAAATGAAAACGCTCCTCCAAGTCAAGCCATACGTGGCCAAAGAATTTTTAACTCAATCCCGAGAAATCCCATACTAACAGAAATTCCACCTATCGCCGGTGGTCAGATGCCTTAATAATTATAACAATTGTAAATAAGGGAAGAATGGTTGTTTCATTGAGGAGTAGAATTCTATTCTGATATATAATTCTGGTGGCGGTCATCGGTAGCATGGCCGCCATTCTCATCCA
>ENA-OXQK01000453-OXQK01000453.1-human-gut-metagenome-genome-assembly--contig:-NODE-453-length-12642-cov-6.82553_pt1 | contig 12642 bp, 9 predicted proteins | sample MGYA00249582_ERZ652563 | MGnify/ENA primary metagenome ERZ652563 (study PRJEB26925, sample SAMN05826493) | human gut metagenome | biome: ENVO:2100002; feature: ENVO:00000062; material: ENVO:00002003... | reverse complement strand
TCGTCGGCAGCGTCAGATGTGTATAAGAGACAGGATGGTATCGGAAATCGTGATGAGTGTACTTTCTGATAACAGCAACCGCCACATCACCATCCAAGCGTCTGCTCCCGAAAAGGGCAGTAAGGCTTCTGCCAAGACAGAGGATGCCGATAAGCCGAAAAAGGAGCCGAAGAAAAGATCACCGAGAAAGTCTGCCGCCGCAGGTAAAAAGACGAAACAGGCTTTGGGCGCTGTGGCAGCTTCAAGTGTGGAGGTTCCCGTACAAGCTGACGATTTCGTCGGTCAGTCTTGTCCGCTTTGCGGAAAAGGTACCGTTATCAAGGGGAAAACAGCTTACGGTTGTTCTGAATGGAAATCCGGATGCACATTCCGCAAGCCGTTTGAATAAGGGTAATCACATTAAATAATTCTCTCCGCCATGTATTTCCAGAGGGGAGCAGCCATCAGCGCCTGGCGGATGCTTCCTTGCTGCAGCAATTCCTTGACCTCTTGCAAGGAAAGCAGGTGTACGGTCAGGTTTTCTGTATCTTCCAACTGTTGCTCGGAGATTTTCTCCACGTCCGTAGCCAGGAAACAGTAGGTAATGTTGGTGTGGGTACTTGGATTGGGAGAGATTTGCATGAACTCTTTCCATACTCCGTTTCCATAGCCGGTTTCTTCCAAAAGTTCCCGTTGTGCGGAAACCATCGGAGAGCCGTCCTCTTCTTCGCATACCCCTGCACAGAGCTCATAGGACGTTTCTTGTATGCCATGCCGGTATTGGCGGATAAAGACAAATTGTCCATCACGGGTGATGGCAATGGTATTCACCCAGTTGGGATATTCCAATATATAATAGGAGGGGATGTGGTTGCCGTTGGGTAGCACTACATGGTCCTTACGCACAGTGAGCCACGGGGCCCGATGAAGGTATTCGCTGGATAAGACGGTCCAGGTGTCTTTTGATTTTTCCATAATGGTAGAATTGACTATATTTTAAACAGCATCCCTCCGATATTATCTGCCGTGGCTCCCGTTACCGAGGCGAGGCATCCGGGTGTGTCCGCCATATAGAGGGCACCCAGGAAAGCAAAGATTAGGGCTTCCTTGTACTCTATGATTTGCCGGCTGGGAATCACGATTTCACACGGACACAAAGCGTCGATACGTTCTATGAGGAACTTGTTGAATGCACCTCCACCGGTAATCAGCAGCTTTCCATTGCCATCGGGCAAGGGGTGGGCGGTGATGATGCGTGATATTTGCCAGGCGGCATGCTCGTAAAAGGTACGTAGCATATTTTCCATACTCAAGCCATAACGCTCGAGCATGGGATATACCAGTGTTTCCACCCACTCTCGTCCCAATGATTTCGGTCCGGACTGATGGTAGAAATCCATTCCGTTCAGTTCGTCCAGCAGTTCTTGGCAAATGTTGCCTTGCCGTGCTATCTCGCCGTCACGGTCAAATTCCAATCCTATTTGCCGGCAGTAATGGTTGATGATGTAATTCACCGGACTGATGTCAAAAGCGATGCGCCGCCCGTCCTGCTCGAATGAGATGTTGGAGAAGCCGCCGATATTCAAACAGAAGTCGTAGTCAGCAAAAAGCAACCGGTCGCCAATAGGTACGAGTGGAGCGCCCTGCCCACCTAGCATGATGTCCAGCCGCCGGAAATCCGAAACGGTAGGTATATGGGTTTCAGCGGCAATGGCGGCTCCATCACCTATTTGGTACATGATTCTCTTTTGAGGCTCATGGAAGATAGTATGCCCGTGGGAGGCGATAATATCGGGGTGGACTCCAAATTCTTGCATGAACTCGTTGACACGTTCACCGAGAAACTTTCCATAGGAGCTGTGGAAAGTGATGAACTCCAAAGCACTCATTGTCTGTGCACCGGTACCCAATATCTGCTTCATGGCGTCAGGGTAGCTATAGCCTTTCGCACAGTCTATGTGGAAAGACCATTTTCCAGCTTGTCGTCGGAAAGTGCAACAACATACGTCCAGTCCGTCAAGAGAGGTGCCGGACATCAGGCCGATGGCTTGAATTTGGAAGTCTTTCATCTTGATTTTCTTGTTTTATTTATAATTGAGGTAGAATTCGACAACGGCTTCTATTCCTTTACGGAAGATGTCCAATGGTATATTCTCATTAGGTGAGTGGATGGCGTTGGATTCGAGCCCGAAGCCCATCAATACGGTTTTGATACCCAGCACTTGCTCGAAGGTGGAAATGATGGGGATACTTCCACCTCGACGCACTGCCAGCGGTTTCTTTCCGAATGCTTTTTCAAAACCTTTTTCGGCGGCTTGATAGGCGGGCAGGCTGATGGGGCATACATATCCTTGTCCGCCGTGCATCGGAGTGACTTTTACCTGCACCGAATCCGGTGCTATGTCTAAGATATAGTCGGCAAACAGTTTGGATATTTTATGGTGGTCCTGGTGGGGAACTAACCGGCAGGATACCTTGGCGTATGCCTTGGATGGGAGCACGGTCTTGGACCCTTCACCCGTATATCCGCCCCAGATGCCGCATACGTCGAAAGATGGACGGCAACTGTTACGTTCCAGCGTACTGTAACCTTTCTCTCCGAAAAGCGCTTTTACATTGATAGCCTTTTTGTATTTCTCTTCGTCGAAAGGAATGCGGGCTATCATGTCGCGCTCAGCTTGGGGAACTTCTTCCACATCGTCATAGAAACTCGGTATGGTGATACGTCCCCCCGCATCCGTTACTTTGCTGATAATCTGGCAAAGCACGTTGATGGGATTGGCGACGGCACCGCCGAAGTGTCCGCTGTGCAGGTCGCGATTAGGCCCGGTCACTTCTATTTCCCAATAGGCAAGTCCGCGCAATCCAGTGGTCAGTGAAGGCAGGTCGGCGCCAAGCATGCTGGTGTCCGAAACCAGTATGACATCTGCTTTTAGCAGTTCTTTGTGCTCTTGGCAGAAGCTTTCCAGACTGGGCGAGCCGATTTCTTCTTCTCCTTCGAAGATGAATTTCACGTTGGTTTGCAGCAGTCCGTTTCTGACGAGGTATTCAAATGCTTTCACTTGTATGAAAGACTGCCCTTTGTCATCATCAGCACCACGTGCCCAGATATGTCCGTCGCGTATTTCAGGCTCAAAGGGTTCGCTTTTCCAAAGTTCGAGAGGCTCGGCCGGCATCACGTCGTAGTGGGCATATACCAATACGGTCTTGGCGTCCGGGTCTACGATTTTCTGTCCAAAAACAATTGGATTTCCTTTTGAAGGCATTACCAGAGCTTCGTCTGCTCCGGCTTCGAGCAACAGTTGTGCCCAGCGTTTGGCGCAGGCAAGCATATCGTCGTGATACTCGGGTTTGGCACTGATGCTTGGAATACGGATGAGGCTGAACAAGTCTTCCAGCATTTTAGACTCGTTCTCTGTAATATATTTCTTTATTTCCATAGGTGAATATTATAGCTGAGTTGTTCTGTCAATCAGGTAATAATCCAGCAATGTCATTGCTGTCATTGCTTCCACGATGGGTACTGCGCGTGGCAATACGCACGGATCATGGCGTCCGCGGGCTTTTAGGGTGGTGTCTACACCGTCAATGTTCACGGTGTGTTGCTCCATCAGTACGGTTGCCACGGGTTTGAAGGCTACACGGAAATAGATGTCTTGTCCGTTGCTGATTCCACCTTGTATACCGCCCGAATGATTGGTGCGGGTCTCGATACGTCCGTTGTTGTTGTAGAACACGTCATTCTGCTCTGAGCCTTTTTGCTTTAATCCCTTGAAACCGTCTCCATACTCGAATGCTTTTGCTGCATTGATGCTGAGCATGGCTGCTCCGAGTGCCGCATGGAGCTTGCCGAATACGGGTTGTCCCAGTCCGATGGGGCATCCTTTGATGACACAGGTCACCACTCCTCCGATAGTATCTCCTTCTCCCTTTATCTTGAAGATGAGTTCTTCCATTTCTTTCGCCTTCGCCGGGTCGGGGCAGCGGACCGGATTGGTCTCTATCAGGTCGAGGTCGTATGCGGTATAGTTCTCTTCAAGGCGGATAGAGCCTACTTGTGAAGTGTATGCCGTGATGTGTATACCCAACTGCTTTAGTGCCAATTTGGCCAAGGCGCCCGCCACTACACGCGAGATTGTTTCACGGGCCGATGAACGTCCGCCTCCGCGATGGTCTCGGATGCCGTATTTTACCTTATAAGTATAGTCGGCATGTGACGGGCGGTAGACTTCTTTCAGATTATTGTAATCGTCAGAATGCTGGTTTTGGTTCCATACAATGAATCCTATGGGGCAGCCTGTGGATTTTCCTTCGAAGATGCCGGAGAGGAATTCCACTTTGTCACCCTCTTTCCGAGCAGTAGTGATACGTGACTGTCCGGGGCGGCGTCGGTCGAGCTCTGCCTGGACGAAATCCATATCAATGGCTATTCCTGCAGGGAATCCGTCTATCACTCCTCCCACACCCTTACCGTGTGATTCCCCAAAACTGGTAAGACGGAGAATATTTCCAAATGAGTTGAACATATCAAATGCTTTAAAGGTTTATATATGAGGTTAATGTGCCAATACGCTTTATAGGAAATGCTTTTGACTTTATAAAGATAACAACTTTTTTCATAAAACGTTTAAGGAAATAAGATAAAAAATCCTTTCCGTATAAAGTTGCCTGCCTTTACCAGAGTTTGGCTAATGGTTTGTTCTTTATAAAAATGGCTTACTCTTTATGAAATATACATCGGAATTTCACTCGTAATGATGAAAAAAGGAACATCTATTTTTTAGAAAAGACCTTGTACTGTAACCTTAAAAAGTGTTACTTTGCACCTTTAATTTAAAATGGGAAATTAATAGCTCCCTTGGGAAGCTTTTTATTAACTAAACAAGTACTCAAAAAAGTATGAAAAAGAATTTATTTTATTTATTTGCATTGATCTGTTCAATGAGTTTATTCACGGCTTGTAGTGATGATGACGATGAAAATTGGAAGAAAGTGCCTAATCAGATTATTACAGCTGAAAATCTGGAACTGGAAACTAATATTCCAACAAGTTCTGATGCTAGTATGAAATTAGCGATGACCGATGCGCAGAATGGTATTTTGACGTTGAATAAAGTGGTTAGAGGTGCAGATGAAATAGAAATTAATGTGACTGTTGTTGAACAGACAGACGGTACTTTTAAGTTTCAAGGCGAGAAAAGTGTAACGCCTGCTACTAAGGCGGCTTGGGTGCTGCTTAGCTCTACGAATGTGAAAGTTTCGGGTACTATCACATTAGAAGGGAAAGCTGCAGTTACGGTTTCTACGGAGTTTGTAGGAGATATCGTGAAGAAATATCAGTTGTGTGATGCTGTTTATTATGCTGATTCTAAAGATAGAACCAATATTTATGCTCCGGGAAGATTGACTTGGGTATCGCCTTATGGAGAAGGTGGTAATGCAGGGATTGCAGCGGATAATATCTCGACAGTAGGGACAAATGTCCTATCTGCGGCTATGATACAGCTTTTGAAAGATGTGGAGTTCAAAGCTGACGGTTCTATTGTAGCCAGCTATGCAGAAGAAATAAACATTACTATGGATCAGATGATTATGGCCGGTATGGGACAGCTCCCTTCAACGGACGGCATTGTTTGGAAATCTTCTCCTGCAAATCTGGCTTATTGGTATGTGAAGGGTGAGCATATCTATGTTGTGCTGAATATTCCTGCCATTGTAACCGAAGCATTGAAAGATGCTGAGGATTCTCAAGTGACTCCGGAAGCTATTTTGCAGATTATAGAAATGGTGAAGAGCATGAGTGGAGCTGACATCAAGAATTTGTTGGGTCAGTTGTTGGCTGGACTTGAAGATGATAATATGCTGAAAAAGTTAGATATTTCTAAAATTTCCGATAGTGATATTGAAAAACTGATTGGCTATGTAATCGATGGTTTCCCCTTGAACTATAGAACTACCCAATTGGAGATAAAGAACGAGGAAGAGCTCGTAAGAACGGTAAATGATCTCTCTATCTATCTGGATAAGGATTTATTTGATATTTTTATGCCTGCTCTCTATCCGATGTTACCTGATGTAGATATGTTGTTAAAGAACACGAACATTGAATTCGGGGGACAGAGTATACCTTTGTGGAATATGATCCAGATGCTGACTGCCTTGAACTCAATGACTGAAATAGAAGGAATTTGGAATGTTACTACCAGATTCAATTTAGGTATAAGTCTTGGTGACAATTCTTATAAAAAATAAGAAAAGATTTTTCTTTATCTATAAAGAGGGTTCTGTGCTTGGAATCCTCTTTTTTATTTTTTTGTTCGTTTTATTATAGAATAAAATACATTATCTTTGCCTGCATCAAATTTGAATAAATATGACTGAAACGGAAAGACTGCAAATCATTACCCTTGTCAAGAACGAGGTCGTCCCTGCCATTGGTTGTACAGAACCTATAGCTGTAGCATTGTGTGTAGCAAAGGCTGTGGAAGTGTTGAATAAGCGTCCCGAAAAGATAACCGTATTGCTGAGTGCCAATATTCTGAAGAATGCAATGGGAGTGGGTATTCCTGGTACGGGGATGATTGGATTACCGATTGCTGTGGCACTTGGCGCTTTAATAGGCAAGTCGGCATATCAATTGGAGGTTTTGAAAGACAGTACCCTTGATGCAGTGGAGGCAGGAAAGCGTTTCATAGAAGAAAAGCGTATCCATATATCCTTAAAAGACGATATAGAAGAGAAACTTTATATAGAAGTCTGCTGTGAAGCCGATACGGACAAGGCAACCGCCATTATTGCTGGTGGACATACTTGCTTTACTTATATAACGCACAACGGGGACATCCTGCTGGACAAACAAACCGCTTCTTGCTTCGAAGAGGAGGAGGATGTATTGGACTTGACTTTACGCAAAGTGTATGACTTCGCCATGACAACCCCATTAGACGACATCCGTTTTATTCTTGATACGGCACGACTGAACAAGACTGCCGCTGAACGTTCCTTCGAAGGTGAATACGGTCATGGTCTGGGTAAAATCCTACGTGGCACTTACGAACACCGGATTATGGGCGACAGTGTCTTCTCTCATATCCTTTCTTACACTTCGGGAGCATGTGATGCCCGTATGGCAGGAGCTATGATTCCAGTGATGAGTAATTCCGGCAGTGGTAATCAAGGGATATCCGCTACCCTTCCCGTACTAGTCTATGCCGAAGAAAACGGGAAATCAGAAGAAGAATTGATACGTGCCTTGATGTTGAGCCATTTGACAGTAATCTATATCAAGCAGAGTTTGGGACGGTTATCCGCCTTATGCGGTTGTGTGGTTGCTGCCACGGGTTCCAGTTGCGGTATAACCTGGCTAATGGGAGGAACTTATGAACAAGTGGCATATGCTGTGCAGAACATGATTGCCAATCTTACCGGAATGATTTGTGATGGTGCCAAACCCAGTTGTGCCTTGAAAGTAACTACCGGAGTTTCAACCGCAGTGCTTTCAGCCATCATGGCCATGGAAAACCGTTGTGTAACTTCCGTAGAAGGTATTATTGATGAGGATGTGGATCAGAGTATCCGCAATCTGACAAAAATAGGTTCCAAAGGAATGAATGAAACGGATAAGTTGGTATTGGAAATAATGACAAGTAAATAATATAGAAATTAAAGAATTAAAAATTAAAGAATTACCATGCGGCATGCTTAATACAGTGTAGCTTGGTTCCTTAATTTCTAATTCTTTAATTTTTAATTCTTTAGTGGCAGCATCCGCCTCCACATTCATGGTCGCCGCATCCGTCGCCACAGTCACCACAACCGCAGCTGCCGCAACCGCCACCCATCATACGGGCGACTTCGGCAAGTTCTTCGTTTGTAGCCAGGCGGCTTTCCACTACTTCTCCAGTAAAGTTCAAGTCACAACCTGCGAGCGGATGGTTCATATCCATTACGACGATATCTTCCTTCACTTCTACCACACTTCCGTTGATGCGTTGACCTTCAGAAGTCATCAAGGGGATAACGGCACCTTCTACTACACGATCGCTGTCGAATTTCCCTTCTATCATAAAGATTTCTTTGGGGAGGTCAATAACATGGTCGTCGTCATATTCACCATAAGCTTCTGATGCCGGAATGGTAAAGTCGAATTTATCGCCTATCTGCAAGTCTTTTATCTGGGCTTCAAAGGGTTCGAGTGTCATTCCCAGCCCTGAGATAAACTGAAAAGGATGCTCTACGGGTGCTTCTTCTTCGAAATCTTTTTCTCCGTTTTCGATTGAGTACAGCTTATATGCTACGGTGATGTACTTGTTTTCTACTGTTTCCATTAATTTTCTATCTTTATTTAATTAGTAAATACTTTTTTTGAGTATTTGAAGAGACAAAGATACGAATTATTTGTTTCGGGATGTAGAGAGCCTTTGGTAATTTTCAGATTATTAAATGGTTTCAATGATTGGCAATACATTTACATTGGCTGTCCGAATGGTTCTATTTAGAACTGTTAAGTGATAAAATAGGATTTTAGGGCGATATTTTCTTACGATTATTCATATTTATCTTATTTTTTTATTCAATTTGTTTGGAGATTATAAAAAAGCCCTTACCTTTGCAGCACATTTGAAACAAAAAAGAAGAATTAAGTTATGAATTTACATACATCTATTAACCTGGCATTCCTGCATATTATTCGCGTCGTGGTGGTGGCATCAAGAGCGTGAGAAAGGTTATGTATGTATTCGTATGTTAGAAGATAATTTATTAAGCCTTTCTCACTATAGTGGGAGAGGCTTTTTCATTAAAAGGAGATTTGAAAATGAAGCATCAGTTACGCAGCTCGTTCAGCACACAAAGTCGTCGCATGGCGGGAGCCCGTGCATTGTGGACGGCGAATGGTATGAAGAAAGAACAGATGGGTAAGCCCATTATCGCTATAGTCAATTCCTTTACACAATTCGTCCCCGGGCATGTACACCTGCACGAAATAGGCCAGTTTGTAAAGGAAGAGATTGAAAAGCGGGGATGTTTTGCTGCGGAGTTCAATACGATTGCCATTGACGACGGTATCGCTATGGGGCACGACGGAATGCTTTATTCCCTGCCTTCAAGGGATATCATTGCCGATAGTGTGGAGTATATGGTAAATGCTCATAAGGCAGATGCTATGGTTTGCATCAGTAACTGTGACAAGATTACTCCGGGGATGCTGATGGCAGCTATGAGGCTGAATATACCGACTGTGTTTGTTTCAGGCGGTCCGATGGAAGCCGGGGAATGGAACGGACAGCATTTGGATTTGATTGATGCCATGATTAAATCTGCTGATGAAAGTGTGGGCGATAAAGAGGTGGCACAGATTGAGCAACATGCCTGCCCCACTTGCGGATGCTGTTCAGGCATGTTTACCGCTAATTCCATGAATTGCTTGAATGAAGCGATTGGATTGGCACTGCCCGGTAACGGCACGATTGTAGCCACTCACGAAAATCGCAAGAAACTATTTGAGGATGCAGCCAGGTTGATTGTAGAGAATGCCTTTAGATATTATGAAGAAGGGGATGAGAGTGTACTCCCGCGCAGTATTGCTACCCGTGAGGCATTTTTGAATGCCATGACGCTGGATATTGCGATGGGCGGTTCCACTAATACGGTACTTCATTTGTTGGCTGTGGCTCACGAAGCCGGAGCGGATTTTAAGATGGACGACATTGACATGCTCTCCCGCAAGACCCCCTGCTTATGCAAGGTGGCTCCCAATACCCAAAAGTATCATGTACAAGACGTTAACCGTGCCGGTGGCATCATTGCCATCATGGATGAGCTTGCCAAGGGCGGATTGGTCGATACGAATGTCCATCGTGTGGATGGAATGACGTTGGCAGAGGCAATCGACCGGTATAGTATTACCAGCTCTAATGTATGTAAAGAGGCAATCAAGAAATACTCCAGTGCGGCAGCCGGAAAGTTCAATCTGGTACTCGGCTCACAAAATGCGTCTTATAAGGAACTCGATACGGACCGTGCGACCGGTTGTATCCGTGATTTGGAACATGCATACAGCAAGGATGGCGGTCTGGCGGTTTTGAAAGGAAATATAGCTCAGGACGGTTGCGTTGTCAAGACTGCCGGTGTAGACGAGAGTATCTGGAAATTTACGGGGCCGGCGAAAGTTTTCGACTCACAAGATGCGGCTTGCGATGGTATTTTGGGTGGAAAGGTAGTCAGTGGAGACGTCGTCGTCATTACTCACGAAGGACCGAAAGGTGGACCGGGTATGCAGGAGATGCTTTATCCTACTTCTTATATCAAATCCCGCCATCTGGGTAAGGAGTGTGCATTGATTACTGACGGGCGTTTTAGTGGTGGTACTTCCGGACTGAGTATCGGACATGTTTCTCCCGAAGCGGCTGCCGGTGGTAATATCGGTAAGATTAAGGATGGGGATATTATCGAAATTGATATACCGAACCGTTCTATCAATGTGAAGTTGACGGATGAAGAGCTTGCAGCACGCCCTATGACTCCGGTAACCCGCAACCGTGAAGTCTCCAAAGCATTGAAAGCATATGCCAGTATGGTGAGTTCCGCTGACAAAGGGGCTGTGAGGTTGATTGATTAAAGGCCTCACCCCGACCCCTCTCCGAAAGAGAGGGGAGGAGGGAATGATACAAATTTCCGAAGTTTTTAATAAAAAGATAAAGTATGGCTGATAATAATAAAAAGAGTAACTTTTCCTCCCTCTTCCAAGGAGAGGGTCGGGGTGAGGCTCTAATAACAGGCGCAGAAGCATTGATGCGCTCTCTGGAGCATCAGGGAGTAAAGACTATTTTCGGTTATCCGGGAGGGAGCATCATGCCGGTATTCGATGCCTTATACGACCACCGGAAGGAATTGAACCATATCCTGGTTCGCCATGAACAAGGAGCCACCCATGCGGCGCAAGGCTTTGCACGTGTGTCGGGCGAGGTTGGCGTTTGTCTGGTTACCAGTGGACCAGGTGCTACCAATACTATCACGGGCATTGCAGATGCCATGATTGACAGTACGCCTATCGTTGTCATTGCCGGCCAGGTAGGGACGAACTTCTTGGGTACGGATGCATTTCAGGAAGTGGACTTGGTAGGCATTACTCAGCCTATCACGAAATGGAGTTACCAGATTCGTCGTGCAGAAGATGTGGCCTGGGCAGTGGCACGTGCTTTCTATGTGGCAAAGAGCGGACGTCCGGGACCGGTCGTGCTGGATTTTGCTAAAAACGCCCAAGTGGAGAAAACAGAATATGCGCCTACTAAGGTGGACTATGTCCGTAGCTATCTTCCCGTTCCCGAAATGAAGCCGGAGGCCATACGGCAGGCTGCTGAATTAATAAATGGTGCGGAACGGCCTTTGGTGCTGGTAGGACAAGGCGTGGAGCTGGGAGAAGCCCAGCAAGAGCTCCGTGCTTTCATTGAGAAAGCCGGAATGCCTGCCGGATGCACTTTATTGGGACTTTCCGCTTTGCCTACGGACCATCCGTTGAACAAAGGAATGCTTGGTATGCACGGTAACCTGGGGCCCAATATCAATACCAATAAATGTGATGTCCTTATCGCCGTAGGCATGCGCTTTGATGACCGTGTGACGGGTAAATTGGAAACATATGCCAAGCAGGCGAAGATTATCCACTTTGATATTGACCCTGCCGAAATAGATAAGAATGTAAAGACCGATGTTGCTGTCCTGGGCGATTGCAAAGAGACACTGGCTGCCGTTACCCAATTGCTGGAACCCGCCAACCATCAAGAATGGATTGACAGTTTCCGGCAATACGAAGAAGTGGAAGAGGAAAAGGTAATCCGTCCGGAATTACATCCGGCAGGAAAAGCGCTAAGCATGGGTGAGGTGGTGTGTGCTGTGAGTGAGGCTACTCATAACGAGGCGATATTGGTGACTGATGTCGGCCAGAATCAGATGATGTCTGCTCGTTATTTCAAATACAGCAAGGAACGTAGCATTGTTACTTCCGGTGGCCTGGGTACTATGGGCTTCGGCCTTCCGGCAGCTATCGGTGCCACTTTTGGACGTCCGGACCGCACGGTATGCGTATTCATGGGAGACGGCGGCTTGCAGATGAACCTGCAGGAGCTGGGTACCATCATGGAACAAAAGGCTCCGGTGAAGATGATTCTGTTGAACAATAACTTCTTGGGTAATGTTCGTCAATGGCAGGCGATGTTCTTCAATCGTCGCTATTCGTTTACTCCGATGATGAATCCGGATTATATGAAGATTGCTTCGGCATATGATATTCCTGCACGCAGGGTAATGACCCGTGAGGAGTTGGCAAAAGCGATTGAAGAGATGATAGTAACTGACGGACCGTTCCTGCTCGAAGCTTGTGTGGAGGAAGAAGGAAATGTAATGCCGATGACACCTCCGGGTGGTTCGGTCAATCAGATGTTGTTGGAATGCTGAAGTCATGCGAAATTAAAGAATTTACTCTATCTATGGATAAAAAACTATATACAATCATTGTTCATTCGGAAAACTTTGCCGGTTTGCTGAATCAGGTGACGGCTGTGTTTACCCGTCGGCAAATAAACATCGAGAGTTTAAATGTATCGGCCTCCTCCATCACTGTCTCTTATACACATCTGACGCTGCCGACGAGCGATCTAGTGTAGA
>ENA-OXQK01000443-OXQK01000443.1-human-gut-metagenome-genome-assembly--contig:-NODE-443-length-12873-cov-40.0287_pt1 | contig 12873 bp, 10 predicted proteins | sample MGYA00249582_ERZ652563 | MGnify/ENA primary metagenome ERZ652563 (study PRJEB26925, sample SAMN05826493) | human gut metagenome | biome: ENVO:2100002; feature: ENVO:00000062; material: ENVO:00002003... | reverse complement strand
GAAGCGTCAGACTGTCCTTCACTGTGAGGTACAATCAGTCTGATCTTAGAACGACTGGAAATCTCCCTGCCAACCTTTATGTAATTGAATGGAATCAACCATCCTGAAGGTACGTAAGGAGTACCATAAGTGTTATACATGATCCCCTCGGTAAACGTAGCCGACAGGCTTTTCCCATTTTTAGTTACCATCATGATATCAGGATAAATCATATACTCACTATTATGATCCGTATTCCAAGACAAAGAATCACCAATGCCTTCCTCTGTAATCCGTTCTTCCACATAACGAACTATAACCTCACGACGCGCACCATCTTTCCAAGCGCTCAGAGGTTTCCCCTTTCCCTCTTCCACAATCTGCATATAAACACCTGTTTCCGAGAAAAGGACAAACTGGTTTTCATCCACATTGGTCGTAGAATCCTGTTCCTGGAACTGGTCAAAGCTGATCACATTGATATCTTCTTTTTCAATAAATCGCTTGATAGCTTCTCTCTCTTCTTCTTTCATTTCAGCATAGGTCTTTCCATTATTGCAAGACTGGAAGACCAGCCCTAAAAGAAACACAGATGCGAACAATATACCTAATTTCTTCATTCTAAGTTCTGTTATTTTCGGGCAAAATTAATAAATAAGCCCCTAACTTTTATATTGTTTGTATGCAATTATACTAAAATAACTATTTTTTTGCCAGAAGCAGTTCCTCGTACTTCACCAAAGCCTGTTTAAACAGATCGATGGCTTCATCCATTGTTCCATAAAACTCCCCACCGGATGCATTCAGATGACCACCTCCATTAAAAAACTCGGCAGCCACTTTATTACAAGGGAAAGCACCTACAGAACGCAGAGATACCTTTATCATATTCTTTTCCGTATCCTCACGCAAAAATACGGAGAAAATAATATTCTTTATGGAAAGTGGAATATTCACAAACCCTTCCGTATCTCCTTTTACATACTGGAATTTACTTTGCTCCTCTTTTGTCAGCCAAACCAATGCCGAATTGAACTGAGGAAATACTTGCATCTTGTCGTACAGCACATATCCCATCAGGCGTAAACGCCCTTCAGAATACGTATTATAAACTTTACGATAAATCTCATCCTTATCAATGCCTTTCGAAAGCAGTTCGCTGATAATGAAATAAATCTCACGGTCATTAGAATTATAAGTAAAGCCACCTGTATCGGTCATCATCCCCGTATAAATACATTCAGCACCTTCCTTGGTGATATCCTCAAAATACCCCAGACGGCATATCAACCGGAAAACCAATTCCGATGTAGAAGATATTTCAGGATGAGAAATAATGATTCTACAAAAGGCTTCCGGATTAAGGTGATGGTCAATCATCATTTTGCGTGCCGGAGACTGAGCCACTGCATCCGCCATCGCATCAATACGAGACAATGCATTGAAATCCAGACAGCAGATCACATCCGCCTCATTCAGCAGCTTATTGGCAAATTCAGTATATTTATCGTACCGGATTATATCCTTGGCTCCCGGCATCCATCTCAGAAAATCCGGAAAAGCATTGGGAACAATGACATTCACCGTCTTTTCCTGTGATTCCAAGAAATGCCATAATCCTAACGAGGAGCCAATGGCATCACCATCCGGTGACACATGGGTAACAATAACTATTTTATCAGCTCTTTCAAACCATTTTTCGGCATGGTCTATATTAGCCTGTGCAATTACTTTTGATAACATATTCAATCTTTTTCTTTTGAAATGGCAAATTTACAAATTAATTCTTTATTCACAGAAGAATACGGTAAGAACCTTTCGGAGACATATCAATATAATCCAATCCCAAACCTCTACACTCGTCCTTTAACAAATTCAATCTATACCCACCGAGCGAAGCATCCAGTATGACCTTCCTTATTTTAAATATTTTTTGTAATGGGGCAATTTTTCCTTTAAAACCTTTACACAAGTACATATAATCAATATCCAACAAACTATCAACCGATCTGCTCCGCCAGCGGTTATCCACCAAAACACATATATTCATACCTTTATAATGATAAATGCTATCCTGTTGCCAAACATCTTTTTGAGGGGAAACTTTTACTTGCGAATGGGCCAGGATTAACTGAAAAGACTCCTCTTTCATATAATATAGACAACCTGAAAATCCTATAAAAAGATTGATTCCACACAAAACAGTAATCAACGATTTCCGTGAAGGAGATAACAGATAAGATAATACCACAAACAATAATACATAAAGAATACCAACCTGAAGCAAAGACAAATGTATATCGCCGGAATGTGATACAGGCAAATCCCCCACCCATTGCATACTGTCATTCAGCAACCGCAACACCCCGTTCAATCCTTTTACCACCCATATATGCAATACCGTAAAAGGAGACAAGACAAAACTTGCTACCGATCCATAAATTATAACAAGCACTAAAGGTGCCACTATCAGATTGGCCGGTAAAAAATAAACAGGAAAATAAGCGAATTTATAAATAACCACGGGAGCTGTCCCTAACTGTGCCGCCAGCGAAACTGCCACTATCCCCCAAATATAACGAGGTACAGGGTGACGCACCCGCCAACACCGGGAAATGACAGGATAAATAAACAAAATTGAAAGTACAGCCAGAAATGACAACTGGAACCCGGTATCAAAAAGATAAAAAGGATTGTAAAGCAGCATAAAGAATGCCGCTACAGACAAGGTATTCAATGACAAAGTCCGTTCTCCTGCCGCACGCGCCGCTGTCATTAACATACACATCACCACCGCCCGTATAACCGAGGGAGGCAAGCCCACTAAAAAAGCAAATGTCCATAACAACAACACAATAATGCCACACTTTACCCATCGCAGCAGGCAACTTCTATCCAGCGGACGCAATATCCAACACAATAATCCCCACAAAACAGCTATATGCATTCCTGACAAAGCCAAGATATGGCTCACTCCCGCCACTTGATAAGTTTCACGTAAATCCTCACTCAGTTCCTCTTTATAGCCAACAGTCAAAGCCGACAATACGGCAAATTCATCTCCCGAGAATCCCCACTTCCGATAACTGTCCAGTATTTTCTCTCTCCATACACCTGCCCGCTGTTTCCATGTCAATGCCGATTTCTTGCCTGTCCATTGCCAATACCCCGGAAAGATTACGGCCGTTCCGCTAATTTGCTGTCTGAAAAGATAAGCCGCATAATCAAATTCTCCCGGAATCACCTCTCTTTCAGGAGTAGAGATACGTGTATAAAAGTTCAAATGGTCTCCACATCGTAAATTTACAGAAAGACTATCTTTCATAATATAGACTAGTATCATACGATTAACAGGAACCATCCCCCTCTCAGACATTTCTTTATCTATCCGCAATTTACAGAGATATGTTTTGGCCTTTTCTTGCGGAACATCCACTATCACCCCTTGATACATATTCTTCCCTGATGACCATTCATAGTCCACCCGTTGCCATTTTTGCTGTAGCAACAATGCCCCTACACAAAATAGAAACATAAAAACCATGCCTCCAAATAACCATCGGGAAAGGTAGCCTTGCCATTTCATCAATACAATCAAGCCAATCAAGCACCCCAATATTCCCGTGCCAGAAACAAGCACAGGCAAGGCGCCTTGAAAAAAATGATCGGATACAAAAATTCCGGCGACTAGAGGTATAGTCAACCGGAACATGGAACAAGGCTTTACAGCCGCTATATTTCGCACTTTGGTTTTAAGCTCAAAGAGATTTCAACCGATGTATCATGTCTGACATATCAGGAGCTTTGAACACAGCATTTCCTGCCACCAGCACGTCCGCTCCAGCCTCTACAAGCTGTCTGCCGGTTTCCAGGTTCACTCCCCCGTCAACCTCTATCAATGCCTGCGAACCTGTATTCGTTATCAATTCACGTAATTCCCTCACCTTATCCAAGGTATGTACAATAAATTTCTGACCACCAAAACCGGGATTCACACTCATCAGCAACACCATATCCACGTCACGGATAATATCGGCCAACATAGCTACAGGAGTAGAAGGATTCAATGTGACAGCCGCTTTCATTCCGGCATCCTTTATCTGTTGCACCACTCTATGCAAGTGTACACAGGCTTCATAATGCACATTCATCATCATTGTTCCCAAATCTTTCACTTCTTTAATGAATTTCTCAGGATTAACAATCATCAAATGTACATCCAAAGGTTTTTCAGACAACTCGGCTACATATTTCAATACAGGAAAACCAAAAGAAATATTCGGTACAAACACACCATCCATTATATCAATATGCAGCCAGTCGGCATCACTACGATTTATTTGTTCTATATCTGCCTGTAGATTAGCAAAATTGGCAGACAACAAAGAAGGGGATATCAGAGGTCTATTCATGGTTCACTGTTCTTATTCTTTTTATACAGAACAAAGATAACCATATTTTATATAAGAACAGTGAAAAAGTTCATTTTATTTCGGCAAAGTAAACCGCACACCCAACTGTATATTAAAATTAAAAGGATGTTCCTTGCGAATCGTATTTACATTACTGCCGTCATCAAAGTAATAAACAACTCCCGGCTCCGCATAAATACCCAATTTCTCCGTAATCTTAAACTGCGCACCTGCCGCTGCGGACAAAGACCATTGCAAAGGTTTCACTTTGACATTTTCCTCCCCTCCCGAAAACTGTTCATCTTTTCCTGCATTTGATGTAGAAACACTGCCGATAATGCTCCGCTTTCCAGACACACATTTTTCTACCGCTCCACCTGCCGAGGCATACACTTCAAACCGCTTGTTACTCCATATATTCCGGTTCACTTTCAGAGGAATACCCACATAATGCAGTTTCTCTTCCCAACCATAATTGTTTTTTTCGGTTCCCGAACGTGTTTCGGATGAAAGCTGGGTATAAGTCACCCCGGTTTCTACAGCCCAATCATCACTTAAATCAAAACGAAGGGAAGCTCCAAAAGTAACAGGCATACGATATTTTATATCAGACTGCGCATCCTTTCCTTCCGACAAGTTATTGAACTGAACCAGCTTATCAATTTCAGCCCTTGTTTCCACTCCATAAGCGCTATTCATTGTTGCATTCCTTGTGCCATTAGGCAAAGGCAAATATCCATCCATACTAGTCGAGGATGAAAAGATTCCATTACCGGTAGAAAGTCCTACCGACCAGTTTCTGTCCTTCTTTCTATGAGGAGCCACGTAAGCGTAATTCGTTTTGGCAGCCGAATAGGAAGATCTGCCGGCCTGTTTCTGCTGTTTTTGTTCCACTATAACAGATTCCTCTTTCTGCTCTTCAATATAATTTTCCTCTATTTGTATCTCTTCCACCTCTTTATTTAGCAAAACCTCCTGTTCGGCAGCCAATGCCTCTGCCTTAGCAACCCCACCAACTTTTACATGTTGTTTTTTCCCAGAGCGGGCAGCAGGAACTACCAAGGCCATAGGTTGCTCAGGAGTGATTGATCCCGGCACCAACTCATCGGGTTCGTGCATTACATTCAACTCTGCCGACTGTTTCTCCAAATAGTTTGCAGAAGGTGACTGCCAAAACCATACGGTCAATGAAGACACAACCACTAACAAGGCAACAGCTGCTACAGCCTGCCAGCGGCGCCACATCGGAATTACTTTCGGAACCGTATCCAGTTCCTTTTCCAACTGTTCCCAAAGATCAGCAGGAGCCGGTTCCGAATAGCCCTCCATCCGGGTGCGGAAATTTTTTATCCATTTATCTTTTTCTTTCATTCCTATATCCTCTTTCTATAATCATTTATTTTTTTCATCAATAAGGTTTTGGCTCTGTATAATTGAGATGATGAAGTATGTTCTGTAATTCCTAGCATTTCAGCAATCTCCTTATGTCCCTTTTCTTCTAATACATATAAATTAAAGACCGTTCTATATCCATCCGGAAGCTCTTTAATGAATTGCATTAAAACAGATTGGGGTATTTGCTCAAAATCATCCTCATCTCCATCTATCACATCGGGCAACTCTTCGACTATCACTTCCTGATTTGTAGAAGCTTTCTTGCGAAGATAGCCCAGTGCTTCATTTACCATAATACGTGTCAGCCATGCTTTCAATGACCCCTCTCCTTTATAAGTAAACTGACTGAATGAACGAAATATATTCAAAAATCCATCATGTAAGACATCCTGTGCCACTTCCCTATCACCTGTATAACGAACACAAACGGCCATCAATTGCCCGGCATAACGCTCATACAATTGCTTGCGTGCAAGGTTATCACCCTTGCCGCAACGTTCCACCAATTCTGTTTCATTCATTGTTTGTGACACTTCTTTATTGGATAAATGATAAGACTGCAAAAATACTGCATCCGGAAGAATAAAATTTTTGCTTAAGCAGATTTAACATTTTTACAAGCAGTAAACTTACTATCTTCGCATTTAAGCCATAGAAACAATTCTAGAAACAGAAAATATGAGAAAATATAAAGCGACAGTTCTTGTAATAATTATGGTAATGCTGATTCCATTTACTCAGTCTTGCCTGAATGACTATGATGATGACATCTACGACATACAAGCAGAAATGCCTTTTAACGCCGCTTTAGCAACCGTAGTAACTCCCAGTGAAGTACCCGGTGAAGCAGTGATAGAAAGCGATAATGATGGAATCGCATACGTAGTGAATCCCGATAAATTAACACGTTTTGAAACAAATAATCCGGGACAACGTATTTTTTATACCTATATAAATGCAGCCAATCCGACCGGAGATGCAAGTAAGAAAGGACCTTTTATTTCTATAGATTACTTGCAGAAGATCTTAACCAAACCAATGGATACACTAAAAGAAAACGATGAAGATATTTACGGACATGATGGAATCAACCTCATCACTCCCATTATGGGTAAGACACACCTGACCCTTATGTTCCAAATATTAGGTTTCAACTCTAATATCAAACATCGGATCAGCCTTGTAGCCACAGAAGGAACTGTTCCTGACGCAAACGGATATATGGCCGTAGAATTACGCCACAATGCCGAAGGTGACAGACAGGAATATCCGAGTTCCGGTTATGTATCCTTCCCTTTATTGGATGTTCCCGGATATAAAGAGGGTAAGCTACAAGGATTTAAAATAAAAATGAATACCATTAACAATGGCGAAGAAACCGTTACAGTAAGTTATAATAAAAGTAAATCTACAAACTTTCCGTTCATACAGAAAGGTATATCCAACACAAAAATTAAATGATTCTTAACAACTCCTTGTCTTATTGTAACGAAAAGGCTGTATCCGAAAATCTTTCGATACAGCCTTTATCATTTATTCCACCTTATTATTATCCGAAGTTCTGTAGCCTCTCAAAAAATCAGCCACATCCATACGTTTCTTTCCTGCCAGCTGCAAAGTAAGCACATTAATAAAACCATCTTTTACAGCCACCTGAAAATAGGTCTTCATATCCGTACGGATATCGCCTATATTCATCTCATGTGAAGCAAAAACTTTCTCCGTTTCATATATTTTTAAAACCTGACGTGTTCCATCAGCCACACACAGTTCGGTCCATGCAGCCGGATAAGGAGACAGCCCGCGAATAAAGTCATAAATCTGCTTCACACCTTTATTCCAGTCTATACGGCAAGTCTCTTTAAATATTTTCGGTGCCGGACGCAACTCCGTTTCCTGCCGGATCAAACTTTCCTGAGGAACAGGTTTCACACTTCCATTCAAAATAGCATCCACGGTTTCCAAAACCAAATCTCCCCCCAAATACATCAGCTTATCATGTACTATTTCCACATTATCCGTATCAGCAATAGGAGCGCGCACCTGTTGGATAATCTCACCGGTATCTATCTCATGTTTCAAGAAAAAAGTCGTAATACCAGTTTCCGTATCTCCGTTTATCACCGCCCAATTTATAGGAGCAGCTCCTCTATATTGAGGTAATAAAGATGCATGCAAGTTAAATGTGCCCAAACGCGGCATATTCCATACTATTTCGGGAAGCATACGGAAAGCAACTACAATTTGTAAATCGGCTTGTAAAGACCGGAGTTCCTCTATAAAAGCCTCATCCTTCAATTTCTCCGGCTGAAGTATCCTCAGACCTTGAGAAACAGCATATTCTTTCACCGGACTAGGTTGCAGCACACTGCCATGTCGTCCCATCGGTTTGTCGGGCATAGTTATCACACCTACTACATTATAGCCTCCTTCAACCAATCTTTTCAGGCTCTCCACCGCAAAATCGGGAGTACCCATATATACGATCCGCAAATCTTTCTTTTCCATATACTTACATTATTTAATCTTCAGAGAAATCAACCAACACCTGCCGGTACGAATTAAATATTTTGGACTTGGAAACAAACCCTTTGTATTTTCCCTCTTCATTAATCACAGGCAGGTTCCAGGCCTTTGTATCATCAAACTTCTTCATCACTTCTTCCATTGAATCAGTAACATTGATCCGTGCCGGAGGAGAAATCATAAATTTTTCCACCTTGAAACGATGGTATAATTCCTGACGGAACATAATATTACGGATATCATCCAATACCACAATGCCCAAAAGTTCTCCATTGACATCCACTACCGGAAACAAATTGCGTTTAGCCTGCGAAATGACTTTAACCATTTCACCTAAATCCATATCAGGACGCACTTTCTCAAAATCAGTTTCAACCACACTGTCAATATTCATCAGAGTCAATACGGCCTTGTCTTTATGATGCGTTATCAATTCACCTTTCTTAGCCAAACGCATAGAATAAATACTATGCGGCTCGAATATCATAATGGTAAGATAAGAGCTGACAGATACCATCATCAGCGGAAGGAACAAATCATACCCGCCAGTCAGTTCTGCAATCAGAAAAATACCAGTCAGCGGAGCATGCATTACTCCCGACATCAATCCCGCCATTCCCAACAAGGCAAAATTTTTCTCCGGGATATAAGGACCTACATGCAGTTCATTACAGAAATGAGCGAAGATAAACCCGGTGATACACCCCAAGAACAAACTGGGAGCAAAAATTCCCCCGCAACCACCACCGCCATTCGTTGCACTGGAAGCAAAGACTTTGAAAAGTACAATCATGGCCAAATAAACGAGTAACAAATTATCGAACCCATAAAAGATAGAGTTATTCATTACTGTATTCCAGTCATGATTGGTTACGCCATTCAGCAATAAATTAATAGTATCATATCCTTCACCATACAATGGAGGAAACAAGAAAATCAATATGCTCAGCATTGCACCGCCTATAGCCAGCTTGATATACGGATTACTATATCGACGAAATATATTCTCCACAGAATTCATAGCCCGCGTAAAATACAAAGAAACCAATCCGCACGCAATGCCTAACAGAATTGCCGAAGGAATGCGCTCCATCAGAAACGGTTCATCCATATGGAACTTGAACATGGCATCGGGACCGGTAAGAATATAAGAAACAGTAGCTGCCGTGACACAGGAAACAAGAAGAGGCAACAATGATGCCATCGTCAGATCAATCATCAAGACTTCCAAAGTAAAAACCAAGCCTGCAATAGGAGCCTTAAAAATACCGGCCACAGCACCTGCCGCACCACACCCCACCAACAGCATCAGGGTCTTATGCTCCATCTTGAATACACTTCCCAAATTAGAACCGATAGCCGATCCGGTCAGCACAATCGGAGCCTCTGCACCTACGGAACCACCAAAACCGATAGTAATGGCACTGGCTATCACAGACGACCATGTATTATGCCGCTTGATGCGGCTTTGGCGACGGGATATGGCATATAATATTTTCGTCACCCCATGACTGATGTCATCTTTCACAATATAACGAATGAACAATCCGGTAAGAAAAATACCAAAAACCGGATACACCAAATACAACCAGTTGACTCCTGTAGAATCAAAATTTTCAGTCAGAAATTCCTTGATCCATTCTACTAGAAACTTCAGAAACCATGCGGCCAATGCCGTAAAAATACCAGCAAGAAAACTTAATATAAGAATAAAGTGTTTCTCTTTTATCTTCTTTTCGCGCCATAAGATAAAGCGCTGTAACCAACTTTTCTTATTTTCGTCTATAATTGCGTCCATTCCTTTTTTTACTCTCTAATAATCTTCACTTCTCCCCCTTTACCCAGTTTGATAATGCTGGATGGTTTGGGATGCCCCACTTCATCTTGTCTATACTCCACAATATAGTCTACAGCTTGTTTTACTTCTTCACTGATTTCACTGAAGTTGGCAGGTGAAGGCTGACCGCTGATATTGGCAGAAGTCGACACAATAGCTTTACGAAACCGGAAACAAAGTTGTTTGGAGAATTCCTCAGCCGTAACACGAATACCTACACTGCCGTCCTCAGCCAGCAAATTCTCAGCCAGATTACGTGCCCCATCATAAATAATAGTCAATGGTTTTGTGGTAAACTCAATCAAATCCCAAGCTACCGCAGGTACATCACTAACATAAAAATTTACTTTTACCGTACTGTCCACCAATACAAGCATCGCCTTACTGTCAGCACGCTTCTTTATATCATAAACTCGTTTCACCGCCTCCGGATTAGTTGCATCACAACCTATTCCCCAAATAGTATCAGTAGGATAAAGAATCACTCCTCCCTTCTGCATCACTTCACAGGCTCTCTTCAAATCCTCTCTAAAATCTCCGTTCATATCGTTTTTTATTATTTGGTTCTCATTTTAACAAGTTGCAAATGTAGCAAATCCTCTTGATAATGACGAGTTAAACCCGAAAAAAAGATACCTTGATTGTTTTCCGAAACAGTCAAGGCATCTTGTCCACACAATAAGGATACTAATTCTCCCTTTATCTTCTATTTTAAAACAAAGTATTCGTATCCTCCACCAGCCTGCCCATAGCCCAAGCCGCCCGGATATTCAGTTCTCTATCCAAAATCAACACATCGGCATCCATATCTTTCTGCAATGCCCCCTTCCGGTCATCCACTCCCATAATCCGTGCCGGAGTTTCAGAAGCCATCCGCACGGCATCGGCCAGCGGAATACCAGCTTTTACCATTGTCCGTACCAATACATCCATGGTTGCTATGCTACCTGCCAATGAAGAATGATCAGCCATTTTGCATACACCATCTTCTATAATCACATTAGGATCTGTTATTTCCATTCCATCAGCGGCGGCATATGCCAAAGCATCCGTAACCAAACAAGTTTTTTCCACTCCCTTCAACTTATAAGCCAACCGAAGAATAGTAGCAGGTAAATGGATACCGTCGGCAATCAATTCAATGGTCATTCCGTCTGTCAGATAAACACTTTCCACTGTCCCTTCGTATTTATATTCACGACATTTATGGAATCCCGGCATACCGTTATAGAAATGGGCAGTATGAGTAAACCCAGCTTCAAACGCAGCTTTTATCCCCTCGTATTCCGATTCTGTATGTGACACAGCCACTAATATACCTTTTGATTTCAAATAGCGGGCAAATTCCAACGCGCCCGGAAGTTCAGGTGAAGCGTCCCAACGCTTGATGCAGTCAGTACTTTCCAATAAAGAAGTATATTCCTCTTTATCAGGATTCTTCAATTTCCCGGCAAACTGCTCACCTGCTCTTTTCGGATTCAGATAAGGGCCTTCTACATGCAACCCCAACACAGGACTGTCCTTCTCGTTCATCAAGGTTTCGCACACAGTTACCGCCTTACGGATTTCTGAAAAAGGAGAAGAAGACAAAGTTGGGAAAATACTGGTCGCCCCATGCTTCTGATGCGCTTTTATAGCTGCGCGGAACGCCTCTTCCGTACATTCATTAAAATCGTGACCACCACCGCCATGAGCATGCATACACACATATCCGGGTACAATATACATCCCTTTAGCATCAATCAATTTTGCACCGATCAGTGCCAGGTCACAGTTAGTCACTTCCAATATTTTATTATCCCGTATCAGTACAGAGCCTTCGTCCAGCCAACCTTGCGGAGTAAAAATCTTGCCGTTAATAATTTGAGTCAACATGATTAGCGAGTATTAGATAATATTTATTCAACGTTTTTTTGTAACAACAAAAGTAAACACTTCTATTGAAAAAGAAAAGTAAAACCTTTATTATCTTTTTTGTTTCTTCAATGAGAATATAGGCAAAAACAAAAATATTCCAAGTATAGACATAACTAACCCGCCTATAGTACCTGCTGCCAAAGGGAACCAGAAAGCCTCTTTTCCATCTCCCACCATAAAAGGAATAAATCCCAGAATAGTAGAAACGACCGTCAGAAAGATAGGCAGAATTTTCGAATTCCATGCCTTGGTGAAGGCACGTACCGGTAATAACAGAGGATACCTTTTTCTTATCGCATTATATTCATTTAGAATATAAATACTGGCATTTACTGTAATACCGCAAAGTAATACAAAAGAAGCAAATCCCCCCTGATCAAAATTCAGTCCGAAAAGATAAAACGTAAGGAATACGCCGATATAGGATATCGGAATAACAAAAATGATAGCCAAAGGCTGTTTCAAGGAATTAAACAAAATAGCCGTCGTAAAGAAAATAATGGCGATTACAATCAACAGCAATGCGTATTGCTTGTTATCTTTCTTATTCCATGACCAGTAATCCTGCTCATTTTCGGCTGTATATCCCATAGGCAATATCTTATTAAATTCTTCCAAGTCTTTCTTCAACAGTTTTTTTCCTTGTTCGGAAGAACCGATATATTCATATTGCAGACAAAGCCGGTATTGCTGGTTTTCTTTAGCAACTTTCTGGGGTGACTGTCCTTTCTGAACAGTAGCGAAATCGGCCAGTTTATAAGAACGGCCATTGATGAAAAACGGTATATTAACCAAGCCCCATACATC
>ENA-OXQK01000442-OXQK01000442.1-human-gut-metagenome-genome-assembly--contig:-NODE-442-length-12877-cov-12.7805_pt1 | contig 12877 bp, 10 predicted proteins | sample MGYA00249582_ERZ652563 | MGnify/ENA primary metagenome ERZ652563 (study PRJEB26925, sample SAMN05826493) | human gut metagenome | biome: ENVO:2100002; feature: ENVO:00000062; material: ENVO:00002003... | reverse complement strand
CTAGATCGCTCGTCGGCAGCGTCAGATGTGTATAAGAGACAGCCCTATATTATAATGGAAAATAGTATCTTTGCAACAGAAAAATTCAAAATGCGTTGTGAAACGCTTATCATCATCTTTTACTTATACAAAAAAAATAAAACATTGGAGTTCAATAGGGATATTGAGATTCCAATGTTTTTTTTATACACTAAACTGAAACATATCATCATGTAAAGTTAACATATCATCATGTAACGTTGTCTGATTTATAACCTTTCAGTATAAATCAATAGTCTATTTTATTGTCTACTCCCACAATTGATACAGGATTTTACCCATAGACTGTAGACACAGATTATTTCTTTTCATTACCTAAATCTATCTGCGATATCTGATTCAACAGATTTACAGCCTGCCCTACAGTCTTCACATCATTGATGCGAAGCATTCGCTTGTTGAATTTTTCCTTCAGAACACAATCTTGAATATGACTGGTAACGTAAGCGAGTATGCGGTTAAACATCTGACTTCTGTAGAACGGACTGTTTACATTGCTCACAAACTGCATCTGCATATAGCCCTGCTTGAGAACAATCTTCTCGCAACCTAGCTTCTTGCCTACCCTACGCAAACCTACCACATGCATCAGTTCGTCTGCTTCATGAGGCACAGGACCAAAACGGTCTATCATACGCTTGCGGTAAGCCTCTACTTCCTCATCGCTCTCCAGACGGTCCAGTTCACGATAAAGGAGCATGCGCTCACTGTCACCCGGCACATAAGTCTGAGGGAAATACATCTCCAGATCGCTCTCTATGCCACAATCGTCAACGAAATCATCACCCGTAAGCTGGGCACCTTCATCCATCTTCTCCTGATAAAGATCACAGAACTCCTCGTTCTTCAACTCTGTGACAGCCTGAGAGAGAATCTTCTGGTAGGTTTCATAACCCAGATCTTCCATAAAACCGCTCTGCTCAGAGCCCAGCAGATTACCCGCACCGCGGATATCCAGGTCCTGCATGGCGAGATTGAAGCCGCTACCCAGTTCGCTGAACGTCTCCAGAGCCTCCAGACGGCGACGCGCATCAGGAGTAAGTGCACTCTTAGGTGGCGCCATCAGATAGCAGAAAGCCTTCTTGTTGCTTCTTCCTACGCGTCCACGCATCTGATGCAGGTCACTCAATCCGAAGTGATGAGCATCGCTCACGATAATCGTATTGGCATTCGAAATGTCGATACCGTTCTCTACAATAGTGGTAGAAAGCAGTACATCATAATCGTAATTGATAAAGCCCATGATGATTTTCTCCAAATCCTCAGGCTTCATCTGTCCGTGACCGATTGCTACCCTACAGTCTGGAATATGCTTCTCTATGAGCATCTTGAGCTCCGGAAGCTTGGATATTCTGTCGCATACGAAATAAACCTGTCCGTTTCGGCTCATCTCGAAATTGATGGCATCGCAGATAACTTCACTACTAAACGTTACCAGTTCGGTATGAATCGGATAACGGTTAGGTGGCGGAGTGCGCATGATACTCATATCCCGGGCGCCCATCAGAGAGAACTGGAGGGTTCGCGGAATCGGAGTGGCACTCATCGTGAGTGTATCGACATTTACCTTGAGCTGACGGAGTTTCTCTTTGGTAGACACACCGAACTTCTGCTCTTCATCGATGACGAGCAGTCCCAGGTCATGCCATTTCACGGTCTTTGATATCAGCTTATGCGTACCTATGAGAATATCAATCTTACCCTCTTTCAGGGCGTCAAGCACCTCTCTGGTTTCCTTCGTTGTACGGGCTCTACTGAGATAGTCTACCCTTACAGGCATGCCTTCCAAACGCTTTTTGAAAGTCTGATAGTGCTGGAAAGCCAGAACGGTAGTAGGCACCAGCACCGCAACCTGCTTGCTGTCGCACGCTGCCTTGAAGGCTGCACGAATGGCAACCTCAGTCTTGCCGAAGCCCACATCGCCACAAACCAGACGGTCCATCGGTCTGCCACTCTCCATATCCTTCTTCACCTCCTGAGTAGCCTTATTCTGGTCTGGCGTATCTTCATACAGGAAGGAAGCCTCCAGCGTATGCTGCAGATAATTGTCGGCACTGAAGGCGAATCCCTTCTCCCGTCGGCGCTGGGCATAGAGTTTGATCAGGTCGCGCGCAATGTCCTTGATTCGCTTCTTAGCTTTGTCCTTGAGTTTATCCCAGGCACCTGTACCCAGTGTAGACAGGCGAGGCGGAGTACCGGTATCGCTGCGGCGATATTTGCTGATTTTATAAAGCGAGTGGATAGAAACATCCACCTTGTCATTGTTCGTATAGACGATTCGGATCATTTCCTGATAGCTGTTGCCCGTAGGAACCCTAACCAGACCGCCAAACTTGCCGATACCGAAGTCTACATGCACGATAAAATCTCCCACCTCCATCTCCTGCAGTTCCTTCATGGTGAGTGCCATCTTGCCGGCTCTCGCTTTATCTGAGCGCAGGTTATATTTATGAAAACGGTCAAAAATCTGATGATCGGTAAAGAAACAGCACTTCTTGTCATGGTCAGTAAAGCCTTCATGAAGCGTCTTGTCTACCGGTGTAAAACGGATGGCGTAGCGCTTCAGCTCTTCGCTTTCAAAGATATCCTTCAGTCGCTGTTGCTGCTTCTGGCTATCTGCCAATATATATAAGGTGTAACCCTGGAGCAGGAAATCCTCCAGAGTTTGACAAAGCAAATTGAAATTCTTATGGAAAAGAGGCTGTGGAGCGATATTGAAAGGTATCACAGCCGAACTCTCTGACGGAGCGACCTTGCCGAACTCGATACGGAGATGAGCCGCTACTGCCTTCTTGAAATCGAGCGGAGAAACGAGGTTGAGCTCGGTCTTCATGTCATGTCTGATGCGCTCAGCCTCTACCTCAGTAGCTCCCTCCAGCTGCTCGGTAAGGCTCTGCGATGAGAAGCCTTCGGTATAGATCTGACCGATGCGGTCGCAAACGAAAGAAAGGTCTTTCGCAACAACTGGCGTACTTTCGGAGAGGAAATTGAGGAAACACTGCTTGTTGCTCTCGATATGGGCGAGTTCGGGCACAATTTCTATCTCTGTGCGCTTTGCCTGCGAGAGCTGGGTCTCAACATCAAAGGTACGGATGGTGTCAATCTCATCGCCGAAGAAGTCGATACGGAACGGATATTCGCAGCTGTAGGAATAGACATCGAGGATGCTTCCACGCACGGCAAACTGGCCCGGTTCATAAACATAATCGGTTTCTTTGAGTTCGAAATCGCGCAAGGTATGAACCACATCGGTCTGAGCAATCTGCTGACCTACAGTCAGTTTCAGAATCCGTTCATCCAGATTCTGCTTAGCCACAACGAGTTCTGCCAGTGCATCGGGATAAGTGACTACCGGGAAATGTCCTCCCGAAGAGAGGCGCGCCAGCACCTCTGTACGTAGGATTTCGTTCGCTGCATCACGCTGCCCGTATTTCACGGCACGCCGATAGCTGGAAGGAAAGAAGAAGACCTTCTCCTGCCCCATCATCTGAGTGAGATCGTGATAAAAATAGCCTGCTTCATCGGCATCATCCAGTACGAAGAGTACCGAACGCCTCATCTTCCCCTGCAGAGAAGCAAAGAACATCGGAGCCGAAGAGCACAGCAACCCCTGGAGAAAAATGGAATGAACCGACTTCTTCCCCATCAAATCAAAGAGGGCATCCGCCTGTGGCGAACGCCCGTATGTTTTTTCTATCTTTTGGATTTCCATCCAAGTACTGATTAGTGATTACTGATTACTGAGTAGTGATTACTGAGTATTAATCCTTCTTCGGATATTTCTTGAACCAGCCATCCAGGCGCAGTCGCATCACGCCAAAGAAAGCCTCACCAAAGATGCCACCACTCATCTTGCTCACACCTTCACGACGGTTAACAAAGATGACCGGCACCTCCTTGATCTTGAAACCTATTCGATGAGCCGTATATTTCATCTCTATCTGGAAAGCATAGCCCTTGAAGCGGATAGCATCCAAATCTATGGTTTCCAACACCTTACGTCGGTAGCAGACGAATCCAGCTGTGGTATCATTCACCTTAAATCCGGTTACGATACGTACGTATTTAGAAGCGAAATAGCTCATCAAAACGCGTCCGATAGGCCAGTTGACCACGTTCACACCCGAAATATATCTTGAGCCTACAGCCACATCATACCCCTCATCGTGAGTTGCCGCATAGAGACGAGGCAAATCATTAGGATCATGACTGAAGTCGGCATCCATCTCGAAGATGAAGTCATAGCCCTGCTCCAATGACCATTTGAAGCCCATGATATAGGCAGTACCCAAACCGAGTTTACCCGAACGCTCCAGGATATGCAGACGACCGGCAAACTCATTAGCCATCAAGCCCTTAACAATGGCAGCAGTACCGTCAGGACTTCCGTCATCGATAACGAGGATATCAAACTGCTTTTCGAGACCGAAGACAGCACGGATGATTTTCTCGATGTTTTCCTTCTCATTATATGTAGGAATGATTACTATGCTATCACTCATAACTTCTTCTAATTTTAATGATTCTGATTCTATATAATGTAATACAGATGCAAAATTACAACTTATTTTTGAAATAACAAGCGAAAAACCGAAATTATTGGTCCGGATTCTCTACAAAACCCTGATATTTCTTGTCAAGTCCGTTCATGATCGCCTCATAGCTCTTGTTCATCTGGTTCTTGATATTGTCAGCTCCCTTGCCTATCGGCTCGATAGGCTCATGAATGGTGAGCTTCAGAGGATGCCAGAAAGCCCAGTAGATATCCTTCATGCGAGGCTTCACATCAAAACTGCCATTGATGGTAAGCGGACATACCGGCAACTGCAGTTCATCGGCAAGCATGAAAGCACCGCGGCGGAACACACCCATGTGCCCCGTAAACGAACGGGCACCCTCTGGGAATACCACCAGCGACATGCCCTCTTTAAGCACCTCGCGAGCACGGTCATAAGAAGCACGGATCTTAGAAGGTCCGCTCTTGTCTACAAAGATGTGGTGCGCATACTCACAGGCGATACCGACGAGAGGCACTTTGCGCAAGCCCTTCTTCATCATCCACTTGAAGTTTCTGCCCAGGAAACCGTATATCAGGAAGATATCGAAAGCGCCCTGATGATTGGCCACGAAAACATAACTCTGGTTCTTCTTGAGATGCTCACGTCCCTCCACCTTTACAGGCAGGAGGAGGATGCGGACCCAAAGCCAGGACCAATACTTGCCGGGATAATAGCCCCAGAAATGGCCATTGCCCAGCATACATCCCAAAACGGTAGACAGACTGGTTAAAACACTAGCTACCAACAGGATAGGCAAGCATATTACAAGCTGATACAGACGATATAAGTACTTCATTTTTTATTTAAGAATGAATAATTTAACACTCAACATTTAACACTCAACACTCCTCATTTTCTTTTGAGTGTGATGACCACGATTTCTGCCGTAGCCCCTATGCGGATTGGAACGGTACCGCCCAGACCCGATGTGGTATAGAGCTGGCAACCCTCCTCCTCGAAGAGGCCGTAATCATAAGGAGTAAACATCGACGGACGCAAGCCCAGGATACTGATCTGCCCCGCATGCGTATGACCGCTCAGCGTAAGCTGCGGTGCTACGACCAGCGAATCCTTCCTGTCAGGTCCTATCACATCGCCATCCTCATCCTTCTCCTTATTAATAGTAGAAGGCCAGGTCTCGCGCCATTGCTTCGGAATATGCTGCAGCATCAGCACGAAAGAGCCCGGTCTGATGCCATACAGCGCCTTCCTTACGTTGGTTCGCTTTGGATTGTCATAGTTCTCTGTACCAGCTACATAGATGCTGTCAGCGCCTCTATGCACCGCCACATGCTCATTCATCAGCAGGCGCCATCCGCAACTCCGCTGGAAGTCCTGCATCCGCTTCTCGAGCGCAGCTATCTCCTGCTCATCATCTACATCCATATAATAGGTGTAATCGTGATTGCCCAGCACACTCATCACGCCATCTCTGGCTTTCAGACTGCTGAGCAGCGCCTGATACTCAGGCAGTTCATCGGGCGTAACATTCTGTAAGTCACCCGTAAAGCAAATCAGATCAGGTTTTTCGGCATTAATGCTGTCGATATCGCGCTGAGGCAGATGACCACGCCAGCCATAGTATGACCCGAGATGGATATCGCTAAACTGAACGATGCGATAGCCCTCGAAAGACTTCGGCAGATTAGGTACATAGATGGTGATACGCTTGACTTGCATCTTAGGAAAACCTTCGGTAAATCCGTAGATAAAGCAGAAGAACGCCACCGCTCCCACTACCAGTCCGAGGAGCTTGCCCCAGTTGCGATGGCCGTGAAGGAGCCGCATACAGCACCAACCGAAGACACAGAACAGGCTGAAGACAAACTGCGGAACCGCACATACTGCCATTATCACAAACCAGATGTCGATGAGCACCGGATTGCGTGGCAGGAAGTTGGGCAGCATCGTGATATATGCACTGTAGGCGATAACCACGAAAGCCGGCAACCAGAAGAGCACCCGCTGCCAGAGACTTTTCAGCCGTAACTTGCCATACCTTTTATATATCCACAGATACGGCAACAGGGTGAATACCACTACGGGTATCAATATTCTTGCTATCATTTTTTGATCAAACTTGATTGAAGATACGTTTTCATTGCCTGCACGGGCACTCCTCTGCGCTGTGCATAGTCGCGAAGCTGGTCGTCTCCTATCCGTCCCAGTTCGAAATACCGCGACTTGGGATGTGCAAACATCAGCCCCGAGACACTGGCATGAGGCGTCATCATTCCGCTTGTGGTGAGCCGGATGCCCACCTGACTCATATCGATGAGCTGGTCGATGATGAAGTTGGCACTGGTATCGGGCAACGAAGGATATCCTATAGCCGGACGGATGCCCTGATAGCGCTCCAGATGCTGGTCTTCGATGCTCAACTGCTCGCCGGGAGCATAGCCCCAGATGCTGCGTCTCACCTCTTCGTGCAACTTTTCTGCCGTGGCTTCAGCCAACCGGTCGCAGAGTGTCTGTGCCATCATATTGAGGTAGTCGTCCGAGCGATATTTCTTCTCCAGACCGCCATCTACCGTCGTGCAGAAGATACCCAGCCGGTCTGTTATTCCACTGCCCAGAGGACGGATGAAATCAGCCAGACAGAGATTGGGTTCTCCCTGAGCCGCCGGATGCTGCTGACGGAGCATCGGGAAGCGGACTTTCTGCCCTTCCAGCCAGATATCATCCCCCTCGCTGTTCGCCTCGAAGAGTCCGAAGACGGCATAGGTATGATATTCGCCTTCCCATGAATGGAGCATATCGAGCGCCTCAGCCTTCAGTTTTTCCTTTTCCTCTCGAGGTTTGCCGCTCAATCCCCAGGCATGATAAAAGTATAGCCAGTTGATATATGGCTCAATTTCGCTTATATTGTATACTATTCTTCGCATCCGATACGATATTTTATTTTACAATTCCCGTAAAATTTTCCTTTTTCAGGAATTGTTTCTGAACTCCAGTTCCTCTCCTCTGCAAGCGGCATCAAACACGCCTTTGTTATAGATCAAACTACCGTTACAGAAAGTCTGTTCCACTTTCCATGCAAACTCATCACCCGCTACAGGGCTCCATTTACACTTGCTCTGAATCACCTCTGCGGTCACCTTCCAAGGCTCTCCCTTGCGCACCACAACGACATCTGCCTTATAACCCGGACGCAGGAAGCCGCGCTGACTGATATGGAACAGACGGGCTGGATTATGGCACATCAGTTCAACCAGGCGCTCGATACTGATTACCTTTTCGTCAACAAGTTTCAGCATGCTTACCAGCGAGAACTGTACCATTGGCATACCTGATGCAGCCTTGGCACAACCGCCCTGTTTATCCTTCAACTGATGAGGAGCATGATCGGTACCTACTACAGTTATCTTACCATTACTCAGCGCCTTACGCAAAGCTTCTCGATCAGCAGCGGTCTTTACTGCAGGGTTGCATTTGATGCGTGCGCCCTTCACAGCGTAATCTTTGTCCGAGAACATAAGATGAGCCACAACAGCCTCGCCTGTAATATTTTCATCCTTACCAAAAAACTCCAGTTCCTTAGCCGTAGTAACGTGAGCGATATGGAGATGCGCCCCGCTTTCCTTAGCCAGCAGCACCGCCAGACGGCTGCTTTCATAGCAAGCCTTCTCGCTGCGTATTTCCGGATGATGTTCTACGGCAGGGTCTTCACCCCATTTCTGCTTAGCCAGCTGCATGTTGCGGTTAATGATTTCGGTATCCTCACAGTGGGTCATCACCGGCAAATCCAGCTCTTTCGCCTTCTTGAAGATAGCCTGCAGCGCCTCATATTTATCCACCAGCATATTGCCCGTACTGGAGCCCATAAAGAGCTTGATTCCCGGAACACGATGCGTATCGAGCTGTTTAAAATCATTTACATTATCATTGGTAGCACCAAAGAAGAAACTGTAGTTCACATGACTCTTCTCAGCGCCCAGCTGCCGCTTTGCCTGCCAGGCCTCCAGAGTGGTAGTCTGAGGTACCGTGTTAGGCATATCAAAATAACTGGTCACACCACCAAAGGCAGCAGCGCGGCTTTCGCTCTCGATGTCAGCCTTCTGCGTAAGTCCCGGCTCACGGAAGTGAACATGATCATCAATCACACCCGGCAAAACAAAACACCCCGAGGCATCGATGACTTCATCGTAATTGCCACGGGGTGCCTCGCCTTCATATATCTCCTTGATAAATTCACCATCCAACAAGAGGTCGCCCACAAAAGAGCGACCCTCATTTATAATGGTTCCATTCTTGATTAATTTCATATTACTAAACTTATAAAATGAAGAGTTTTACAAGATGTTAATGCCCAAGACCTTGGAAGAGCCCTGTTTCTACTTCTTACCTTCCTGTTTTTCAGGAATCGTAGGCGCAGCCAGTTCGTTGGCTGTAGGTGCCGGAGCCGCATCAGGATTTACCTGTGGAGCCGCTTCCATCTCTGGCTGCATGCCGCTCTGCGCATCTCGTGTACCGTTCATAATCTCCTGATTCTCTTGAGCTTTCTTATAATAGTCCTTTACATAAGGATCATTCTTGAAATAGTCGGTAGCCTTGCTCATAATATCCTCAATCCAAGGAGAGAGCATCGGATACTGGTTGCCCATTGTAACGAGGAAGAAGACGCCCGGTCCCAGCACATTGTTGAAGTTGTCGGTAACAAACGAAGTGATGAGCTTGTCTTCCTGCTCAGAAAGGCGGATGGATTCCTCATTCAGCTGCTTGTTGACAGCCACCATATCGCTACCGTTCATGATAGCCTGGTCGTGCTTGTGTACCAGTTCGCGCAACTGATTCTGAATCTGCTGGTATTTCTTGAAGAATCCGAAGAGTTTATCGTTCATAGGAGTACCGCTTACCACCTGCTGTGTATCATCGAGCTTCACCGTAATGCTTCCACTCTCCAGCACCAGCGGCAGCACAAGGTCATCATCCATGAAAATATTCGCCATCTTCATAGAGTCGACAGAACCCTGAAAATGGAACTGTCCGTGCACTACATCGCAAGAATCCACGTTCTTGAAATCGTTGTTTTCCAGTATCTTAAGGTACAGCATGCGTCCGTCCAGAGTACTTACGTTAGAAGTACCCGAGATATCGTAACTGTTGGCACAAGATGCAAGTGCCATCAAGGCAATGAATGCGTAAAATATTCTATTCATAAGCTATCTATATCACTTTCGGTGAACAAAAATACAATCTTAATTTGAACTGACGAAATAAATTGCAGCAATTTAATTCATTCTTACAAGATTTATGTTTTGTTTGCACTCCTATTGGCCACCGAAAGCTTTTTTCTCGTCCTTTCTATATTACTGATTGTTTTCCTTCTTCAGTTCATGAGAGATGCGATGCGTGGTATACAGTTCCAGCAGGGCTGCGATGAGGAGGAAGACTACCCACTTATTATAGAAATAGGTGATATAGGTCTCATAATTCTCAAACCAGCGGCGCAGGAAAGCATACACCGTATCTACCATCGAGATGCCTGAGAGCACGAAGAAGATGTCTGCTACATACTGCATGCGCTTCAGGCGGTGGATAACCAGCGAAGGTCCTTCATAGAACTGCATCGCCTGCATTACACTGAACAGTATGGTGCCCAGCAGGAACCCCCAGCTCGTTACCTGCACCAGCTGCGGATGTGAAAAACCAAATGCGAAGCAAGCCGCACCGACAACCATCAGCACGCCGCCCAGCAAGAAAATAGCACTTTCCTGTTTACTCAATTGTTTCATTTTCGTCTTGTTCGTTAGTTTTTTCCGGAATATCCGAACTCAATACAAAGATATCTTCATCATCAGCCTTCATGAAATAACGCTGGCGGGCTATCTTCTCAAATGCCCGCACACCATGCTGCATATCGCGCAGGGTACGCTTGTCGCTTTCATACTGCTCACGATACTTTTCTATCTCCGAACGGAGCGTAGCTATCTCTATCTGGTACTTAATGTGCTGTCTTACACTGTTGTCGTCAACTACACCAACTGCCAGAACACCCGTTACAATCACTATAAGATACTTATAATGAGCGAGATAATTCCATATAATACCAAGTTTTTTACTCATTTCTTCCGAATTTGTTTGCAAAGATAATATTTTTTTGTTATCTTTGCATCATCAATTAAGAAAAAATAATGGAAGAGTATATAGTTTCTGCAAGAAAGTACCGTCCGATGACCTTCGATTCGGTTGTCGGACAGAGTGCATTGACCACCACTTTGAAGAATGCAGTGAAGAGCGGCAAGCTGGCGCACGCCTATCTTTTCTGCGGTCCGAGAGGTGTGGGAAAAACCACTTGTGCCCGCATTTTTGCGAAGGCAATCAACTGCGAGCATCCTCGTGAAGACGGCGAGGCATGCAACGAATGTGAGAGCTGCCGTGCCTTCAACGAGCAGCGTTCCTACAACATCTTCGAGCTGGATGCCGCCAGCAACAACGGTGTTGACCAGATTAAGGTTCTGATGGAGCAGACCCGCATTCCGCCTCAGGTGGGCAAGTATAAAGTGTTTATCATCGATGAGGTCCACATGCTCTCTACAGCAGCCTTCAACGCCTTTCTCAAGACGCTGGAAGAGCCACCTCAGCATGTCATCTTCATCCTCGCCACTACCGAGAAGCATAAGATTCTGCCTACCATCCTGAGCCGATGCCAGATTTACGACTTTGAGCGAATGACGGTAGCCAATACCATCAACCACCTGAAGATGGTGGCTGAGAAGGAAGGCGTACAATATGAAGAACAGGCGCTCGCCGTGATAGCCGAAAAGGCTGACGGAGGTATGCGCGATGCCCTCTCTATCTTCGACCAGGCTGCCAGCTTCTGCATGGGCAACATCACTTACCAGAAGGTGATCGAGGACCTGAACGTGCTCGACAGCGACAACTATTTCCGTCTGGTAGACCTGGCTCTGGAGAACAAGGTAGCCGAGATGATGGTAACACTCGACGGCATTCTGAGCCGCGGTTTCGATGGCGGCAACATGATACAGGGGCTTGCCCAGCATGTGCGCAATGTGATGATGGCGAAGGATCCTCAGACCCTGCCTCTGCTCGAAACCAGCGACGACCAGAAAGCCAAGTTCCAGGCTCAGGCCCAGAAGGCACCTACACCTTTCTTATATAAGGCGCTGGAACTGATGAACCAGTGCGATATCCATTACCGCGCCAGCAGCAACAAGCGATTACTGGTAGAGCTCACCCTGATACAGATAGGCCAGATTACGCAGCCCGAGGATCAGGATGTGCCTAGTGCGGGGCGTACGCCCAATAGATTAAAATCCCTGTTTCAGAAACTTCTGGCTCAGTCTAAGCTTGCCTCTCAGGGTGCAGGTTCTGAGCCTTCCGGCAGCAGCGAAAACCGGTCATCACAGCCGGGAGCGTCTGCTGCTACAGCTGCTGCTGTGCCTTCGTCAGGGGCACCGACAGCCGCTTTTGCAGCCTCCAATGCTGCATCTTATTCTGCATCTGCCACCGCAGCCGCATCTGCCTCTCCAGAAGGCTCAGCCGCTGCCGGAGCTGCTACTGATGCTGCATCGCCTCACAAGCCACGACTCAAGAATATCAAGCTGGGCGGCATAGGCATGACTTTCTCTAACCTGAAGAAGAGGGAGGAGAACCAGCGCCGCCTGCACAGTCCGTATGATGATACCAATGAGGAAAAAGCGACCATCACGGGCGACCAGAACGAGTTCACCCAGGAGCAGGTGGAAGCAACATGGTTCAGTATGTGCATGAGAATGCAGAACAAGCTGGATTTCATAGGCTTAGCCAACCGCATGAAGAGTATTGTACCGAAGATAACCAACTATCCGCAGATAGAGGTTATCATCAACAACCAGCTCTTACTAGACGACGTTTTGAACATCAAGAACCGCATTCTCAAGACTTTCGTCTTAGGTCTTCACAATAGCGAACTGAGCATCAGCTACCGCCTTGCCGACCAGGAAGAGGTAGGCAAGGTTCTGACCAAGAATGAAGTTCTGGAACTTCTTATGGAGAAGAACCCTGCGATGAAAAAACTCACAAAGGACCTGGATCTGGTCATGACATAGAAGATACTCCACACGATACGAAATTCTCCACTCCATGTAGGACAACCTATACGGAGTGGAGAAAATTGTTTTTACAAATATCGAAACTTGGTGCTATAAGAGATACATAAGAGTGAAAGAGCAAAGGGCATTACAGCGTGACAGTTGTGACAGTTGTGACAGTTTTCAGCGGAGGGGGTATATTGCGAGTTTGCAGCTATCAAATTATAAGTATATATACTGTCTCTT
>ENA-OXQK01000440-OXQK01000440.1-human-gut-metagenome-genome-assembly--contig:-NODE-440-length-12928-cov-10.9061_pt1 | contig 12928 bp, 7 predicted proteins | sample MGYA00249582_ERZ652563 | MGnify/ENA primary metagenome ERZ652563 (study PRJEB26925, sample SAMN05826493) | human gut metagenome | biome: ENVO:2100002; feature: ENVO:00000062; material: ENVO:00002003... | reverse complement strand
TCTCGTGGGCTCGGAGATGTGTATAAGAGACAGATATTATGTTTATTCATTAAGTTTATGTGCTGTTTGAAACAGATTTTCTCTGCAAATATACTATTTCTAGTTGAAACCACCAAAGAAAAATGAGAAAAACATGAAATATAACCTAAAAATAACACAAGATAACTGACAAAAAAGGGGTGTAGAAAAAAAAGATGGCAAAAAATAAGGTGTGGCACAATCTTTGCAGTTTCGCAAAACCGTCAGGCTGCCAGATGACAGCTGCCCGAGAAAGCAGCATTATCAGCAGACTGGGTCTAAGAAGTATAACATTAAAATATTTTAATATGAACGCAAAGAAGGAAGTGCCTGTATTGCTTTTGACAGGCTACCTGGGTAGTGGAAAGACAACCCTTCTCAACAAGATTTTAGCTAACGAAAAAGGTATTAAATTTGCCGTCATCGTCAACGATATTGGTGAAGTCAATATTGATGCAGCCCTGATAGAAAAAGGTGGCGTAGTAGGTCAGAAAGACGATTCGCTTGTTTCTCTCCAGAATGGTTGCATCTGCTGCACATTGAAGATGGACCTGGTAGAACAGCTCAAGGAAATCGTAGACATGAAGCGTTTCGATTACATTGTCATCGAGGCTTCCGGAATCTGCGAGCCTGCTCCTATTGCACAGACCATCTGCTCTATCCCATCCCTCGGTCCTCAGTACATCGAGAATGGCATTCTGCGCCTTGACAGCATCGTTACCGTAGTAGATGCTTTGCGCATGAAGGATGAATTCTCCAACGGCAGCGACCTGATGAAGAAGAATATGGATGAGGAAGATCTAGCTTCGCTCGTCATCCAGCAGATTGAGTTCTGCAACATCATTCTTCTGAACAAGGCTGCAGAGGTTGAGCCTAAGGAACTGGAGCACCTTAAGCAGATTATCCGTGCCATCCAGCCTAAGGCAGAAATCTTTGAATGCAACTATGGTGACGTTGACTTGAATCTGATCGTCAATACCAAGAAGTTTGATTGGGAAACCGTAGCCACTTCAGCCGGTTGGATTCAGGAGATTGAATCAGAAAGAAACGAAGAGCATGAAGAAGATGATGTAGAAGAAGCACATGAACATCATCATCATCATCACGACCATGACCATGATCATGAAGGCGGAGAAGTTGAGGAATACGGAATCGGCACCTTCGTTTACTATCGTCGCAAGCCTTTCGACCTGGGTCTCTTCGATGATTTCGTCGCAAGAAAATGGCCTAGAGACGTGGTTCGCGCCAAGGGAATCTGCTATTTCGATGATGAGCGCGACATGTGCTACGTGTTCGAACAGGCAGGCAAGCAGAAGACTGTAAAGCAGGCTGGTCAATGGTTGGCTACCATGCCGAAAGGCGAACTCGCCCAGGTCTTGTTGAATAACCCACAGCTGCAGAAGGAATGGGATCAGGAATTGGGCGACCGCATGATAAAAATCGTATTCATCGGTCAGCATATCAAGGAACAGAAAGATGCTATCATTGCTGAGCTCGACAAGTGTTTGGCGTAGAATCTTATTCACCCGGCTTCCTAGCAAAAAGCTAAGAAAAAATAGCTCAAAATGAGCAGCAAACAAGAAAAACGGAGGAAAACGAACAAAAAAAGTGAAGTTTTTCCTCCGTTTTTTAGTTTAATTCGTTTTTTTTTGTTAATTTTGCACCCGAATAATAAAAGCGTAATTAATATGAAGACAAACTTCAGACCGGCGTATATAAAGGACTTTGCTGCTTGCTGGAAAGTCATCGACCAGGCTCGCCAAAGTATGATAGAATCGGGACGTCATCAATGGACTGAGGAATATCCATCAGAAAAAGACATCAGAAAAGACATAGAAAATGGCAATGCCTTCGTTCTGACAGCAAATGAAGAGGTAGTTGTCTATGGAGCAGTCATATTGAATGGTGAACCCAAATATAAGAAATTAGTAGGCAACTGGATTACTGATGGCGATTATTATGTAATACATCGCTTTGCCACGTTGCCTAGTTTCCAGCGTGAAGGTTTAGCGCGTATTTTCATCAGTAAGGTGAACAGCATGTGCGAGGTAGAAAAAATACCTAGCATCAAGGTTGACACCAACTTTGACAACACGCCGATGATTAACCTTCTGTCTTCGATGGGTTTCTGCATCTGCGGACGTGTAAACTATGGAGGAAACAGAGGTCAGCGTTTCGCCTTTGAAAAACTCTCCATAGCCATGGAACCAGCAGAATAATTTCTTGCCATCGAAAAACACAACATTTGATTAACATCCTCAAACATTCATTATGGAAGAGAAACTATTGCAGATGAAGAGCTTGGTTGAAAGACTCAACCAAGCTTCGAATAGTTATTATAACGGAAAAGGCGAACTCATGACCGACTATGAGTGGGACGCCCTTTTCGACCAGCTCAAGAGATTGGAAGAGGAAACAGGCGAAATTCTGCCTGACTCCCCAACTAATCGCGTGTCAGAAGATTCTATCGTAGGAAAGAAAGAGGAGCATGAATTTGCCGCCCTCTCTCTGGCAAAGACCAAACAGGTAAGTGATCTTGTAAAATGGGCAGAAGACCGCCCTATCTGGATTTCATGGAAACTGGACGGACTGACCCTCGTAGTAACCTATGACGGCGGAATACTCACCAAAATCGTTACCCGCGGTAACGGACACATCGGCACCAACATTACCCACTTGGCTCCAGCCATTTCAGGCATTCCTGCTACCATTTCAGAGAAAGGACATCTTGTAGTAAGAGGAGAAGCCGTCATTTCGTATGCTGATTTCGAACAGTTCATCATCGAAAGCGAAGGCGATTACGCCAATCCACGAAACCTCGCTTCAGGCTCACTCGCGCTGAAGGATATTGAAGAGGTGAAGCAGCGCCACATCCAATGGATTCCGTTCACCCTGGTTTATACTGAGCGGGAACTTACCTCATGGGGCGAACGCATGCAAATGCTGAAAGACCTGGGAATGAATCCTGTAGAACGTGAGCGTATTGACCACCCTACCACAGAAAATATCCAGCTGGAAATAGACAAGTTTACGGAGAAGGTGACAAGCAAGAAGAATCCTTTCCCGGTAGACGGACTGGTGATTTGCTACGATGATACGGCTTATGCAGCTACTGGGTCGGTTACAGGCCACCACGCTACGAGGGCAGGATTTGCCTTTAAATGGCAAGATGAACATGCTGACACCGTACTCGACCACATCGAATGGTCGTGCGCAGCCAGCACCATCACGCCTGTAGCTGTTTTCAAACCGGTAGAACTAGAAGGAACCACCGTGCAGCGTGCCTCGCTCTGCAATGTAAGCGAATGCGAGCGTCTGGGCATTGGTGACAAGGGAACCAGACTGCAGGTCATCAAGGCCAATAAGATTATCCCGAAGGTAATCAATATTACAGAGGTTGTGGGGAGTTTTGTCATTCCCAACGAATGTCCGGTTTGCCATGCGCCAGCCGTAGTGCGCGAGAGTGAGAGCGGCACCAAGACTCTCCATTGCACCAATGCAGCCTGCCCAGCCAAACAACTTAAGAAATTTGCCCGCTTCGTCAGCAAGGAAGGAATCAATATTGACGGAATCTCAGAACAGACTGTCTGGAAATTCATCAATCATGGTTTTATCAGGGAATATGCTGATTTCTACAAACTGAAGAATTATGCGTTCGAGATTTCCTGTTTCGAAGGATTTGGCAAGAAGAGCGTAAGCAATCTTCTGGAGAGTGTAGAGAAAAGCCGCCATACTGACGGTCGTCATCTGCTCTACGCTTTGAATATTCCGCTCTGTGGCGGCGATGTGGCTAAAAAACTGCTCAGCCGTTACAAGGTGAAGGAACTGATAGAAACGGCGCGCCTGAGCATGTTCGATGATGAGTTTGCAAGCATTGATGGTATTGGACCTGAAAAGAGTGCCAAGTTTATCGCCTGGTTCAAGGATGATGTTCATTTCCAGCATGTGCAGCATCTGCTGTCCGAGCTGATTATCGAGGAGCATGAGCCTGTAGAAACGGGAAACAAATGCCAAGGACTGACTTTCGTCGTAACGGGAGATTTGCATCATTACAAGAACCGCAACGAGCTGAAGGCTTATATTGAAAGCCAGGGCGGCAAGGTTACGGGAAGTGTGAGCAAGAGTACTAACTTCCTGATTAACAACGATGCAGCTTCGCAGAGCTCGAAGAACAAGAAAGCCCATGAACTCAATATTCCGATTATCACAGAGGATGAGTTCATTGAAAAGTTTCAGGAGTAAACAAGTGAATTAAGCGAAATAAAAAGCGAAAGCCAGATTCCGGATTACGGACTTGGCTTTCGCTTTTCTAGTTTTAAGAACCTGCAAATTCTCTGTTATTATTCTCCCAGGAACTGACCCATGAAGAGAATTGCGCCACTATTACGTTCGGTAATGAAATAAACGAATGGACGGTTAGCATGAAATTCTACACGCTTCATCTCGTGAGGACCCAGTGAGGTCAGCATCACAGCAGCTGTTACGGCAGCAGCCTTGGTTCCACGCTCGCTTACCTCAATCTTTGCCTTCTGCAACATCTTCGATACGTAGAAGCTGCCATTGGCAAAACGGCTGAAATCTGCCGTGCCTGGCTGGAAGATGCTTGGAGCTCCCAATTTACTAATAATCTGGTTGAGCGACAAATCCATCTCTGTGGTAAACTTAGGGAATTTTAAATCTACCTGGCAACGGTCCATGTCATTACTCAACTTCTGAAGTTTATCAGCATCCATCTCCTTCATCACCTCGCTGATGCTCTTGCCAGCCTTAGGAAGAAGAACGGTCATCTGATAACATCCATTTCCGTATGGCAGTTCTACAGCCTGCAACATATCATTTTCAGTATAGGCAAACTTCTTGTTCTGGTGCATCATGTTCACCTTCTTAATATCGCGAGTGTAACCGCTGAAGTTCTCGAGTCTAGTGTTCTTCGCATCAAACTTCTCCTGCCAGGTTCCATTAAAATAAATAGCATTCAGGAGGTAAGAAACGGCTGCAGGGTCTACCTGGTCGATGATGCTAGGAATCATGCCTTTAGTCTGCTTCTTGCACCAGTCATTAATGCGAGTGGCAGATTTAGGAGAGGTAAAGTCCATGCTCTCAACACCAGCCTGATAAGAATCGGCCACGGTGTGAGCGAAATCACTGTTCAGTCTGAAATTCTTATTGATGGCGATAAAATTGGCAATGTTTACGGTTGTCTGCTTGTCAAATTTGCCAGCCGAAAGCATCAGCGCCTTATAACAGTCGTTGAGTTCCTTCACGCTCACGCCCTCGCAACCGATTGCCTTCAGAATCTCCTGCTGAGTCTTGCCGTCGGCACCATTCGCAAGCATTCCCATCAGATAGGCGATGCTCATTGGCGAAACCACCTCAGAATCCATGCCGCTGATCTGCTGATAGAGTCTGAAAGCGAAATCGTTGTTCTTCTTCACGATGTTCTGCTGAGCCTCTGAGAGGACAAGATAACCCTCGTCCATTTCCTCATCTGCTGACGGACGGGCAGCCTCTGCCTCCGTTATCTTCTCAGCCTTTGTTGCGTTCTCATTCTGTGCATTCTTGCTTGAGCTGCAAGAAGTCATTGCCATTGCAGCTGAAGCTAAAATAGCTGCACTAAATACTTTCTTATACATATTTCTCTAATTTATTGGTTCATTTTAATGACTCAACGCTCCTGAACCCAAAGGGACTGTTCCTCTTTTTTAAAAGGCAGTTCCCGAATCGGAATCTGAATCGTGAGTTCTGAAGATAAAATGAAAAATCGGCTAATCCTTGCACGGGAAAAGCCGATTTTACTATTTCTTAACAAAAAACAACTATGTTCTTTACAAAAAATCAATGCAGCGGTGCCTCTTCCGAAGGTCTGCCAGGCTTTATTCTGAGATGATATCTGTTTCCATCATATTCCACGCGCATGATGTTCGTCCTATTGGTCTTCATCTCGTCGCTCGAATTAGCCACAAGATGTTCGTATAGATCGATTGCCACATGTCCCATCGTTCTGCGCAGATTGATTTCGATGCAAGGAACCACGCCCAGTCCGGTTCTGTTTACGTCCTCACCTTCCTGATTCAGCACAGCCTCGCAGAATTCATCCTTCTCCCCTTTCGTGCAGATCATCATGTCAACGCCGAACGGACCACTGTAAATATCCTTCAGCGCCGGCTCCATTACCTCGATGATGCGCTGTCTGATTCCGGCAAGCTGAGCCTCGCTAATGAGCGGTTTCATCATTTCCACCTTATCGGCTTCAGAGCAGAGCACATTGCCCGAATAGGCATTCTTGATCGTATCGAATAGCGAAAGACCGCGATAGAGCGCCTTGCCATCTTTCATTTCAAACTCCATGGCGAAATCTCTCACCTTATTATATAGGGGTTCTACGGTTACGCCGCCCTGATGATAAATCATGTTTGCCACCCATCTTTCGAAGGTAGGATAATCTCCGGCTGTTCTGAAGTCCTCAGCGCTCACATATTTCACTCCCCTCCCGCTACTGCTCCAGGGAGCCTTGACAACAGCTTTGCCGTGCTGGAGAATGAGTTCTTTGACGCGAGCCGTCTCAGTAACATATTCCACGCCACGCTGCAGATGAAGGGCAGCCCATTGCCTGCTGCTCACCTCGCGTACCTTATTTAATACAGCATCAGTCGGCAACATAATCTCCGGCATTCCCAAACGATCCAACTCACCTTTCAGCGATAGGTTCCATCCCCAGGGATGAACACTGTCCAGAAATTCCGTCTTGAGCAGATGCTTCAGCTGAGGCTTGGTGATGAACTCAACCTTGCTGTTCAGTTCAGCTCCAAAATGGCGCACCCTGTTCTTCGCAAAATCAATATCATCCACAAGTACGAGGTCGCCCTCTTCCGCCCAAAGAGCCGGAATGAAAGCAAGATCACTTCTAAGTTGTCTACCCGCATGAGGCGCGGTGAACTGTTTCAGATTTGCAGCCAAAGCCAAATCATGTTCTGGATTGAAAATATGTAACTTCATGGTGCAAAGATATAAAGAAAAGCGCAAAATAGGGAAGAAAATCCCCATTTTTACTTAGACAAGTGCTAAATAATGAAAAAAAAGTTACTTTTTGCTATCTAGAGTTTGCAAATTAGAAATATTTAATTACCTTTGCATCGTAAAAACAATTAGAAACGATATAAACTCATGGAAGAAGCATTCTTCAGAACACATACATACCTCGTAGAGCATACGGACGCACCAGTAAGACGCACTCTGATGGACGAAATCGACTGGAGCGACCGTTTGATTGGCATAAAGGGAACACGCGGTGTAGGAAAGTCTACATTCCTCCTTCAATATGCCAAGGAGCACTTTGGCCCTACTGACCGCAAGTGTCTGTATGTGAATATGAACAATTTCTATTTTCAAAGCAGAGGAATCGCAGATTTTGCAGGTGACTTTGTTCGCCACGGCGGCAGAACCCTACTCATCGACCAGGTCTTCAAGCAGTCGGACTGGAGCAAGGAGCTGCGCAAATGCTACGACCTCTATCCAGAGTTAAGAATCGTATTCACTGGTTCCAGCGTGATGAGACTGAAGGAAGAGAATCCTGAGCTCAATGGAATCGTGAAAAGCTATAATTTGCGAGGCTTCTCTTTCAGAGAGTTTATCAACCTGCAGACTGGCAACAGTTTCCAGCCATATACACTCGATGAAATCTTGCGCAATCACGAGCACATCATCAAGCAGATACTGCCCAAGGTGAGCCCGATGAAATACTTCCAGGACTACTTGCATCATGGATTCTATCCATTCTTCCTGGAGAACCGCAACTTCACAGAGAATCTACTAAAGACAATGAACATGATGACCGAGGTAGACATCCTCCTCATCAAGCAAATCGAACTGAAATATCTCACCAAGATCAAGAGGCTCTTCTATCAGCTAGCTGTAGAAGGTGCCAAGGCTCCCAACGTGAGCCAGCTTGCCGAAGAGATCAACACCAGCAGAGCTACGGTAATGAACTACATCAAGTATCTTGCTGATGCGCGACTCATCAACATGATTTACCCTACCGGGCAGGAGTTCCCAAAGAAACCATCCAAGGTGATGATGCACAACTCCAACCTGATGTACGCCATCTATCCTATCAAGATAGACAAGCAGGAGGTGATGGAAACATTCTTCGTCAACTCGCTCTGGAAAGACCATAAGGTAAGCCAGACCGGCAAGGACCACTACTTCATTGTAGATGGTGAGAAGAAGTTCAGAATCTGCGATGCGCAATCTCCAAACAAGGTGCGCAACAATCCCGACATCATCTACGCCCGATACAATACCGAGGTAGGCAAGGACAACAGGATTCCGTTATGGCTTCTGGGTTTCCTATATTAATATAAGGTGTTGGAATGGGCAAAAACATTCGAAAAACAAAAACAGAACTGAAAATTGAACTCTCAAACAGATTCAACTATCAAAGTTCAAAGGAATAAAAATACAAAACATTTTTAATATTTTATCTAAAAGTAAAATGGCTAAAGAGAAAAAATTTATCACTTGTGATGGTAACACAGCTGCCGCACATGTAAGCTACATGTTTACTGAGGTTGCTGCTATCTACCCTATTACTCCATCATCACCAATGGCGGAGCATGTAGATGAATGGGCTGCCAAAGGTCGTAAGAACCTTTTCGGTCAGCGAGTTTCTATCCAGGAAATGGAATCAGAGGCTGGAGCTGCCGGTGCAGTTCACGGTTCTCTCCAGGCTGGTGCCTTGACTTCAACTTACACTGCTTCTCAGGGTTTGTTGCTGATGATTCCTAACATGTACAAGATTGCTGGTGAGTTGCTCCCTTGCGTGTTCAACGTATCAGCTCGTACATTGGCTTCTCACTCACTTTGTATCTTCGGTGACCACCAGGACGTAATGGCTTGCCGCCAGACAGGTTTCGCTATGTTCTGCTCAGGTTCTGTTCAGGAGGTTATGGACCTCTCTGCAGTTCCTCACTTGGCTACATTGGAGACAAAGGTTCCTTTCATTAACTTCTTCGACGGTTTCCGTACTTCTCACGAGTACCACAAGATCGAGGAGATGGATATGGAAGACATCCGTCCATTGGTTAAGGAAGAGTTCATCGAGGACTTCCGTAACCGTGCTTTGACTCCTGAGCGTCCTGTTACTCGCGGTACCGCTGAGAACCCAGAGACATTCTTCACTCACCGTGAGGCTTGCAACCCTTACTACGATGCAATTCCTGAGGTAGTAGAGAAGTACTGCCAGGAGATGACTAAGATCACTGGTCGTGAGTATCACCTCTTCAACTACTATGGTGCTGAGGATGCTGAGAACATCATTATCTTGATGGGTTCTGCTACAGAGCCAGCTCGCGAGGCTATCGACTACTTGAATAAGCAGGGCAAGAAGGTTGGTATGGTTGCAGTTCACCTCTTCCGTCCATTCTCTGTTGACTTCTTGAAGAAGACTATCCCAGCTACTGTTAAACGTATCGCTGTTCTCGACCGTACTAAGGAGCCAGGTGCAGAGGGTGAGCCATTGTACCTCGACGTTAAGTCAGCTCTCTACGATGACGAGCGTAAGCCATTGATCGTTGGCGGCCGCTACGGTCTCGGTTCTTCTGATACAACTCCAGCTAAGATTGTTGCTGTATTCAAGAATCTCGAGTTGCCACAGCCTAAGAACCACTTCACTGTAGGTATCGTTGATGACGTTACATTCACTTCTCTCCCAGAAGAGGAAGAAATCCCAATGGGTGGCGACGACTTATTCGAGGCTAAGTTCTACGGTTTGGGTGCAGACGGTACTGTTGGTGCTAACAAGAACTCAGTTCAGATTATCGGTAACAATACTAACAAGTATTGCCAGGCATACTTCTCTTACGACTCTAAGAAGTCTGGTGGTTTCACCTGCTCTCACTTGCGTTTCGGCGACAGCCCTATCCACAGTGCATATCAGGTAAATACTCCTAACTTCGTAGCTTGCCATGTACAGGCTTACCTCCACATGTACGATGTAACTCGTGGTCTGCGTAAGAACGGTTTCTTCCTGTTGAACACTATCTTTGATGGTGAGGAGCTGGTTAACTTCATCCCTAACAAGGTAAAGCGTTACTTCGCTCAGAACAACATCACTGTTTACTATATTAACGCAACTAAGATTGCTCAGGAGATTGGTCTCGGTAACCGTACCAACACCATTCTCCAGTCTGCATTCTTCCGTATTACAGAGGTTATTCCTTTGGATCTCGCTGTAGAGCAGATGAAGGCATTCATCGTTAAGTCTTACTCTAAGAAGGGTCAGGACGTTGTTGACAAAAACTTCGGCGCCGTAGACCGTGGTGGTGAGTACAAGCAGTTGACAGTAGATCCAGCTTGGGCTAACCTCGCTGACGATGAGGCTAAGGAGGATAACGCTCCAGCATTCGTTAAGGAGCTCGTTCGTCCTATCAACGGCCAGGCAGGTGACCTCTTGAAGGTTTCTGACTTCGTTAAGCACAATACAGTTGACGGTACATGGCAGAACGGTACTGCAGCATTCGAGAAGCGTGGTGTTGAGGCATTCGTACCAGTATGGAACGTAGAGAACTGTATCCAGTGTAACAAGTGTTCATTCGTTTGTCCTCACGCAGCTATCCGTCCATTCGTATTGACCGACGAGGAGCTCGCAGGCATCGAGGGTCTCCAGACTCAGGATGTTAAGGCACCTAAGGCTTTGGCTGGAATGCACTTCCGCATCGAGACTTCAGTACTCGACTGTCTTGGTTGTGGTAACTGTGCTGACGTCTGCCCAGGTAAGAAGGGTGAGAAGGCGTTGACAATGGTTCCATTCAACGTAGACGCAGAGGATATGGTCAAGGAAGCAGCTAACTGGGAGTACCTCGTACACAAGGTAGCTTCTAAGCAGGATCTCGTAGACATCAAGCAGAGCCCTAAGAACTCTCAGTTCGCTCAGCCATTGTTCGAGTTCTCTGGTGCTTGCTCTGGTTGTGGTGAGACTCCATACGTTAAGTTGATTTCTCAGCTCTTCGGTGATCGTCAGATGATTGCTAACGCTACTGGTTGTTCTTCTATCTACTCAGCTTCTATCCCATCTACTCCATATACAAAGAACGCTAAGGGTCAGGGTCCTGCATTCGACAACTCTTTGTTCGAGGACTTCTGCGAGTTCGGTCTCGGTATGGTAATGGGTAACAAGAAGATGAAGGAGCGCATCGCTCACTTGCTCGAGGAGGCTAAGACTCAGGAGCATGTTCCTGCTGAGTTCGTAGCTGCTGCTGACAAGTGGATGGCTAACATGAACGATTCTGAGGGTTCTAAGGAGGCTGCTGCAGAGTTGAAGCCTCTCATCGCTGCCGGCGCTGAGAAGGGTTGCCCTATCTGCAAGGAGCTCAAGACTTTGGATCACTACCTCGTTAAGCGTTCACAGTGGATCATCGGTGGTGACGGTGCTTCTTATGATATCGGTTACGGTGGTCTCGACCACGTATTGGCTTCTGGTGAGGATGTTAACATCTTGGTACTCGATACTGAGGTTTACTCTAACACTGGTGGTCAGTCTTCTAAGTCTACTCCACTCGGTGCTATCGCACAGTTCGCTGCTCAGGGTAAGCGTATCCGCAAGAAGGATCTCGGTCTGATGCAGACTACATACGGTTACATCTACGTAGCTCAGGTAGCTATGGGTGCTGACAATGCTCAGACATTGAAGGCTATCCGCGAGGCTGAGGCTTATCCAGGTCCATCACTCATCATCGCTTACGCACCATGTATCAACCACGGTTTGAAGCGTAAGGGCGGTATGGGTCGTTCACAGCACGAGGAAGAGTTGGCTGTTGAGTGCGGTTACTGGCACTTGTGGCGTTACAACCCACTGTTGGCTGATGAGGGTAAGAACCCATTCACACTCGACTCAAAAGCTCCTAACTGGGAGAACTTCCGCGACTTCTTGCTCGGTGAGGTTCGTTACCTCTCTGTACAGAAGGCATTCCCTAAGGAGGCTGATGAGCTCTTCTCTCAGGCAGAGAAGATGGCTAAGCTCCGTTACCAGACTTACGTTCGTAAGAGCCAGGAGGACTGGAGCGAGCAAATCTAATCTAGCGATATTTCAATAGGTTAAATATATAATCTCCGAAGACCTTGGTTGCGTTCTGCAATCAAGGTCTTTTTTGTTTAAAAATGCTCCATATTCATGTAAAAATTGGAAATAAGTGATGAAACATATGGAAAAATCGTGATTTTGAGATTGGGTTTTTTAGGGGCAATTCTAATTGTTTTGTAAAGAAAGCAGAACATTCACATGTGGTATAAGACGGGCTGAAAGCCCAAAAGCTCTTAGCCCAGGGCGTATTGGGTAATTTCAACCGTACAGATCGAACCATTATGGATTTTTAATCCGCTAAAAGAAACGAAGCTAGAAGCGAAATCAGACTGAGCAATGTAAATAATCCTTACCCACCCAAAACAGAAACCCCAAAAGGCAAAAATCAGTGCTTTTTAGTGAAATTTCGAAGAAAAAATGCAAAATAAGAGGGTTAGAAAGGTGTTTTACCCCCTCTACTAAGGGTGAAAAATGCCCCTCCTCGGACATAAAAACAGCCTCTGAGATGATATATTTTTAACAAAAGCAACATAAAACAAGGATAAAAATGCAGAATTGAACAGTATAAAAGCTAACTTAAGTGACTTAATATGTAGATAATTATTATACACAGAACGTTAGAGTAGAAATACAACAAAATGCACATAACACGCTAATAGCCAATACATTCTGAAATACAGACAACCTATATCAGGTAAAATTCACAAGTTCATCTAGCGTGTCATTAAGGGTCAAGGTCATTAAGGGTCATTTTCATTTTCGGGGGAGAAAAATCCCCTATAGTATATCTGTCTCTTATACACATCTCCGAGCCCACGAGACGCTACGCTATCT
>ENA-OXQK01000417-OXQK01000417.1-human-gut-metagenome-genome-assembly--contig:-NODE-417-length-13136-cov-5.78664_pt1 | contig 13136 bp, 9 predicted proteins | sample MGYA00249582_ERZ652563 | MGnify/ENA primary metagenome ERZ652563 (study PRJEB26925, sample SAMN05826493) | human gut metagenome | biome: ENVO:2100002; feature: ENVO:00000062; material: ENVO:00002003... | reverse complement strand
CCGGCCATCGAGTAGAACGGCACGCCGGCCTCGCCTGCGATGGCTCGGGCCAGCAACGTCTTACCGGTGCCGGGAGGACCGTACAGCAGCACGCCACGCGGAATACGAGCGCCCAGCGCCTTGTACTTGGACGGATCCTTGAGGAAGTCCTTGATCTCCTCGACTTCGGCCACGGCCTCGTCTTCGCCGGCCACATCGGCGAACTTGGTGGTGGGGGTCTGGCCGTCGAGCAGCTTGCCGCTGTTCTTCCTGCCGCCCATGCCGAGCATGCCGCCGGCACCGCCCATGCGACTCATCAGGAACCAGAACAGGGCTAAGACGATGACGAACGGCAGAATCGAGGTGACGAGGTAGCTCAGCATGCTGGTCTGCTCGATGTTCGAGGTCCAGCCCTTCTCAAGGTTGCCGTTCTCCACGGCCTTGGCCACTTGGGCGCCCTGCGCGAAGGTGTAGTAGAACTGCACGTTCTTGCCGTAGTTGGTCACCTTGCCGGTGTCGGCATTCTTCTTGGTGTAGTCGTTCTTCAGCTTAAGGCGGACGACCTGCTTGTTGTCCGTAATCTCGGCGTACGTGGCCTTGCCCTGATTGATCAGCGCGAAACCATCTTTGGTGTCGATGGTTTTGGTGCCACCGCCGGCGAACATCTGGAACATCAGCACGACCATGACCACGAGCACGGCACCCCATAGCCAAGGGGACTGCCATATCGGGCGGTTCTCGTTGTTGTTGCCTTTGCCATTGGTCCCGTTATTGCCACGGTTGAACGGGTTGGTGAACGGGTTGCCGTTGTTACGGTTGTTGTTCGGGTTCGGATTATTGCCGTTACCCGGCCCTTGCGGGAAGCTCATGCTTGCACTCCTTGGTAGACGGACGGCTTGAGGACCGCGATCGAATCGAGATTGCGGTAGCGTTCGTCAAAGTCGAGGCCGAAGCCGACGACGAACTCGTCCGGAATCTCATAGCCGGCGTACTTCACATCAACGTCCACCTCTCGGCGGGAGGGCTTGCTCAGCAAAGCGAAGACCTCCACGGAAGCGGCACCACGACGTTTCAGTTCTGCGACCAGCCACGCGAGCGTGTGTCCTGAATCAACAATATCCTCCACAATCAAGATGTGCCGTCCGCGAACATCGGCGGACAAATCCTGCCTGACTGTGACCTCACCGCTCGACACTGTGCCCGAGCCATAGCTCGACAGGCTCATGAAGTCGATCTGTACAGGAATGCTCATGGCCTGGGTGAATGCGACCAGCGTATTCACGGCCCCTTTCAGCACCGCAACGAGCAGCGGATTCTTATCGCGGTAATCCTCGCTCGCGAGAGCGGCCATCTCGTGGATCTTGGCATCGATCTGTTCTTTGCTGACCAGCTCGTGGTCAATATCTTCCTCAACGTCAGCGATTCGCATGCGCACCATCTTGGCACACGCGAATGACGTGTTTCTTGCGATTGGCTGAATAACCTCTGGGAAGTGAGACGCCGCCTTGGCCATGCCAATCGACGACCAGCCGGTCGATGGCGGCAATCTGGGCGGCACTGGCGTTCACACCGGCTTGGCTCAGCGCATGAGCGATGACCCGCAACCGAATCGCCTCTGGCTCACGTGCAATACGTCTGACGCTGATCATCAGGCCGACACCATGGCTCGAATCGTTGGTATCGCCTGCCGCACAGGCTCGTGGCGTATCGGTCGATACCGCTGCCGACGATGCCGGCCAATCAACTGTCGTAACCGCCTCCCCCATCACCTCGTCGGATCGCTGATCCAGATACTCCTTATCCATTCTGGCCAACCGTGCGCTTTCAGCGAAATGACGGGCGACATTGAATCCAGCGAATCGCTCGATGGCCGGCAGCAGGTCATGACGCACCCGCGAGCGCAACGGATAGTCGTTCGGCAACTCGCCGTCTACCGCATCGCCATTGGTGGGGTCATCCCAATATTCCACACCTAAGTCTTCACAAATGCCGGTGGTTTCGGCTCGAGTAAGGGTAAGCAGCGGCCGCGCAAAAGTCACGCCACTGCGTGTGAAGACCTGCGGCATGCCGGCCAACGCATCCACGCCACGGCTGCGCAGCAGTCCGATCAATACGGTTTCCGCCTGATCGTCCATAGTGTGGGCCAACAGCACGGCAATGGCACCTGATTCACGCGCCGCGGCGCACAGCTCGTTGTACCGGGCCTGCCGCGCGGCCGCTTCGAGGCCCTCACCGCGTGCCTGCACGGTTGCGTTGCGCACGATGACCGGGCCCAGTCCCAACGCACGGCAACGATTCGCAGCCTCGCCGGCGACCTGTTCGGAACCCTCCTGCAAGCCGTGATCCACAATCACGGCACCGCAACGCACGCCCATGGACGTGCATACGATATGGCTCACCGCGGCCAGTGCCATCGAATCGCGCCCGCCTGAACAGGCCACGAGCACGAGCGGCGCATCGGCGGCAACGGCATGGTCCCCATGCTGCGCGAATTCGGGAGCCTGCACATCGCATAGTTCCACAGCGCTCAGCGTTGCGTGGACCGCGCCTACGGCCTTGCGCAATCGTGCGGAATATGCCATGTACTCACCACCCTTTTTCTGGTTATGTGTACTCGTGCGTTTATGGACGTTTACGGCCTTTGTAGCCTTTGATGGCACTTGATGGGTCTTTTACAGCCCCGCGAGCTTGGTGATGAACGAGTCGATGGCGCTACGCGCGGCGGCATAATCCTCAGGATTGTTGACCACCACGGCAAACGACAACGCTCCCCCATTGGTGCGGGACACATTGCCGGCCATCGACGTAACCGTGCCGAGGCTGCCGGTTTTGACGCGCAGCAGACCAGCCACGGCATCATCCGTATACCGATCCTGCGCCGTGCCCACCAATCCCGCGATGGATAGACCTTCCGCGCCGGCCGCGCCGCTCTTGGTGGTCAGATTACGTTGTTGGACGGCCGCCAGAGTGCGTACGGTGAGCCGGGAGCCGGGAGACAGGCCGGAGCAATCGGCCATGGTCAGACCGGATGTATCGAGACCGAGATCGTTCAGAGTGGATTTGACCGCCTCCGTGCCGCCTTCAGGACTGTTTGTCGCTGATTTCGCCAAAGCGGTGAGTCTGCCGAACTCCTCGGCCAGCGTATTGTCCGAATGCCGTAATGTGTATGCCATGATTTCGGACAGTGTTGCCGAACTCACCGAAGCCAAAGGCGTTTCGCCGGATGGAGCGGTGTTTGCCGTCACGTCTCCGGTAACGGCCACACCGTTCGATTGGAGCAGTTCGGCGAATTTCGTGGCCACGTCGCTGGCGGTGTGCTGGGACAGTTCCGGGTAGCCGGCCGAATCATCGGGGTCGGCCGGCGCAGGCGTATCGGCGGTGTGTTGGCGGCCTCCATCAATCGCCATTGATGAGACCGGCGTGAAGTAGACGGTGTAGTCGCTTAAGACCGCGCCGCCTTCCGACAGACCTGCGGGAATGCGTGAGTCGCCGAATAGGGTGTCGTCGTACTCGAGATTGACGGAAGTGATGCCTCGCTGGGCGAGCGCGGCCACGGTGGCCTTGGCCAAGGTGTTCAGACCGGCACGTCCGTTGGTATGGTTGGCGTCGGAATCGCCTGCAGACAGCAGCATGTCGCCATTGCCTTTGAGGGTCAACGTATTGGTGTCGTCATCGGATTGGGTCAGGAACACTTGGGTATCCAAGGTGGATGCCATGTTCAGGGTGGATGAGGCGGCGAGCGCGGTCAGCGTTTTCAGTGTGGATGCAGGCTCGCGTGGAGTGTTCGACTCATGTTCGGCAGCGACGGTGCCTTGGGCGTCTTCAATGATCACCGACGTATCGTTTCCCACGCCTTGCGCGGACAGCAATTCGTTGACCAGCGCAGAAGCGGCCGTGGAATCAATGGCCTTGTTCGTGTTCAAGGTGCCGGCGACGGTGCCGCCTGATTTGGCGGTGGCCGGATTGGCGAAAACAGGTGCGGTGACGGGCTTCAACGTCAATAATCCGGGGGCCACGTCGGTGATGTCGGCGGCGCAGTACCCCGCGAACAGGGCGATGGTGGTCAGTGCGGAAATGATGACGGTCAGTGTTCGGCGATGCGATCGTTGGGTCCGCCGTTGCGCTTCACGTCGCTGACGGCGTGATACCGCTGTAGATACCATCGTGCTCCTTATGCCAAGGCAATCATTTCTGCAATGAGGCGAACGAGTCGAGTGTTGCCACAATCGAGAGCATTCGCGCATCCATCAGCTTACCGCCCAGCCATGTCCCGAGTGCCAGAATGCCGATGCCATTGGCCAGCGCGACCGGAATAATCGCCAGCCACATGCCGCCTTCGGCTCCTGTCAGCAGCATGACCAGCGCCACGATGCCAGTGGGCAGCATGAGCAGCAGGCTGCCAAGCATGTAGACGAACGGGAAGAAGCCTTGGGCCATGGCGCGGCCTTGAGGCGCGGAGAACGGCTTGTCCATTGAGGCGACCGGGTACATCAGTACACAGGAGGTGACTTCGGCCACGCCCAGTCCGCTCAAGGCGATGCCCATGCCCGTGGCGAGGAAGATCAGGCCGGTAGCGAGGTCATCGGGCTGCGCCCAGCGTCCGGTCAGTGCGCCGACCAGCACGATGCCGGCGAGATAGAGCAGCACCATGTAGACGACCACGATGCCGACGTAGACGCGTACGCGGCCGATTCTGTCGGTCCGGCCACGCACGCCGGCGATGACTTCCATGGTGAAGCCGCGGCCGTCATATGCGAGCCCGTTGCTTTCCACGACGGACATGAACCAGCCGCACCAGATCAGCGACTGCCAGACGACCGCGCTGATGCCGTGTGCCTGGAAGGCGAAGATGATCAGGAACAGGACCGGCATGGCGAAGGTCATGGCTTGGCGGGGGTCTCGTTTGAGATAGGTGATCAGGCGTGCGGAAACCGCGCCGGATGTCGAATCGGGCATCCATGCGAATGCGCCGATGCCTTTGGCGGTCTCGGACGGACTGTTTGCGCCGATGGTGAGCCGTTCATGTCTCAGACACCAGGTGCAGACGGCGAAGCAGACAATCCATGTGACGGCAAGGATGGCGATGCGGGCGAGCAGCACCGCCCAGGCTCCGGTAAGCGCGTCGAACGGTAGTTGGAAGGCCGCGCCGAACGGCGTCCATGCGACGATGGTGGTCGCCGCGCCCCAGGTTTCGGTGTTGAGGCTGAAGGCCACGCCGGAGTTGACCAGAATGTTCGGCAACTGACAGATGATAACGAACGTCAGCACGATGAAGATATAGAACGCGCCTTTGCCGCGTTTGCTGGTCACCAGCGTGGTGAATAGGGCGATGAGCAGTTTGGAGATGCTCATCATGGTGATGACGGCCAGCACTGCGGCGAGGAGGGAACTGATGATTACGGCTGGTCCCATATGCCGATAGGCCAGTGTCCAGAGCATCAGTGAGGCCACGCCGGTAAGGGCGGGGATGCCGGACAGGCCGGAAAGCAGCAAGCCGAATTGCAGGTTGCGGTCGGCGATGCCGTAGAGCGCGAATTTGCGTGGGTTCATGGTGGAGCCTTCGCCAAGCATCATGAGCTGGATGAAGCCGATGAAGATGGTCATGGTCGCGCCGACCAGCACGACGACTATGTTGACGATGCCTCCGGAACCAAGGATGTTCAGCGGAAAGCCATCCGCGTTCACGGTGAAGGGCGGCAGTATGCCGATGAACCATGCGAGCACGCCGGTGCCGATGATGGTGCCGGCCGCGAGTACGGCGGAAAAGACATAGGCGACGGTCTGCCACGCCGATTTTCGCAGGGTGGCGAGCGTGAGCGTCCAGCGCAGGCGGACCAGGGTGATGGCGCTGCTGATCATCGGCGGGCCTCATCGGTGGGTGTGGCGGGCGTGGCGGTTGTAAGCGGAATGGGCTGGACCGGCTGGACCGAAGTTGGTGCTTGGGCTTGGGCTTGCCCGCCGTCGAGCCATGCGAGATGGGCGGCTTCGTGGCGGCCGCCGACCAGTTGCAGGAAGCGGTCTTCGAGTTCTTCGCCGGCGGCGACCTCGTCCACCGTGCCGGCCGCGCACACCAGACCGTTGTTGATTACGGCCACATGCGTGCACATCTTTTCGACCAATGCCATCACGTGCGAAGAGATAATCACCGTGCCGCCGGTCTTCGCGTATTCGATGAGGATGTCTTTGAGGTTGGCGCTGGACACCGGGTCCACGGATTCAAACGGCTCGTCCAGGACCAGAATGCGCGGGCTATGAATCATCGCGGAGGCCAGGCAGATCTTCTTGGTCATGCCGGCCGAATAATCGGTGACCATCGTGTTGGCGGCCCCGGCCAAGTCGAAAGCATTGAGCAGGTCCTGGGCGCGACGCGTGGTCTCATCGCGGCTCATGCCGCGCAGCATGCCGGAGTAGACGAGCAATTGCAAACCGGTCAGTCGGTCGAAGATCTGGTCGGGCTGGGGCATGACGCCGATCATGCGCTTGGCCGTGTTCACGTCGCTCCACACGTCATGGCCCAAAATCATGGCGGTGCCGGCGTCCGGTACCAATAGACCGGTCACCATATTGAGCGTGGTGGTTTTGCCGGCGCCGTTGGGGCCTACAAGTCCATAGAACGAGCCGACCGGAATATCGAGCGCGAGTCCGTTGACGGCGATCTTCCGGTCGAAGTGCTTGAACAGGCCACGAATGGACACCGCCGCATTCGGATTCGGCGGCCATGCTTGTGGCTGCGGTTGCGACGGCTGTGCAGGCGCGGGGGCGGCGGCTGGCATCATCGGCGGCTGAAATCCGACATTCCTTTGAGTATTGTCTAAGCTCATACATCCACTCTACCCCACCAGTCAACCCTCAGCGAAGCAAACCCCCGGGTTGCTGTTGGATTGCCCCGCTGAGCGGCTCCGGACTAGCGGACTCGGTCAACCCTTATGCGCGATGGGCTTCCACTGGGCTTTGGCGAAGATGGCCTGGAAGGAGATCGGCACGTAGCTGAGTATGTAAATCGGGAAGCTGAGCACATAGGCGAGCAGCTCCTTGTTCGTGGCACCGATCTGGTCGCGCTCGACAATGATGGTCAATGCAGCCAATGCCATCAGGCCCAACACCGATATGATGATGCCGCTGGACCAACCGGCCAGCGATTGCAGCTGGCTCGGCCAACTCACGAAGCCACACGCGGCGAACAGCAAGCCCATCACCGCGCGAATCGCACCCAACACGGTAAACGGACACAGCATCAATGTGAAGTCGATGCAGGAGAAATCACGTTCGCGAACCGCGCGTTTCAGCAATGCCGAGCCATAATAACGGAATACCTGCAGGAATCCCTTGCTCCAACGCAAACGCTGACGCCAACTTTGCGAGAAGGTAACCGGCTGCTCGTCGTAGAGGATCGCAGTACCGCAATAGCCGATGCGGTCGCCATGCAGAATCGAATCCATAGTGAATTCAAGATCTTCAGTGAGCAGATGGAACTTCCATCCCTTGTTCCGCTTCATCACCTCGCGGGAGAACATGAATCCCGTACCGCCCACATGGCAAGAGGAACCGAGAATCATACGCGAGTTAGACAGGAATCGCGATTCACGGATGAACCACAGCGCAGAACCAGAAGACACCCAGTTATCCGCCAGATTCACCGAATTACGGTAGCTGGTCAGAATCTTGAATCCGGAGCAGAACGCCTTGTTCATTTCCTCGAAGTAGTGCTTGTCCAGCTTGTTATCGGCATCGAACACGAAGTAGGCCTCATAATCATCGGCCACACCGATGTCGAGCATATGCCCCAACAGATACGTCAGCGCATATCCCTTGCCAACCAGCTCAAGATTGTGGCGTTCCACCACATGGCAGCCCAAAGACCGCACCACGTCGGCGGTGTTGTCGGTGCAGTTGTCGGCCACCAGCCAAATGTCGATGAGGTTGGACGGGTAGGTCTGATCGCGAATCGACCCAATAAGGTTGCCGATCACTTTTTCTTCGTTGCGCGCGGAGATCAGCACGGCATACCGGTTGGTCATCGGGGCGTCGGGGAAGCGCACGGGCTTGGCGAACAGGGACATCACGATGCACAGTCCCTGATATATCATGCCGGCACCGCCGACGATCATCAGAAGAATATCGAGTACGGAAAGCAGAGTCATCAGCGCCACCCTGCCCTAGGATTGCTGGAGGCAGATTGATCAGACTGCTTGGTTTGCTTGCGTTGCTCGGGCTGCTCAGACTGCTGCGTATCCGCGGCACCACGCTGCGGAATCGCCGCCGTATCCGGCTCATCAAAGCTTGCATCCGCACCGACTGTATTATCGGCGTTATCGGTATCATCGGCATCCGACTCCGGCTCAGTGCCGCGTAATCCCTTGCGAGCGCTGGAGGATAGCACGTTCTTCGGAATCGCCACGGTGGCGGAATCGTCCAAATCGGATTCTTTCGTCTCGTGCGACGGAATCGCATAAATCTGTTCCTGCAGCAAACGCAGTTCCTCATTCATCGGCACGCGGTTGGTGGATCCCCTGGCCGCACGCGGCATGTGCTCGCCGATTGGCTGCAATACGTGCTCGTCGAACGCCTCGGACGCCTCGACGATCTTGGACTTCTTCTCCGGAGTCGGATCGTTCATCAGCGGTGAGTCAATCAGCTCATAGCGCTTGGTGTACGCACGGAAGATGGCCTGCAGCGATGCGGTGACCGGCAGCGCCAGGAACGCGCCGAATGCGCCGAACAGCGAGCCGAACGCCAGCACCGAGAGGAAGGCGACGGCCGCGTTGATATCCATCGTGCGCTGCGAAATCCTCGGCGAGAGAATCAGGTTCTCGATCTGCTGGTAGACGATGATGAACACCAGCACCGCCACGGCGTACGTCCACCCGCGGTTGCCCCAAGCGAACAGCACCGGCAGCGCACCGCCGATATAGGTGCCGACCGTGGGGATGAACTGGGATACCACGCCGCAGAACAGGGCCAACGGCAGCCAGTAGGGCACATGCAGGATCTCCAAGAAGATGGCGGTGCAGGTGGCGTTGATCAGCGCCAGAATCGAACGGGAGAACAGGAAGGACGAAATCTGGCCTTGGGCCACGGTCCACACCAGCAGGAATCGACGCTGCGTGTTGGGGGCCAGCCACTGGCAGAAGGAGCGGCGCAGCTTTGGGCCGGCGGCGGAGATGTAATATGTGGTCATTACCACGGTCATGAGGTTCAGCAGGAAGGAGAACAGGCCACCCACCGTACTCATGGCGGTGCCGGCGAAATCGGTGACCCACGAGGTCTGGATATTGTTGAAGATTTCCATGCCAAGATTGCTGATTTCCGGCATCTTGAACGTGGCGTGCTGGTCCACGAACTCACGAATCTGCCCATACATTGCCGGCAAACCGCGGACCATGGCAATCATCTGCTGTACAAACATATTGCCGAACAGCGTGAGCAGCACACCCACGACCACGGCCACGCCCACCAGACTGACGGCGGAAGCCACGCCACGCTTCCAGCCATGAGCCACCAGCGCCGCCACCAGCGGTTCGACGGCCAGCGCCAGGAACAGCGAGATGATGATGTCGAACACCAGATAGGAGATGTCGCCCCACGAGCGCCAGCAGAACATGAATACGATGACGGCGAGGGCCACATACAGCAGCGCGCGGCCGAACCATTCCGGTGGCCTGCGGGAATCTCCCTTGGCGGGGAACAAAGTACCAAAGTCGATACGATTCTCGTCGTCCGGGTCTGCCCCGGCTTCTGCGGCACCGCTTCTCGACGTGTCGGTGCTGTTTATGTTTCGCGCGCGTTCGCTCATGGCTCCCCATTGTAGCGAGGGGTTTGAAGCTCGGATACGCCGGCGGCGTACACCCGCTTTTCTATTGTTGATGTTATGCTCAACGTTTCGATCATCATCCCAGCGTGGAACGAAGCCGAACGCATCCGCGACTGTCTGCTGAACGCCACTCGCCAGACCATCATGCCGCATGAGGTGCTGGTGGTGGACAATCGTTCTACGGACAACACCTGCGCGATTGTCGAACAGTTCATCGCCGAACATCCCGAGGCCCCGGTCAAACTGTTGCACCAGAACGATGAACAGGGGCTGATTCCCACCCGCAACTTTGGCCTGAACGCCGCGACCGGCGATGTGCTGGGCCGTTTTGACGCCGACTGTATGATCCGGCCTGACTGGGTGGAGGTGGTCTCCGGCATCTTCACCGAAGACCCGGCCGCGATGGGTGCCACTGGTCCGGTGATGTATTACGACATGCCCTCACGTCATTTCGGGTTGAAAGGCGACAATTCCTTACGCAAGCGAATCTACCGTGCCGATGGCGGCCAGCCGCTGCTGTTCGGCTCGAATATGGCCTTGCGCGCTTCGGCCTGGCATCAGATCGCGAATGAGGTCTGCCGAGATAAGGCCGATGTGATGCACGAGGATATCGATATTTCCCTGCATCTGATGGGCAAGAATCTGAAAACCGTGTACTCGCCGCGCATGATCGCCGCGATGAGCGCGCGACGGATGGACACGTCGCTGAGTTCATTCCTGAACTACATGCGACGTTTTAAGAATACGTTTGATGCGCATCCGCAACATACGCGCACGCATAAGCCGGAGGTGTTGTTCACCGCCATGTATCCGGCGATGCATATGTTCTACCCGGTGTGGCAGAAAGTGCTGAATTCCGCGGATATCAATCCTGCTGAAGCCGCGTGGATCAACGAGCAGATGAAACTGGCGGAGGCGCAAGGCAAGCAGCTGTACGACGAGACCCCCACCGACGAAGTCTACGACGAAAAGCACGAAAAGTAGCTGGATATACGAGCCCCCTCTGCTTATGCAAGCTCCCTCTGATGAGGGAGCTGTCGAACGAAGTGAGACTGAGGGAGAGACTGCGACGCAGCCGCTAAAACATCGAATCGGCCGCAGGCCGATACCTATTATTCAGCGGCTACGCCGCAACTTCTCTCCCAGTCAGCTACGCTGACAGCTCCCTCATCAGAGGGAGCTAATGTTTACCGTCATCGACTGATCACATCAGCGACTTGTAAATCGCGAGAATGTCCTCTTCGGTGGCCTGACGCGGGTTGCCGGGGGTGCACACGTCGTTGAAGGCGTCGTGGGCCAGCGGTTCCAGATCAGCCTCGGTGGCGCCGACCTCGCTGATCGTGGTCGGGTTCTTCAGATCCACGGTCAGCTTGTGGACGGCCTGCACGGCCTCTTCGCGCACCTTCTCCAGGTCGCCGGTGTAGGCGTCCTCGACGCCGAACGCGTCGGCGATGTCGCGGTACTTCTCGCCCGTGTAGTCCTTGTTGTATTCCATGACCGGGGCCAGCAGAATACCGTTGGCCACACCGTGGGCCACGCCCAGACGGCCGCCCAGCGGGTGAGCCATGCCGTGCACCAGGCCGAGGCCCACGTTGGAGTAGGCCATACCGGTGATGTAGGAGGCGTACGCCATCTGCTCGCCAGCCGGAATGTCGCCGTCGGCGGACTTGGCTAGGTTCTTGGCAATCATGCGAATAGTCTGCATGGACAGGCAGTCGGACAGGCTCCAGGCACCCGGGGTAATGTAACCCTCGATGGCGTGGGTCAGGGCGTCAAGTCCGGTGGCAACCTTCAGGCCGCGCGGCATGGAGTCGGTCAGATCCGGGTCCACGAAGGCGACGATCGGGATATCGTGCGGGTCGACAGCCACGAACTTACGCTTGTTGGCGGTATCGGTGACCACGTAGTTGATGGTCGTCTCGGAAGCGGTACCGGCGGTGGTCGGCACGCCGAAGATCGGGACGGACGGGTTCTTGGTATCCGCGACGCCTTCCAGGGACAGCACGTCGGCGAACTCCGGGTTGGCGGTGATGATGCCGATGCCCTTGCAGGTGTCTTGCGGGGAGCCGCCGCCCAGGCCGATCAGGAAGTCCGCACCGGACTCGGCGAACTTGGCGACGCCGTCCTTGATGCACTCGACCGGCGGGTTCGGCTTGACGTTGGAGAACACCTCGTACGGCAGGCCGGCCTCATCCAGAACCTTGGTGACCTTCTCGGCGGTGCCGGTCTCCAGCAGTACCGGATCAGTGACGATAAATGCCTTGGTGAAGCCGTGCTGCTTGGCGACGGCCGGGATTTCCTTGATCGCGCCACGTCCGAAGTATGCAGTCTGGTTGAAAATCATGCGGTACACCATAGGGAACTCTCCTTTTGAGCTCGTGTCTTAACTGGTGGTCCACTCTGTCTTTGAGTGGTCCAACGGTTCCCCAGTCTACTCCACGCATGAGCATTCACCTGAAAACACACTGAAAGAACAACACTGAAAATAATGGCAAGAAATGGCGGAATTCCGCACTTGTCGAATTATTGTCCATTGACCAAACCAGTTCCATCGCCCGAAATCTCAACGATAAGACCGTTTCCGGAGTCATCTGACGCTCTCCGGGAAACTCGTCTCTCATCCGCTTACTTCGCGCGTAGCGCAATCAATATGCGAGATGCCTAATTCCATTCGTGCTTCATCAGCCGAACGCGAACTGGTTCGCCAGATGGTGTATTCAACGGTTTCAGTCTCCTGAAGAGGACTAAGATATCTCGACAGTTGGAGTGATCATCATAAGAGAATGAGGTAGCTAATGGCAAATGGCAAGGCTATGACGGTCGGCGAGATGGCGTCCCTGTTTCTCGACCCCACCACTCCCGTTCGTATCGACGCTTTCGACGGCTCGCATTTCGGCCCGGCAGACGCGGATTTGAAGGTCAAAATCGCCACGCCGAACTGCATGTACCAGCTGCTCGCGCACCCGAATGAAATCGGCATCGTGCGCGCATACATTCTGGGCGATTTCGACGTGGACGGCATTGACTACGCCGACCCGTATCCGGCGATGCGCAAGCTGGTGTCGCTGGCCAAATACGTTCGCCCGCTCGCTCCCGCATCCATTGCCCGCGTATCCGCCGGCATTCTGAGTCACGGCTTCAAGAAGCCGCCGGTGCCCGCCACCGAGGGCCCGAGCAAGTTCGCCCGTATCAAGCGTGGCCTGATGCCGCACACCGAAAAGGCCGATTCGGAAACCGTCAGCTTCCACTACGACATGTCCAACGAGTTCTACGCCGACTTCCTCGGCCCCTCCATGACGTACACCTGCGCGGTATTCGACAACGAGCACATGAGTCTTGAACTGTC
>ENA-OXQK01000413-OXQK01000413.1-human-gut-metagenome-genome-assembly--contig:-NODE-413-length-13160-cov-6.02045_pt1 | contig 13160 bp, 10 predicted proteins | sample MGYA00249582_ERZ652563 | MGnify/ENA primary metagenome ERZ652563 (study PRJEB26925, sample SAMN05826493) | human gut metagenome | biome: ENVO:2100002; feature: ENVO:00000062; material: ENVO:00002003... | reverse complement strand
ACATTGCCAAGGTGCTCGATGCCGATCTTCTTGCCCTTGGCGTGCTCGGTGCGCGGATCATCCACCAGGCACACGTAGTCCTCAAGACCAGCCGGACCCACGTACTTCTTCCAGAACTCAACCGGCGTAATCTCGCCGTCGCGGTGGAATTCGCCATCCTTGTCGGTCCATTCCCAGTCGAAGGAGACCGGCGGCTCGCCCAGGTGGATGGTCAGAATACGGTGGCCGGCAGCAGTGGCGTCGGCAATAATCGCCTCGACCTTGGAGGCATCGCCGTCAGCGGCGTACATGTGCGCCACGGCGGTGTGCAGCATGTGGCGCAGCTGGGTGTTCATTTCACCGGTGTTCTTGGAGGATTCGGTCTCCGGGAACAGGTCCTTGGGCACAGCGCCGTACTTCTTGTACACGTTCATGGCCATGGTCCACTGGCCGCCATCGCCCATCACGTCGGCGAGCAGGTGCTGCATCAGGCGGGAGTCGGAAGGCTCTCCGGCAGCCACCAGAGCGGCCACATCCTTAAGGAAGTAGTTGACGCGCTCCAGCTTGTCGTAGTACATCGCGTAGTTCTGGGAGAACTCGAACTCCTTCAAGTTCATGTTCTTCTTGGCCACGAAACGGGCCACGTTCAGGGAGCTGAACAGCCAGCAGCGGCCGGAGCGATCCTGATGGGTGGCTTCGCCATTGTCAACGATGGTGGAGAAACGGCGCTGCATCAGACGAGCGCGGTCATAATTGCGAGCCACCTTGTCGATGCCGGCGGCGGTCACCGCGTTCATGGCCAGACGGTTGGTGCCGCTCTGTGCGAAATCGCCGCGCAGGGTATTCAATGCTTCGCCGGTCAGAGGCGTCAATTCACTCATGTCATACTCCTTCTGTGATGGTGCGCTTGTGGCGCAGATCCAAACGAATACGGCACCTGGCTCGAAAGCGCAGGTGCCATAATTCTTACCGCTAGTAGTCTAATCGAAGGCCTGTCATTCGCCGTTCTGCTCAGATACGGCTGGATTCTCCTGAGTCGGGGCCTCCGGTTCGCCCTGTGTCTGGTGCTCGGACGGCTCAGACGATTCGGACTGCTCATTCTGCGCAGCTGAATCAGCCGAATCAGCCGGTGCCGCATCTGTCTCATTGTGATCGTCGGCAGCCGACTCGTTTCCGCTCAACTCACCCGGCTGATCATCGGCCTCGTTGTGTACAGGCTTGACTTCCGGGACGGGCGCGACCACCGGCAATGACGCCACGGCAGCGGCTTCCTGACTCTGACCAGAGGCCGCCGCATTACCACCGAAAGCGAATCCGGAGAACGCCTGCGAGAACATAGAACGCAGTTCCGAAACACGCTGGGTGATGACGGACTCGCGTTCCTGCAGATCGGCGATGCGCTTGGACAGACCGTCAAGCTCGCTTTGGGCGGCGGCACGACGCTCCTCGATCTGCGCATCGGCTTCCTCGCCCGCCTTATGCACGATTGCGGCGGCCTGGATGTCCGCCTCCTCGCGCTTGGCCGCGGCATATGAATCGGCTTGGTCGCGAGTGTTCTTGGCCTGGCCGACCAACTCATCGGCTTCCCGCTTGGCCGCCACACGACGCTCTTCGAGGTGCTGCAGGAGTTCGTTGACCTTCTTCGTGGCCTCATCCTGCTGAGCGGCGATGTCGTGACGGATCTGCTCGACTTCGGCGTTGACCTGGCTCATCGTGCTGGTGCGCTTGACCTCGGCCTCATCAGTGATTTCCTGACCCTTGGTCTTGGCCGCATCAATGATTTCGCTGGCCTTGCGCTGGGCTTCGGTCATCATCTTGGACACTTGCTCGCGCACGTCGGCGAGCTTCTTGTTGGCCTCGGCGAGCGCCGCCTCAATCTGATCGTTGGAATCGGACTTAAGCTTGGTGATCTCCTCATTGGCGCTTTTGCGCATTGCGGCAACCTGCTGGGTAGCTTCCGCCTTCATATCGGCGATTTCGCGCTCTTGGGTGGAGCGTTCGGAAGCCATCTTCTTGGTGTGCTCTTCGCGCGCGTTGCTGAGCTCAAGCTCGACGGTCTGACGCTGTTCGGTGATGGTCTTGGCGGTTTCGGAGCGCAGTTGTGCGGCGTCCTCGTTGGCGGAGGTGGTCACTGATTCGGCCTGATTGTTGGCGTTCGTCAGAATCGAGGCGGCCTTGGCATTGGCGTCGTCAACAATATGCTGGGCATCCAGCTTGGCGTTGTTGATCAGCGTTTCGGCCTGAGCCTGAGCCGTGGTACGGATGGAGGATGCGTCCTGCTTGGCGCGTTCCAACAGTTCGGTACTCGTCTGCTCGGCGGAGGCGAGCATCTGCTGGGCGTTCGCCCCCAGGGAAGCGAAGCTGTTGCCTTCCGGCTTCTTGTTCTTCTCTTCCTGAAGCTGGGCCTGCAGTTGCAGAATACGGTCGTCATCCGCCGCAATCTGCTCACGCATGCTGGCCAACGTCTGCTGCGCACGCTTCACACTCTCCTGAGTAGCGTCGAAGGCAGCATCAACCTTCTCCTTGTCATATCCTCGCAGCACCACCGGGAAACGATCCACCATCGCTGTTTATTCCTTTCGCACACGCATAAAGCTCTTGGCACATCCTTGAAGCACTGTAGCGCATCGCACTAGCGCTGGGCGTTGAGTGACGCGCAATCGTTACAATGCGTGCGAACCATGTTCTATTCCGGCGTGGCGCGCAGCGTGCTAGGCGATGAGGATGCCGGAGCTGGAGGGCTTGAGATAGTAGCGCACGGCTTCGCGCACCACATCACGGCCAGCGGCGATCTGCTGGTCGAGTGGCAGACCATGCTGGCTGGAATCCGCCGGCACGACCGGCGGGAAGCTGACGAATCCGCCCAGCACCCGCTCCTGGGTGGCGGTCCAGTTCAGCAAGTTGTAGAACAGCGAATTACATACGAACGTGCCTGCGTCCGAGCTCAGGGTGGCCGGAATCGAATCGTCCGTGAAATCATTCAGGATCGAGCGCAACGGCAGGCGGGTCCAATAGGCGGCCGGGCCATTGGGGTCGATGGGTTCGCGGCGTGGGGTCACGTTGTCCGCGTCCGGCTTGATCGCGTCCATCAGGTTGGTGGCGCATCGTTCAAGCATCACGCCTCGGGCTGCGTGCTTGAGCCCGGTGGCGATGACGATATTGGGCTTGGTGGCCTCAATCGTCTCTTTCAGCGTGGGCCAGGCTTTGGCGAAGCTCACCGGGATGCTGACGGCATGGACGGTGACGGCGACCTGCTCCAACGGATCGTCCGGAGCAGAGGAGACGCCCAACCCCTGCTCGGCGATGGCCTTGGGCACTTCGACGGCGGGATTGACCTCCACGCCGTCATAGTGGTCGAAGCCGGAGATCACAACATTGAGTTCACGCATAATGCCAGTCTAGCGATGCATCTGGCCGGCCGCTTGGGCCAGCAGGGCGTGCATGCGGGCGCGGGCCTCTTCCTTGGGATCACGACCGAGAATCTCCTCGGCGATACGCTCAGCTGTGGGAATATCCTCCAGCGTGGTGATCTTCAGGTTGGTTTCCGCACCGGAGACAATGGCGACGGGTTCATCAGGCAGATAATCGACCACAACGCGCGTGTCGTCGGTGGGATGGAAGTCCGGGTCGGCGGCAGCCAGATCGTAAGCGTGACGAATCGTCGCGAAGCGGAAGGATTGCGGGGTCTGCGCGCGGAAGGTGTTCGGGCGGTCCGGCACCGACTTGACCACTTTCAAATCGCCCAGATCCTCGGTCAACAGCACGGTGTCGGTTGAGGCGTAGGCCACGGTCGCGGCCGTGAACTGGTCGAGCGCATCAATCGAACCGTCGATGGCGGACTGTTCCACGAACGGACGGACGGCGTCATGGATCAGAATCTTGGCATCGTCCGGAATGCCAGCCGCAGCCAGCATGTCGAGCGCGGCGGCGGTACTGTCCACACGCTCGTCACCGCCGTCAATGATGACGCGGACCTTGGTGTAGCCCATCTCGCCAACCAACGTTTCCACTTCACCGCGCACCTTGGGATTGACCACCACCACGATGTCGCTGACGCGATCGCAATGTTCAAAGGCATCAATGCTCCAGCACACGATGGGCTTGCCGCCCACGGAGACAAGCTGCTTGGGATTGTCGGGGTCGAAGCGCGTACCGAAGCCAGCGGCCAGCACCACGGCCACCACCGGCACGGTTTGTACCGGTTTGGCGCCCTGAGCGGGGGCTGGTTGGACGGTAGGCGTCTCGACGGGGGTATCGAAATCTCTCTCAGTCATAGGCACCACCGTAGGGTGAGGGCTGGCCGTCCGTGAACTGCATCACATCTTCTCCACGGAATGTGCCCGCATTCTCCGTTTAGTCACGCACGATGAGGGCAAGGAGGCGGCCTTCGTGTGTTTTGTTGGCGAGCGCGGCGCGGCGGTGCGAGTACCACAGTGGGTTTTCGAGCGTGCACATGCTGTGGCTGATGTTGTCGATGCGCTCCGCGAGCTCGGCCGGGCCTTCGCCGTCCGTACGGCACAGTTCGGCGAGTTCCGGGTCTTCCTCAAGGTACTGGGTGGCGGCGTGCACGCGCGGCATCGAATCGACCACCTGGTGTACGCCGGCGAAGGCGAGGTCAATCATCGCGGCTTCGGCGATGTCGATGCCGGCACCACCGAAACGGGTCTTCGTCTTGGTCAGCGGGAAGCGCTTGATGAACTGGTCGGCGATCTCGTCGCCCACTTCATAGCAGTCGCCGCAGATGCGCGGGCCGAGTGTGGCCACGATGTTCGCCGGATCGGCACCCTTGCTCTTCATCAGGTCTACCGTGGCGCCGATCACACCACGCTCCAGACCACGACGGCCGCAGTGGGCCGCACCGATGATGCCGGTGACCGGGTCGCCCAGCAGCACCGGCAGGCAGTCGGCCGCGAACATGCCTAGGGCGATGCCGGATTGTGCGGTGACCTGGCCGTCCGCCTCGATGACGTGCGGAGTGTCAGTCTCACCATGTGTGCCGGACACGTCGAAGCCGAAGGGGGTGTTGATGACGAACGAGTCGTCCACGTCCACAGCCACGCCGGAATGTACTTGGGAGACCAGCGATAGGCGGGCTTGCACCGCTTCGGCGAGTGCGATGCGGTTCGACAGCACGGCCTCAGGTTCGTCGCCGGACTTGCCGCCGAGGTTCAGGTTGCCGTAATCGCCGGTGCTCAGGCCGCCCAGTCGCGTGGTGTACACCACCTTGATGCCGGGGGCCAGTGCGATGGGGATGGTCACCGGAATAGGGCGACCGGCTTTATCGGTAGAGCTGATGCTGTTGGAATCGAGGATTTCTTCGCTGTATTCAGGCATAAGGCATTCTTTCTTGGGTGCGGGCGGTGTTCATGATTCCCATGACCACCCCCAGTCAGCGGGGGCGGAGTGGTAGGTTATTCGGCTTTGAGGGTGGGCTTTTTGGTGCGCGAGCGGATGGCGGCGTTGATGGGCACCTGGTGCGGGCAGGGCATCGAGAACACGTGCGCCGGATTATTGATGGCGGGTACTGGCGCGCCATCGGCATCGCGCAGGCCGGTTTCCGGCACGGTAAAGACCAATGGTCTCTCGCCAGGCAGCAGGAATTCAACCTGTTGACCGGGCTCGATCTTGTTACGGCTCATCAGCGTGACACGTCCGCCTTCGTCCGCGCTCCAGCTCAGCACTTCGCCCACTACCAGCCATGAGCGGAAGTAGGCGGAGCGGTCGGTGTTCTGTGTGACCTTGTGCTCCGGGTAATAGAAGCCGGTGGAGTAGTCGCGGTGGGCCACCTTGTCGGTTTCCTCGAGCAGCCATTCGGGCAGTTCGACGTGCGGGGCCGGGCGAACGGCCGCATGCTTCCAATCGGTCTCGATCTGTTCGACCGCGGTGTTGGACTTGCGGCGCGTGGAGCGGGCGTGGGAGCTCATGCCGTCGGGTTCGACGGCGGTGCCGGCCGGCGTACCAGAGGCAGTTGAGTCGGCGGCATCAGCAACCGTCACGCGGTCACGTTCTGCGGCAACCGAGCCGGTGACCGAATCGGCAACCGCAGTATCAGAGCCACGGTCATATCCCTCATCGGCCACACCGGCGAACGCGGCATCGGCATTGCTCATCACTTGATCTTCGGTTCCTTGGCCAAAATCGGGGTCGCCCGGGCGAATCACACGGTCACGGAAAGGCTTCAGAACATTGCCATCAGCGTCTTCAAAACCGCGTTGAATCATGTATTCATTAACCGCGGTTTTGTAGGCGTTGGTCATGGCGGCGATATAGTAGGCGCTTTTCGCGCGGCCTTCGATTTTGAGGCTGGTGGCACCGGAGTCAATCAAATCATCCAAGTGCCCCAGCATATTCATGTCCTGCGAATTGAACAGATAGGCGCCGTTCTCGGTCTGCTCGATCGGGAAGTACTGGCCGGGGCGCTTCTCTTCCACGATCGAATACTTCCAGCGGCATGGCTGCGCGCATTCGCCATGATTGCCATCACGCCCGGTCAGATAGTTGGAGAACAGGCAACGGCCGGAGAACGCCATGCACATCGCGCCATGCACGAAGCATTCGATGTCGAGGTCACCGGGAATGTTGGCGCGAATATCACGCACGGCCTGCAAGTCCATCTCGCGGGCCAACACCACACGGCGAGCGCCAAGCTCATAGAAGGCGTTCGCAGCTTGGTAATTGGTGACGCCGGCCTGCGTGGAGACATGCAATTCCAGGTTCGGAGCCACTTGGCGGGCCATCATCATCACGCCGATGTCAGAGACGATCAGCGCGTCCACGCCGGTGTCCTTGAGCTGGCCGACGTACTCGCGCATGGCTTCGATCTCGTTGTTGCGCGGCAGCACGTTGCAGGTCACGTACACGCGGGCGCCGCGTTCATGGGCGTAGCGCGAGCCTTCCTCAAAGTCCTCAAGGCTTAGGTTTTTGGGGGCCGATCGCATGCCGAAGGCTTTGCCGCCGCAGTAGACGGCGTCGGCACCATAATCGACCGCGGTTTTCAGGCCCCTCAGGTTGCCGGCCGGGGACAACACTTCGGGCTTTTTGCGGGTGGGGAGGTTCATCGTCGTATTCATCACCGCAATAGTGTAGTGGTGGCCGTGTAATGCGGGCGGGGCTACCGTTAGGCTGGATAACATGAAGATCGATATCGTGAGCGTGTTCCCCGAATACTTTGAGGTGATGAACCTCAGCCTGATGGGCAAAGCCCAGGCCAAGGGATTGTTGGAGATCAAAGCGCACAACCTGCGCGACTGGACCCACGATGTGCATCATTCGGTGGATGATACGCCAGTCGGCGGCGGGGCCGGCATGGTGATGAAGCCCGAGGTGTGGAGCGAATGCCTGGACGAACTGCTGGGATTCTCGCGGCCGTCCGCCGCCACCGCCAATACGGATACCGAAACCGCAACCGACGCCGTCGATACAAGCGACCCCGGCGACCCTGCAGCACCCGACTCCTCCGCCCTATCCGGCACACCGGTGCTCATCTTCCCGAACCCATCGGCCCCGTTATTTACCCAGCGCGACGCCACTGAGTTGAGCCATGCCGACCATCTGCTGTTCGGCTGCGGCCGTTATGAGGGGTACGATGCGCGCATCCCGGACTACTACCGCTCCCAGGGCGTCGACGTACGCGAATATTCGATCGGCGACTATGTGCTGAACGGTGGCGAAGTGGCGGTGTCGGTGATGCTTGAGGCCATCACCCGCCTGATGCCCGGATTCATGGGCAACCCAGATTCGATTGTCGAGGAATCCTACACCGGCGAGGACGCACTGCTTGAACATCGCCAGTACACCAAGCCGGCCGTGTGGCGTGGTATTGCGGTGCCGGACGTGCTGTTGTCCGGCGACCACGGCAAGGTGGACCGTTTTCGCCGCGACGAAGCGCTGGCCCGCACCGCCGAGATCCGGCCAGACCTTATCGCGGCACTGGATTGCAAGGCGCTGGATAAGGCCGACCGCAAGACCCTGATGGCCTTGGGCTGGGAGGTCTCCGCCACCCATCCGCGCCGGCTCGCCGATTAATTCACCACACGGCGGGAGATTCACTACGCGGCGGAATCGTCGGAACGCTCTATATCCGAGTCGTCATCCGCGGGCTCGATGTAGAAGACGGCGGTTTCGCCGTAGTTGCGGCTTTCAGTGATTTGCCAGCCTTCGGGGGCGGTGGGGGTGTCGGAGCGTACCGAGCGTTCGAGCATAATCACGGTGTTCTCGTTGGTGGCGCTGCCCACCGCCAGATCGGCCAACAACTGATTGCATTCAGCGGTCTCATAGGCGTAGGGCGGATCAATGAATATCACGTCAAAGGATTCACCAAAGCCGCCAGCCACTTGCTCGGCCTTTTTGGTGAACACACGGGCCTTGAGCGAGGCATCCCACGAACGATTCTTCTGTAACTGCGACAAGGTCTTGGTAATCAGCGCCGCCGCAGGCCGGGAACTTTCCACGGCCACGAGTTCTCGCGCGCCACGGCTCAGCGCTTCGATGCCCAACGCACCAGTACCGGCGAACAGGTCCAGTACACGGGCATCATCCAGCACTCCCCATGAGTCGAGGTGCGAGAAAATCGCCTCTTTGGTGCGATCCGTGGTAGGCCGGGTACCCGTTTTCGGCGTAGCAAGCGCCACACCCTTGAATCGTCCAGAAATTACACGCATAGCTTTCACTGTACAGGTTCATCTGCGCATACCAATCGTGGAAAATGGCGGAATCTCCTTTCCCATCAAAAAAAAGATTGCGGACCGTCCTCCTCTATTAGGAAAGACGGTCCGCAACATTTAGTAACGGATATAACGCAATACGTTAACGCCGGATGGTTCCCTTGAATGGCTTATCCGGAGACAATGCGACACGTCCCATATCAGTCCCCAGAACGTTCAGCGTAATCTCCGTGGGCTTCGAACAGCGCAACGTATATTCCACTGTCTGATCCGTCCAGGTCGCATCCACTTGGATTCCACCTCTTGCGCGGAGCGCATGGAAGCTTCCCTCATGCCAATCCTCCGGCAGGGCCGGAAGAACGCGAATCCAGCCATCGTGGCTTTGGACAAGCATCTCCGACAAGGCCGCCGGGAATCCAAGGTTCCCGTCGATCTGGAACGGCGGGTGGGCGCATAATCCGCTGTCGTACACTCCTCCGCCCAGCAGATTGGTTTCGGCGTTCGCATCCACCGGCCGTAGGAACATGCCTATGATTCGTTTGGCGTGTTCCGCATCACGCAGACGAGCCCACATGATCATGCGCCATACGATGCTCCAACCGGAACCATCATCGCCACGCACTTCGAGGGATTTTCTCGCGGCTTCCTCCAGACGCGGAGTCTTAGACGTGATGCCTGCACCAGGATGCAGTTCGTAAAGGTGGGACAGATGGCGGTGCTGTGGATCGGATTCGATGAATTCGTCGTTCCATTCAAGGACTCTTCCATCAGCTCCCAATCGCGTTTCAGCCAGTTGGGAACGGACGGATTCCGCTTCACGGACCAGAGCGCTGTCCTCTTCGTCAAGGTTTTCCAAATCGTGAGAAGCCTGAATCAAATCATCAAGCAGATTACGCACGATGGCCGTGGCGTTCTCACTGCTTTGCGCAACGGATACCGGTTCTCCATTCACCAGGAAACAGTTCTCCGGTGATGTTGCAGGGGACGGGGCCAGTCCATGCTCTGTCTCCGATAGGAAATCCATGCAGAATCGCGCGTTGTCCCGCATGATTGGCCAGATGCGGGACAGGTACGATGCATCCTGGTTGAACAGATATTCATCGAACAGGTTCCGGCACATCCATGCCTGGCCGAACGGCCAGAACGACCACATCGGATCGCCGTTTGCTGGAAGAGCCCTACGCCAGAGATCGACATTATGGAAGACCGCCGATCCTCGGCAGCCGAGAATCCTGTCAGCGGCATCGTGCCCCGGTGCCAGCAGCTCCTCATTCATGGAGACGAGCGGCTCGATGAGCTCCTTGAGCGCGCAGGGGCCGGTCATCCAATAGTTCATCTCGACGTTGATGTTCGTCGTGTAGGCGCTGTACCAGTTCGGGAAATCCTTATGGTTCCAAATCCCCTGCAGATTCGCAGGTTGGGTGTGTGGCCTGGACGAGGAGATAAGCAGATATCGGCCGAAATCGAACATCGCTTCCGCCAGCATCTCCAGACGATGCGGTTCCTTTTTCTCATCCGAGCGAAGGATCGCCGAGAACGGTAGTTCCGTATCGTCATCATGGGCTGAACCGAGATGGATGGCCACCCTGTCGAAATATTTGCGGTAGTCTGCGATGTGGCGGTCGAGCATGGTCTGCAGATCAGTCGACCACTCGTCAATGGTTTTCTCCAGATGGTCGGCGATAACCGTCATGCTTCGTTCCGGCTGCTGGTCGCTTCCCCTGAATCCGCTCATACTGCGGAAGCGGAGCGATAATCCGGTGATGTTCGAACATTGCAGACTGTTGTCACCCACATTGACGTCACCACCTGTGACGGTAAGGGAGAACGCACCGACGTACGCCATTCCAGTTCCGTCCTGCTCATCTTCCCAAGGATTTTCAGAAGGATGAGGGAGGAGCCCGATGTTGAGTCCAGGCATCCGGCCCATGACGGCGAGTGTGGCCCGATGACCATCGGATACTGTTTCCATCGAGGCGCGTGATTGCTTGAGGAAAGTGCCGGAGACACTGATGTTCACATCAATCGGCGCATCCGATGACATCCTGTAGACCAACAGATCATCGGGCTCGCTGCACCATGCGTCGACATGAACGTTGGCATCACCCATCTGGAACGTTTCGCCGGCGAGCGCCCTTGCAAGATCCAGCTGGCGTTTCATGCTCTCACGGCCGTCTGCAGGGGTCGAGTACTGAATACGGGCCGTTCCGAACGGCTCGTAAATCTGTTCGTCCTTCTCCTGCAGTGTGGCTTCCTTGATGATTCGCGTGGCGGCGGTGTAATCGTCGCCGGATGCCGCCTGACGTGCCTTGGCCACAATTTCCGGCGTCACTGGTGAGGTTTCCGCGTGTGGATATCCAGACCAAAGGGTGTCATCGTTGAGATACAGCACGTCGGTTTCCGGTTCGGAACACAGGACCGCTCCCATGCGTCCGTTGCCGAGCGGGATGCCTTCTTCCCAGCACGAAGAGATTCCATCGAATGTGAGTTTCATGGTGATATACCCGCCTTATATCCGCACCGCAGCCGCACGGCTGATCATTGGCGTGAGCCTTGAATCATCCACATGAAGGGTAACCGAAGATACTTCGACATCGTCGAAACGGAGTATCCTGCGGTATCCCACTGTGCCGGACTGTCCGAGTACACACTCAGTGCCGTCAGATAGCACGCCAGTGACGCGCATATGTTCGATGCGCTGCCCACACTCTATGGCCTCTTCGACCACAACGGCATTGATCGTCGTCAGTTGCGGGAAAGTGAGCGTGACAGCAGGGGCCACGTCATCGGTGCTAGGAGACCAATACGTGTCTTGATTCCCATCAATAAGTCGCATTGCAGCTTCGTTCGCGCTACTGGTCTTGACTTCGCAACAAGCCGAAGCCAATGCTTTGCGGAATTCATTGATACGGCTTCCCAACCCCTTGAGTGACTCCACATCCGGTTCTGCGAACAGTCCTTCTGGGGAAGGAGGAATATTGAGCAGAAGCGACGAATTGCCGCCGACTGCGGAAAGCCAGAGGTCAAAAAGCTGATCTGCGTTCATGACCTTGTCGTCTTCATACTTGTGGTAGAACCATCCAGGGCGAATGGAGGTATCGACCTCAGCCGGATACCAACAGACGTCATCCCCGTATCCGGAAACCGCCTCACGGCTTCCAAGGTCGTCATCTTGAGAGCGAACCGTAGAGGCAAAGGACGCATCGTCCTCCTGCTGTGAATTTTCCATAGTCAGCTCCGCCGAGCGCAGTCGTCGGGGCACGACGCTCCATTCGTTGTCACGCACATGTCCGGCTTCATTTCCAGCCCAACGAACGTCGGGACCGCATACGGATATCACCGCATTGGGTTGAAGCGAACGAATGACGTTGTAGTAACGATCCCAGTCGTAATACTGAGTCTTGCCGTTCTTGCCCTCACCATTGGCACCATCCAGCCATACAGAGAAAATCGGTCCGTACTGGGTGAGCAACTCAGTCAATTGTCCAACGTAGAAATCGTCATATGCCTTGCCTTTGCCATAGGAATCTTCGGTTCGATCCCACGGAGACAGGTATACGCCGAACTTCAGTCCATGACGTCTGGCGGCCTCACTGACCTCACGAACGAGATCCCCTTTTCCGTCCCTCCACGGCGAGGCGGCAACGGTATGCTGCGTGTAACGCGATGGCCACAGGCAGAATCCATCATGATGCTTGCACGTCAAGATGACACCAGTCATTCCACCAGCCACCAGCGCATCCATCCACTGTTCCACATCTACATTCTGTGGATTGAACAGCGCCGGATCCTCATGTCCAAGACCCCATTCTCTGTCTGTCATGGTGTTCATGCCGAAGTGTATGAAAGCATACATCTCCATACGCTGCCAGACAAGCTGTTGCGACGAGGGACGCACGTTTGCGAGGTAATTCAAGTTGATACCATCATTTGTTGGATTGCTCATTTTTGCTCCTACACAGGAATTAACGGATAACGCCTTTTCTGATAATGATGTTCGCATACTGTGACTGCTCACCTGTTGCAACGATGCAGTAGGCTTTTTCGGCCTCATCATAAAAGGCGAACCGTTCCAGCATCCCGATAGCCGTTTGTCTGTCAGGCTCATGCTTGGTGATTACCTGACGATACCGATCCCATATCGGGGTGTCGACGGCGTCTCCAGGAACCTTATCCATCAAAAACACCGGATGCTCCGTATATTGATCCAACGGTATAAGCTGCATCACTGCATCGAGAAGTGGTTCGATGGGCTGACCGTCATATCTGATCACATGGGAATGAATCCCCAATGATTCAGCGGGAAAGTGGGCGTCCGCGAGGACTATAGTATCGCCATGGCCCATTTCACTGAGAATCTTCAATAAATCGGGCTGTATGATCGACGGTATCCCTTTCAGCATAGCTGCTCCTGCTTGTCTTCAGACTTATTTGATTGTTACTTGCCTAGAATGCTCTGGATATTGCGGTACTGCTGTCTCTTATACACATCTGACGCTGCCGACGAGCGATCTAGTG
>ENA-OXQK01000410-OXQK01000410.1-human-gut-metagenome-genome-assembly--contig:-NODE-410-length-13182-cov-10.7232_pt1 | contig 13182 bp, 13 predicted proteins | sample MGYA00249582_ERZ652563 | MGnify/ENA primary metagenome ERZ652563 (study PRJEB26925, sample SAMN05826493) | human gut metagenome | biome: ENVO:2100002; feature: ENVO:00000062; material: ENVO:00002003... | reverse complement strand
AGCTTCACGTCCGTTCATTCAGCCGACTCTTTCATCGTCGCGTCTGGAGCCCTTTTGCTAGTCGTTCTTGTATCGTACATCCTCTCTGTCATAGCTTTCCCGCTTACAAGCGCCCATTCGATTGGGGTCCTCAAGCTATTGGGATGGGGCAATTGTTCAGCATGGTGGAAGATGATGAGACTGCCGGTCATCCTATCGGCGGCAGCATCAGCTGTATCGATCTCGGCCCAGGCCTTGTTGATTACCGGAACTCGCCGTGAGTATTACATTGGCGCCGTTCTTTCAGCTGCCATGGCAATTGGGATCATTCTCATTCTGTCATTCGCTTCTCTCTTTATTGTTTCAAGAATCAATCCCGCAGGACTAACGTCAAGGAAAACGGCGTTCAGACCAATAGTCGCATTTGGCCTGATGGTGAAGGTCTGTATCATCGCTGCCGTTGTCCTGCTCGTCCAGGCTTCAGCGCCCGTGTTTGACAGCTGGTTTGACATGATTGCCAACAGGTCGAAATGGACGCAGTATGAAACCCTCTACACCCTATCCGGGGCAACGCTCACGGAAAGTGATCTGGACTCGCTTTCTTCAAATCCGAGAAGCCTTGCAAAGAAGTACGCCTCTCTTTATGACACGATCAACTCGTACAATGGCCTGTATATATTGAATACAAGCTCGCAAAGCACATCGAGAATGACGGTTAACGCAAACTACCTCGACGAGATTGGCTTGGTCGATGAGGACGGCAGGGAGATTGCGATTCCCGAAGATGAAAGTGACCGCGTCGTCCTTATTCCTCTCAGCATGAAATACAATTCGGCAAACATAATCAGCGAGGAGCAAGCCTATCTGTCCGACCTCTTCGAAGGGAACTTTAATCGTTTTGGCGAAGATAGCCCGTCGTCACAGCTAAGCTATATTTTCTATCAGGATGATCGATCCTTCTTCCTGCTTTCTGACCAGCCGTCGTCCAGCGATTCGCTGACCAATCCGGTAATACATGTAATCACCGAAGCCAATGCGACTACCTCAGAAAAAAGCTACCTGCAGAACATGGGAATGGCATTCCCAATGAAAATGGACATAACGGAGAGCGAAGCAGAAAATCTGCAGAATTATATTCGTTCGAGCGCTGTTTTTGCCGACAACAACATCAGGGTCACATCCGTAACCGATGCACTGGACGAAGAGTTCGCCGCCCAAGGAAGCTCGTTTGCGATGATGATCCTCGCCGTCTTGGTCTTCCTTGCCGTTGGCCTCGCTGCAGGAGCCATCATGTCGGCAACGATATTTGCCGTAGACAGACAGCAAATATGCGTGAAAAAACTTCTTGGGTGGGGTCGTATGAGCCGGTATGGGGCATTGCCCTATGCCATTGCCATATTTGACCTTTTAGCTGCGCTGTGTGTGATTATCAATACGGGTGGGATATCGGCAATTCTGGTCGCTTCTTTTGCATTCGGACTCGATTTCCTTCTCTACATGATTGTCCTTGCATCATTTGAAAAAAGGAACCTTCCCCTCATGTTGAAAGGCGAGTGAGAAAATGAAGACTGCTAGCGCCGTCATATGCAGAGAAATCAACAAATCGTTCTCTGGTAGGAGGGTTATAAAAGACTTCAGTCTCACTGTCGAGGACGGGGAGATGGTCTGCCTTCGCGGACCCTCTGGTTGCGGAAAAACGACGCTTCTCAATATTATCGGACTCATCGACCGACCCGACAGTGGATCAATCGAGCTATTTGGAGAAACGGCACCGAAGGGGGGGAGCGGGTCAGCACAGAGAGTAATAAGGACCAAAATAAATTTTATCTTGCAAAACTTCGCTCTGATCGAATCGCAGAGCGTTGAGAAAAACCTTGCCCTGGCCCTTCGGTATGTCCACGCTTCAAACGCCGAAAAGCACGAGCTAATCAAATCGGCTATTGAGAAGGTCGGACTCGGCAGCAGCCTAGACAAAAAAGTTGCCCAGCTTTCTGGCGGAGAGCAGCAGAGGATTGCGCTAGCTCGCTGTATGATTAAGCCAGGTCGGCTTATCATTGCTGATGAGCCGACAGGTTCCCTAGACCAGGGGAACCGGGATATCGTCATCAGTCTTTTGAGAAGACTTGTCGATGGGGGAAAGACGGTAATCCTGGCAACACATGATGAAAAAGTCGCAAGTTCATGTGACAAGATTATTACGCTGTAAAACCTGTTCTGCGAGGTTGTATAACAAGGACGGTTATACAGACATTCTGTATAACCGTCCTGCCTATTCGAGCTTCTTATCGGCCATAACGGTCGTTTCTTCGGTTTCCCCGACGATTGCAGCCATGTACTCGGATCGCCATCCCGGCCTGAGCCACTTGATGACTGTCGGGCGCGATGCGCCGACAATACGGGCAAGATGAGGGTAGTTCGCCTCGGAGTGGTCGATTGCTGCTTGCCACACGAACAGCACGGGTCAGGAGGAAGGCGCTACCATTGAGCAGAGCAATCCGCCCGCCGATGCGCTCGACGGGCGGATGATGTCGTAAAGCGGACTCAGGATCGAACCGTTCCTAGATGCCGAGCGTGTCGATCGGGGCAACGATTATGCCGTCGGGTGTTGTGTGCGCGGGCATTCCGTAACCGACGATGACGCACTTCGCGGCGGGAGGCTTCTCGCCGTGCTCAACCATCTTCTTCTCCAGCCTGTTTAGGTTCTCCGATGCCTCCGAAACCTGCGGACTCCCAAGCTTGACCTCGACAGCGATCCACGAGCCGTCGCGCTGGTGGACGATGGCGTCCACCTCCAGATCGTCGCCGTCGTGGTAGTGCGAGACGGACGCGTCGTTCGCCGCCGCATAAACCTTCAAGTCGTGCAGGACGAGGGATTCGAAAAGCAAGCCGAGCGTCTTGGGGTCGGCGGAGAGCGATTCCGGGCTTGCGCCAATGAGCGCGACCGCGAGCGACGGGTCGGCGAGGTGGCGCTTAGCGCTTTGGCGCAGCTTCACCGGCGATCTGAGCGCCGGGTGCCATGCAGGGATGTCATCAACGATGTTGATTCTGCGCAGCGCGTCCATGTATCGCGATATCGAGTTCTTCGACACGTCGCCGCCGATGTCCCTGCCAATCGACTTCGCCCCCGCGAGCGTGGATTCGTTGCGCGCGAGCGAGGACAGCAGGGCCCTGACCTTCACAGGATCGCGCCTGATGCCGTCCGTCCTCGAAACATCCGATTCGCACACACCGTCGACATAGGCAGCAGCTATTCGCATCGCCTCGCCGGTCGTTCTCCCGACCGCTTGGGGCCAGCCTCCGCGGCACAGGAGGTCGGCGATGCCGGACAAACCGTCGATGGAACCAAGCGCCGCCGCGTTGAGCTTGCCGGAAAATAGAGTGCCAAGCGATACCGTTCCGGACGAGATGCCGAGTTCGAGCAGGGTCATCGTATCCATGCGCAGCCTCGAAACGCGTCCTACGCCGCTGTGCATCGGTTGGTCGGTGTCGCGCGGCGTCGCCGACCCGGTAAGCAAGAACTGCCCAGGCTCCCCTGCTCTCCGATCGCACGCGAAGCGCACCGCGTCCCATATCTGCGGAGCCTCCTGCCACTCGTCGATAAGCCTCGGAGTCGGTCCGACTATCGCCTGGGCGGGGTCGAGTTCCGCGAGCTGTCTGGCCGCAAAGCCACCAGCAGGGTCGGAGAGCGACAGGGAGGACGCAGAGAAACGCAGTGCCGTCGTGGTCTTCCCGCACCACTTCGGCCCCTGTATGAGCACTGCGCCAAAGATGCCGAGGTCTCGCTCGACCAAGCGGTCAATGCATCTCCTTATGTACCCGCCCATAAACCATGCCTCCTGTCGAACACACTTTCTCTTTAAGGCATTCTAACAGTGTATGGGGCATTTTGACGATGATTTGTGGTGCTAATTGACGATGATTTGTGGTGCCATTTTTCATTTTACAAAGCTGGCACCACAATCGACCGCACCGCTCTTGGTAGTCGGCTGGAGTAGAATCAACTCGATTTAAGCGAGCCGAAGGAAGGGTTTGTTATATGGATTGGAACTTTGGCGAAGCAAGATGTCCGAGGTGAGCAATGAGTCATGAAGTACTGATGTCGTCCATCGGCGGCATGGTCGCGGGAGTCTGCTTTCTCGTTGTCGGAGCATTGATGGTAAAGACAGGCAGCCCGGCTTAATTCATAGTTACCATATTGCTCAGATTCCAAAGAAAAGGATTCCGTTTATCTCCAGAATAATCGGACTCGGAACAACACTGACAGGGACCGAACTTGTCCTTGCTGGCATTATCTCCTTTGTATCCGAGACCCCACTATCGGCATCAGTGACTTTTATCGTGCCGCTCATTTTGATCTTTGCTGGTCTGGGCATCTCCTTGCTAACGATTGCGGTGTTCACATTTCGACCATGATCGTAATTGGCTCTCTCTTGCATATGGCTTGGTCCTTGTAGCGGACGCAGTTCGATTCCTTCGATGATGGATCTCTGGGCGATAATATTATACATATGTATTTTATGCATATGTATATTTAGTCTGCCTGCGAAACCCTCCATCTGAGGCCATCGACAATGAGCCTCGTCAGAGTCGTTCCGCGCTCGTCGGCGTAGGCCTGCGCCTCACGCTTGAGGTCGTCCGGGAGGAGAATAGTCGTCGGCCTCTTCGGCGTCTTTGTGCCGTCACCCTTGTTCTTGGTGTCTTGGTTGTCCATGAGGTTCGGCCCGGCGTTCAAACGCTGCGGGGAGATTATCGGCTTCGGCCTCTTCTGCACGGCCATCAGGAAAGCGCCTCCTCGATCTCGTTGAACACGTCCTCGTACCCGTAAAGGTCCCTCCCGAAGGCGTGCCCGAAGTAATTCTTGATGTCCTCTCGCAGCGGAATCTGCGCCTCAAAGTACGATGCATCGCGCTCGGCCATCTCCGACTCCACCGCCGCGAGAGCGAGCGTGTGCGGGCGGGTGCGCGTGAGGAGCACGGCGTAGGGCTTATCCGACTCGCCGAGGTTCTCGGCGGTCACCCACGTCTGCTGCATGTCGAGGCCTGCCGGGGTGGTCGGTATCACGAGGAAGTCCGCCTTCTCCTTGGCCGCGTCGAGCGCCTTGCCGGACGGCGCACAGTCGATGAAACACCACGTGTCGACATCGGGTTTGAGCGCCTTTATCCGCGTCGCGTTTATCGGGTCGACGGGGAACGGCAGCGGCTCACCGGCCTGCTCCGCCGTGTCCGCCCACAGCGTCGCGCTCCCCTGCTCGTCGGCGTCGAGCACCTTCGCCTCGTGTCCAGCCCTCACGGCTGCGGTCGCGAGGGCTATGGCGGTGGTCGTCTTGCCGACACCGCCCTTGATATTCAGAACCGGGATTATCACGATGTCCTCCATATGTATACATACGTATGACATACATATGTATACCACATTGACCAGCTCGTACGCTCAGTAGATCGGTGAATGGTTTCCGGTTCTTACGTCCTTGATCCCGGCAGACTCACAAGCGCTGGCCCAATACTTCTGAACTGTCGGCGGAGACATGTGCAGCTCCTTCGCCGCCCATCGCTTTGACGCTTGAGGATGAGCCACCAAGAACTCGGCAAGCTTCCTCGTCTTCGATTCAGCAACATCCTCGCGCCTGAGCCTAAGCGCCTCCTCCCGCCCGGTTCGAGCCTTGTTCGGCACCCTCTTAACGCTACCGTCCCCCTGCTCCTCAATCCAATAATCAGCCTGCAGATGCTCTTTCCTCGTCCTCCAGTTCCGTTTTGCCTTAGGCCCGAACGACCATCCCAGCAGCTCTTCAGCCACCGCCGTGGGCCTCAGGCACCCGATTGGGTTGTAGCCCTTCATCGCCGAGCTGATGTCCCTTGAATTGATGGGCTTCCCATCGGTCGGCGATGGCCGACGACCCCACTCGCTGTTCATCAACGCTTCGAGATCATGCCTGAGCGCGGCTTTCGAGACGCTGCAGTTGTACGCATAGCCGGCGAGAACGAACATGGCCATGTACCGAGATCCGGGCTTAGTCTCTTCGTAAATCCTCCTGAGCACGTTGTCATACAGAGGTCGGTGACGGGGCCTGAGCCTTATCGTATGCCCATGGCTGGTCGTGACGTAGCCGACCGTCTCCCGCCAGTGAATGCCGCGAACAAAGGAACTCTCTCCGCGCTTGATCGCCGCATCGGCGTCGGCGATGCTCATGTCCTCGGCAGCGTCGAACGTCTCGTCATCGATGCATCCCATGTCGTGCAGCTTGCGTATGTAGGCGAGCTGCTTTTCGCTTGCGGGGGAATTGCGTCCGCCCTTGCCGCCGTTAACGGCGGCAAACCCCACCGGATCCCACTCCCCGACGTCATAGGGCTTCAGGTCGGCTCCGATGTAATCGGATATGGCGATTGGGTCGGACGGGACGCGGTCCACTCCACCCCTGACGAAGAGCCGCGTCGGGTACCCGTTCTTAGTGGGGGAACCGGGGGCGCGAAAGGCGTGGTTGTAGGCGGCGCAGGCCTTATCGACCTTGAACCTGTTCCTCGGAAGCCTCTCGTCGAAGTAAGCGTAAAGGCGCTTGATGAATGAGTCGTATTTCGCCCTCCTCGGTGCCGATTTCGACAGCAGGGGTATGGGTTCGCCGAACACGTACCAGAGCTGGATTCCTGTACCCGAGAGCATGAGGTAGTTCGGCACAATTTCTTCGTTTGCCTCAAGGAACTCGAAGAGGCTTTCCATCACCCAGCTCGCTTGGAAGTGCTGGCCCTTTTTGTCCTCTACGCGGTCGATATCAACACACACGCCGCTGATGTGTGTCATGGCGTTCTTCTTCGAGACCGAGTACCTGAGGCCGTCCCTGCGGGCCGGCTCCCAGAACTTCCCGGGGTAGATGAACGACGTCTCCTTCTCGACGGCCTCCGTGAACGTCGAGTAATCGTCGTAGACCTGATACGGGTGCTTCCGATCGCGATGGTTGACGAGGATGGGGCAGGTCTCGAACTGGAGGGTGGAAACCTCGGTTCCGTAGAGGTCTCGATAGAACTGATGGATTGTCGGAACGTCATTTGGCAGCGAAAGGAGATTGTACTCCTTGCCCTCCGGATCGTAGACATACGTCCTGGTCGAACCCTCAATATCCCACTCTTGCATGTCACGCACATTTCGAGCATGGTCAAGCCAATCGGCGCGAAGCTCGCACCACCCCGACTGTTCCAGAACGATCCGTGCCTGCTCGGATTGGTAGGCAAGCTCCTTCTCCTGACGCTTCCTTTCATCGGAAAGCTGCTGCTCGCTCCAGAAGGCAAGGAGCGCCTCCTTCTGCTCATCGGGGAGCGACGAGGACCGAATCTCAAGAGGGTTAATCCGCACGGTCGGGCGGTCGGGAGCAACACGGCCAGAAGACAAGAAAAACCTCCAAATTATGGGAAAGGTAGCGCTCCCCTCCCCATACCCCAACCCTTCATTAAGAATTGGGGGGTATAACATGAACAATAGAGAGTATAACAGTTCGATAGGACCGCAAGTCTACCCACGACGCTCCAGCAGCCCGCAGTACCGCTCCAGCGGCGTCTTTCCCGCGGGCCGGTATAAGAAGCCGTCCCGCTTCTCAAAGTGCCTCAGGCGACCCCTCGCGGCCTCAAGAAGCTCTTCCCGGCGCGCATGCTCCTCAGCGACGCCGACGAGGACGCCTCTGCTCCTCTCGTAGCTGTCCCAGTCGATCGTCACCGACCCCATGCGCCCGCCGCCGCGTCCGCCCCCCGCCTTCGATCGCGCCGACCGCTCGAGCAGCCGCTCGACGTTGAAGACCTCGGCCGAGGCGCGCGCGATCGGCTCGATCTCATCCAGAGATGTCGCGCCGAGGTTTCCCCCGTCCATATCCGCGACGAGCCCTTCGAGGTCTGAGCGCCCCATGCGCCCTATCTCGAAGAGTCGGAAGAGCTGCCCGAGGTCGTCCATGGCTACCCCTCGACCTTGCGCGCGATGGTCGCGCCGAGGACAGCGCACAGGAGCATGGCGAGCGGCAGGGCGAGCCAGCCGTACCCGGAGATCCACGCCGCCCCGGCCTCGAACTGGAGCCACATCGCGCCGACGGCCACGAGGAACACAATGAGGCACGCGAGGCACGCCGCGGCGCACACGGCCACGGTTGCGGCGACCGTGGCCCTGCGCGCCGCCTCAAGGGCCCTGACGGCCTCCTCGGCGCCCCTCTGACTGTTATCCATCGCGAGCCTGGCGGCGCGGTCGATGTCCTTGAGGGTCTTCACGGCGCGTTCCTCGACGCGCTCGAAGACCGCGTTGCTCGCGTCCTCGGCGCGCGCCGCGGCCCCCTCGACGGCGGCGCTCATGTCGCGCATCGTCTCGGTGTTCTCCACGAGCGCCCCGTGCATCTCCTTGGCGATGGCCGCGACCGATGCCATGTCCCTGGCCGTCTGCATCTGCTCGCGCGCCGCGCGCTCCTTGAGCTTCGCCGACGTCTCGAGGCTGTCGGCCATCGCACCCAGGTTGTCCTGGCTGAGGTCATCGAATTTACCCATCATCGTGCCTCCGTCTACCTCGTGATCCCATGGCCGATGTCAAGCTCGACGGTGACCGTGCGCCCCCGGTCGAGCCTCTTTCCGCGGATCGCCTCGTCCTCGCGGGCGAGCTTTCCGACCTCCCTCGCCGCCATGCCCCGAAGCTCCTCGGCGCTGACCTTCCTGCCCGTCTCGCGGCTCATGGCCACCAGCTCGCGCAGAGGCCTCCCAATCTCGGCTCCCGTGACGGTCTGCCCGCCCTTCGAGAAGGAGAGGTCGCCCTTCCCCTCCGTGAAGTCCATCTCGATGCCTTGCGCCGCGAGCGCCGCCTCAAGCTCGGCGAAGTGGTTGTCGCTCCGGTGCGAGAACACGGCGTCTATCTCGCGCCCGACCGTCCGCGCCATCTCGCGGGCGACCGAGAGGCCGCGCACGCGCGCGGCTGTCTGCATCATCAGCCCGCGGTGTCGCGCGATGAACAGCTCACGGCGCTGGGTGATGGCGTCGGTCTTTCGCGCGAACCAGGCAACGGCGCGAACCTTGAGCGCGGCGAGCCGCGCGGCCGCGCGGCCGATGGCGGCGTTCACGGATCGCGCCCGCGCGTTCTGCGCGGCGCGCTCCGGGGACGGGCGGCTCCCCTCGTGGACGGTCGGCACGTACTCGATGCCTCGCTCCTTGAAGCTGCGGTGGTCGATGGCGACGGCCTCGGTGTTCGTGCGCGCCGCGTGCTCGGCGAGCCGCCTGTTGGCGATGTCGGCCCACGCCTTGCGCGACGCTCTCAGCTCGGCCTTGGCGTCTTCGAGCGAGTTGCCGCCGCCCACCCTCTGCATGGTGGCGACGGGGCTCGTGCTCACCCGGTCCTGGTTCGTGAGGCCGCGCTCCTTGGCCTCGGCCTTGGTGAGGCGCACCTCCTCGCCGCCGACCTCGTAGCGGAACACCTTCGCCCACTCGCCCTTCACGGCTTTCCACTCCGAGGACGGGATGACGCGCTCCTCGCCGCGCTCGTTGCGGCAGAGGTAGCACTTCTCGCTCCTCGGCGCGGCGGGCCGCTCGAACCCGTCCGCCCCGAGCGGCAGCGCCGTCTCGAGCACGTGCGCGTGCGGGTTGCCGTCGCCGTCGTCGTGTATCGCCCAGTCGCACGCGCGGCCATTCGCGGTGCGCTCGGCGCAGAAGTCGATGACGCACTGGCAGCGCTCCTCGGGCGAGAGCTCGCGCGGGAGGGCGAACTCCCACCGCCGCGCGACGAGCTCGGTGCCGCCGCCGTGCGCACGCGTCGCCTCGTTCCAGAGGCGCTGTCTGTCTTCCGCCCACGCGGGCGCGCCGTCAGGCAGCTCGATGCCGCTGCCGATGACGCGCTCCTTGCGCGCGTAGTCGCAGCGCTCGCCCGTGCGCTCGTCCACGAGCGTCTGGCCGCTCTGGTAGGAAGCCGACGCGACCGCAGACGAGCCGCGCGATGGCGCGACGCCGCGCACGTTGAGGTGGTAGATCGCCACGGAGCGGAGGCCTCCCTTCGATGGGCCGGAGCGGAAGCGGCGCTCTGCCGCCTCCGCAAGCGAGCGGAGCGAGCGCGCAGCGCCTCGTGCCGGACGTGAGCGAAGCCGCGAACGTCCGCACGCGGCGCGGAGGGCAAGCGGTTTCGCCCGCGCGCAACCCGTTACCCATAGGCGAGCGTGGCCGCGAGCCGCAGGGAGGCGGGCGGATGGCAAGGAGCGCGAGCGACGCGCAGCGAGTTCCAACGAGCGGAGTAGCCCGCCGCAGGCGCGCACGCGATGTTCCAACTCACGCAGCACAGCGAGTAAGTTGGAACTAAGTGCGCACTTACCATTGGTAAGTGAATGATACCCACTCGCAATGGGTATCATTCACACAGGGTTTACGCGCTAGGAAAGGCTCGCACATGGACTACAGGAACGAAGCAGTCGTGCCACTCGCGGAAGGGACGCCTCGACCCGATGAGGCGGCTTCTCGTGAGACGCCTCCCGAGAAGCCGAAGCGGCGCAGGAAGACAATAGACCAGCAGATTGCGGAGGCGGAGCAGAGGCTCAAGAAGCTCAAGCGGCAGGCACGAAACGAGGAGCGCAAAGCTCGCACCCGCAGGCTCGTCACGAGCGCGGCGACCATCGAGGCGGAGGCCGGTCGCGTTGAGCTTGACGAGACGATAGCCCGGTGGCTCGGGAGGGCGCTCGCGGAAGAACTGGCGAAGCCCGACAGCGAGATCGCGCGGCACGTGGACGCGCGCGCCTCGCGCGAGGGCGGCGGTGTCGAGTGAACGTCAAGCTTGTCTTCGCCGACAGGATAGAGGCTTGGGACACGCGCGCGGACGGCTCGGCGACCACGAGCCACGCCGCGCTCGAGATTCGGGGGGACCAGCTCGTGCTTTGGAGCGCCCTCGACTTCGACGGCGACTACGGCGATGACGGGAGGCCGGGGGCGCAGAGGCGCGAGCGCGGGACGCCGAGAGCCGTGCTCGCGCTCGACGGCGAGATGCCGGAGACGATTCCCGGATTTCTCGAAGCCGCCGGCGAGCGATGCGGGCTGCTCAGGTTCGACGTTGACGGAGAGACGCTCTGGCAGGGCGAGGAGCGGAACCTGGAAAACGACGTCTTGGATGACGATGGCTCCGATGCCGGCGAGTGATGCGGCAGGGCCTCACGAGGACATCGGTGACACGCTCGCGAAGCTCGAGCACCTTGCGATGGGAGAGGGCATGACGTGGCGTGTGACGGTGCTCACGGATGACGGCAGCTGGGTTCCCGTACCAGTCGAGGCCGAATCGATGGAGGAGGCCGTTGCCGCCGTCATAGACCGGCGCGGCATGGCGAACGTCATGGAATGCGAGCCGTGGGACGCATGGTCGCGCCGCCACCGCCCGCGCTTCAAGGTCGGCGACGTCGTGAGGTTCGAGACGAAGTGGGGCGAGCTGTCCGGGACGGTGGAGATAGTTGACTACCGTGGGCGCGAGCGGAGGTCCTTCAAGGGCTGCGACTGGTCCTATGACGTCTTCGTGCGTGAGTCTCCCGCCTGCAACGGCGAGCCGTGCCTTCACAAGCACGTCCCCGAGCGCGATGTGAGGCCGACGTGAGAAACCGTCGCCACAAGGGCTGGTTGTTCTGTCCAACAGGAGTCTGGGAACCGGGTACAATCCGGGTGACGGTCGAGCCGTTGTCGGGCAATCGCGGCCTGGAAGACTCCGCTGGACGCCCCTCTCCCGGCAATCGCAGCCGGAGAGACTGGGGCAGCAACGTGGGGTGCGACACAATTCGTTCCGTTGGACCGGTTGCACCATGCCTCCCTCGCTATGACGATCAGCGTATCGACGAGTGGACTGCAGCTGAGGCATCAAGAACTCAAAGATATGCTGAGATGCATCTGGGTTCTCTTCGCCCGGGCATGGGCTTTACACCATAATTTGAGCGCGTCAATCCAGGCGCAAGGATCGAGCAGGGCGCGAGGCACGCTATCTCACTTCACGGGTAAAATGAGCTTATTAGTACGTTTACGGGAGAAATCAAGCCTTTCACTGAAATTTTCACTAAGTCATTATCTATTGCATCTCCGCGACGTATCCTTTAGGTGAGCCTGAGGCGGTACCAATATCGAAAGATGCCCATCAGCATGCAATCGAAGGAGGTTGCCATGAACGCTATGTTCGATTCGGTTAAGGGTAAGGTGTTGGCTGGCGTCGCTGTGCTCCTGTTTGCGGCGGCCGCCTTTGCTCCGCAGGCCGCTTTCGCCGATCCGGTGTATAGCGGGTCCGTCGAAATCGACGGACCGTCTCCTAGGACGATCGTAACTGTCGAGTATGGTGCCGAGTGGAACTATGGGGCGATCCCGACGGTGACTGGATGGTCCTATCTCATGTCGCACAGTCACGACCACTCTTCGACCGTAACCGCAGGGTCATCTGTTGACTCCGACACTAAGCCCGCCGGCCAGCAATCCGTTGCCCAGCTGTGGATTCAGTTCTTCTCCACTTATCACGCTTACTACGATATCTGGTAGTCAGTCTTCGATTAAATACTGACGGCCGTGGGATGGAGGCTGCAAACGGCTTCCATCCCACGGCTTTTTGGCGACAGATAGGTCGGACCCATGAAAACAAAACTGATATGTCTGTCAGCGCTTCTCTTTGCGCTGGTTTCACAACTCGCGTGTTTCTCATTTTTCGTCGCATCGGACGTTCAGCGCTTCAGCGAGCTGGGCAAAACCGGCCATGATTTTTCTTTTTCGATACCTATCACTTATCTATCAGATGAAGAAGACTTCGCGAATACGCTGTCAGACATATCAGACAGGCACTCAGTATCAATAGTGAAGAGTACTTCGTCCATTGTTGATGGCACTCAATCGCTTGTTGTTTCCGGAGCATACACATGGGAAACTTTTCCCGTTGAGCAGCTCGAACTTACGAGCGGAAGACTGCCTGAGCAGCAAGATGAATACCTGTCTAGTTACGACTCGGGAAGTTCAAGTCAGTGCGGAACTATCAGTAGCACCGGAAATATATTTCCGGTGATTGTGCAGTCGCTGGAGAAGTATTTCAACGACGGGGGGACCGTATCGGGTAAATATCTGGTGACATCAGATGAAGAGGTGAACATAGACGCTGTCGTGGAAGACATTTCAAGCGCAACCGGAATAGATAAAGCCTCGCTTCTTTCTGATAGCTTCACGTCCGTTCATTCAGCCGACTCTTTCATCGTCGCGTCTGGAGCCCTTT
>ENA-OXQK01000404-OXQK01000404.1-human-gut-metagenome-genome-assembly--contig:-NODE-404-length-13278-cov-22.6663_pt1 | contig 13278 bp, 7 predicted proteins | sample MGYA00249582_ERZ652563 | MGnify/ENA primary metagenome ERZ652563 (study PRJEB26925, sample SAMN05826493) | human gut metagenome | biome: ENVO:2100002; feature: ENVO:00000062; material: ENVO:00002003... | reverse complement strand
TGGCTTGAGCCATACTTGTTGCTGTGCCAGCCATCAAGGCTGAAGCAAACAAGACATACTTAATTTTTGATATCATCATTTTTAAATGTTTTCTGAAAAAAATGATTCAATAATAACGCTTACTTTGTTGTACCAGAGATAAACAATCGCACCATACCATTCTCTGCATTCGACCAAACGTCGATGCTTTTTCTAAAATGTCCCTTGTTGTAATACTTGCCATCGTATACGACGGTGATATAACCTTTTTTATTAGGCAATATGGGGGTTTGGGCAAAGCGGACGGAAGTACAGTTGCAAGTGGTATTGACCTGATTGATGACGACAGGAGCGCTTCCCGTGTTTTTGAAGACAAAGACACAAGTTCTGACGATACGCTTCTCGAAGGTTCCGAAATGAAAGGAAGTCTTCTCGAACTCAATCTTGCCCACAGGATTCTTTGCCATCGTCAGACAGCCAATTCCCGTCATCCATAAGAGAAAGAAAAGCTTTTTCATTTACTTCTTGAGCTTCTCGAGGTTCTTCTCCCTCATCTCTGTCTCATATTCCCTCTGCATTGAGTCTTTCTTGGCATGCTCGACAACAGGTCGGTCGCCGTTATGAGAATCAATCATACAAAGTTTCCACTTGCCAAGATAGTCAATAGGCTTGAAGTAAAAGACGGTCTTGATCTCTGGCACATTGTCGTGTGCCGGCATGATGATGGCTGTACACTTTACCTCGTTGGCGTATGCTTCCTTGAACTTGATGTAATCTATCTTGTGGCTTTGGATGGGCAGGGAAGAAAGCATGTTCTTCAAATCTGTCATAGCCTTGTTGTCAAGGGGCTGCGGCTCGTTGTATACGGAGTCCACATTGTCCTTGAACAGCATACCAGCGGCTGCATCATAGTTGCCATTCTCGGCGTATTCAAAGAACTGGTTGACCAAATGGGTTATTTCTACGGAATCAGCGTTGGTGATAGCCTGCTCAAAACCTGTCAAGGGGCTGTTCTTTTTCTTCTCACCACAGCCACTGAGTGTCACTGAGGCGATAGCCAAGAATAAAATACCTAATATAATATTAACTTTCTTCATCATGGTGATAATGAAAATAGGCAGGCATGCTAATCATGCCTGCCTATAATTATGTTATAGCCTTAAGCTTTGCGAATTAGTGACGATGAGCATTGTTCTGTGTCTTACCTACAGTAGCAGTGATAGTTGTCTTGATTGTACCCCAATCGTAAGTGATCGTAGCTGGGAAGTAAACGTGGAACTGACCAACTGTCAAACCATTGTTCTCGTACTTCAATTCACCATATTCTTTTGCAGAGATAGTAGCAGGAGCAGAGAATGTGAACTTAACCTTGTCTGTAAGATCCTTCAACTTCTGGCTACTGTTACCATTAAGGTCTGTTGTTGCATTATCAATGTCAACAGCGATTTCCTTTACGCCATAGTACTTGAAGTAATCCTGACCCTTAGTAACATTAGAATCAGTGAAGTTGTGATCACGCCAGTCCGTGAATGTCAAGTTGATCTTAGCTGTAGAACCTGCAGTTTCTGCATCCTCGAAGCTAGCTGTAGCATTCTCTACGTTGATAGGACGGAGGAACTTAACATTAAACTCATTAGAAGCAACAGGAACATCAATGTTACCACAGATAGTAGCCTTCACTGCAACGATAGCTGTAACGGTATTCTTCAAATCCTTGTGACCGTAAGCGTTCAACAACTTCTTTGCTGTCTCGTTCTTTGCGTATGTTACGATGCCAGTAACAGGATCCAAGCTTGCAACTACATTAGTCAACTCCTTCTCGGCGTAAACCTTCGTGCCATCTTCGCTAGCGAAGAGACCCTTACCTGTTACGAAGCCGAATGTCAACTTCAACTCCTGGTTCAAGTCAGCGTATGGAGCAGTAAGAGGATTAACTGAAAGCTTGTTGCCTACGAGAGCATTCTTCAAATCGAATACGTACTCATCGTTTGCACCTTCTGTACCTACAACCTCAACGTTACCGTGAACATCGTCATAACCTGTACCAGCTACAGCGCTATTTGCTGCATACCAGTACTTCTTAATCTTGTTCTCGTTGCCGAATGTTGTAGATGGCTTCAAGTTGATAGCAGATGGAGTCCAAGTCAACTTCACGTAAACGTACTTGTTGGCAGCAGTCTTGCCAGGCTTCAAAGCATAACGAACGTATGTTGACAAAGTTGTCTTACCAGCCTTGAATGCAGCGTAAGCAGCCTGGTTCTTGATAGACCAAGCGATAACCTCAGTCATCTTACCCTCTATGTCAGCTGTTGTCTGAGATACAGTACCAATCTTCTTGTCTGCTGCCAATGCCTCAGCATCGGTTGTAGCCTTCTCGAACTGGTTAGCATCTGCAGTACCACCGTCAAGCTCGTAAGCATCCTCGAAAGCTTCCTTAGACATGTTGAGCTTAGCATAGAGCTGCTCCTCAACCTGTGCCCATGTTACCTTCTGGAGATCGATGTTATTGTCACCACAAGCGATTGTGTATGGCTTGTTAACTGTTACCAAGTCAACTTCCTCAGCCTTATTCTCAGCTACAGTCTTGTCGATGACAACCTTGATGTAACCAACAGCAGCAATCTTGTTGTTGACAGTATCCTTCAAGATAACACGTACCAATGGCTCACGACCGATAGTAGCCTCATTCTGAGCTGCACCGTAAGCCTGCTGCTTACCACCAGCTGTCATCTGTGGGCGGAGTGTATAACCATTAGATGCGATTGCAGCGTGAGCACTCTGTGATGTCTCGTTAGCACCAGACTTGTAACCAACCAACTCGAAAGAGTACTTGAAGCCAGACTTCTCTACGAGGCCTTCGGCTGCATTCTTATCCCAAGCCTTACAAGTAGGAGTTCCGTCCTCGTATGTGCGGTCAGTGTTGACATACTCACGGAGGTCGATACCCTTGCTATTCCAAGCTACATGGATCTGTGCGTTGTTATCGATAGCAGCCTTTGCTGTCTGATAGAGGTGTGAAGGAATAGCATCAACATGCTGCAATGTTGGGTTATTCAAAACCAACTTGTCGTAAGTGCTAGCCTTGATAGCTGCGAAGTCAGAAGTAACAACTGAGTCGCCAGAAGTATATTGCAATGCAAGAACAGTAACCTTATCACCATTTGCAAGATCCTTGATGGCATTACCATTATACTTAGCGTGTACAGTAACCTTACCCTTTGTTTTCAAGTCTGCGCTCTCCACCTTGAAAGTAGAACCGTAATCAGCGGCAGCCCTTGACACATAATCCTTGTTATATGCGATGAAGCTATACTTAGCAGCATCGTTAGACATCTTGGCATTTGATGGGTTCAAGAAATAGGTAGCAGCCAAGTCAGGAGCGTATGTGAACGCATCGCCAGCTACTGTAGGAGCATCCTTAGAGTAGTCGCCATCAGCGTCAACAGCCTTGACAGTTGCAGGGTTGTACTTGTAAGTAGCGAAGTCGAATGCTTCGATACCTGCATAATAGAAGTCAGGATCGAATACGAGACTCTTCAATGCGCTTGAGAGGCTAATAACGACCTTCTTGCCCGGAGCACCTGCTACGTTTGTCAAAGTCAAGTTATCGTTGTCCCAAACTGCAGTGATGACATCCGCGTTAGTTGCTGTATAGACAATCTTAGAGTCGTATGCATCCTTGTCACCGTCACCATATATCCAGAATGTGCCAGTGTTAGGATTAGGAACGTAGTACTTGCCGTCTTTGCCAGCAGTACCAGCCTCGCCCTGGTCACCCTTGTCACCCTGGTCACCCTTGTCACCCTTGGTTCCAAGTGCATAGTACTCAGTCTTGGTGTCGTTCTTGTACCAATAACCATTTTCACCAATCTTCCAAACGTCACCGTCCTTGCCAGCAGCGCCTTGCACGCCCTGTTTGATGTTGTAAGAAGTGTCCTTGCCGTTCTTTGTAACAGTGACAATGATACCACCATTACCGTCGGACTCTACGCTTTTCAAAATGTTACCATCATTAATCTTTGTCTGCAACTCGCTGAGAGTCTTTGATAAAGCATCAATCTGACTTTGCAGATTGTTGATGTCATCATCGTAATCTTTACAAGATGTAAATGTGCTTACAGAAGCAATTGTCAATGCACCCATAAGCAACGCGCTAAAATACTTTCTTTTCATCGATAAATATTTATAAAGTTATACGATTTTCCTAGCCTTTCAGCAGGAAGTTATTAATTAATTCTCTATATCGAATCAAGAGTCCCGTTTGATGAAAAGAGTCTGTACTTTTAGAAAAGTTCTTCGTTCTCTTTCAAAGGTTCTCCTAGAACGGTTATTTTATTGTTCTTATATATCGTGTGGCTTTTTATGACCACTCAGTTCTTTTTGTTTTTATCATATCTCCAGCCGGGAGATATGATATGGAATGGTAACCCTAAATATCTGCATGAGAAAAAGTTTTTCTCGATTTTATTATCACCAAAAATGGAAGTGAGGCTTACTTTAGATTCAAAAAAGGCTATTTCGAACTTCCAAAAAAGGCTATTTCGAACTTCAAAAGAGCCTTACTTGATAATGGGTAGGATGCTCCTGAAACTGCGTCCCGACGTAGCTGTCACTGCGTCGGGACGTAGTTGTTGTTACGTCGTGACGTAGCTACTGCTACGTCGTGACGTAATTTCTCCTGCATCGTTGGCGGAATAACTCTTCCTCCCTCTCATATACTGATAGCTTCGATAAGCATATCGTTGTATCTGTCTATCACATCGTCATTGATACTTTTCAGATAGATGCGCGTGATTTTCTCTGAGTTGTGCCCCATGCTGTCACTTATCACGCTGATGGGGATGTTCTTCTCCCTGGCGATGGTAGCCCAGGAGTGACGGGCACAGTACATCGTTACTTTCATCGGTATGCCGATACGCCGGGTGAACTTCTGCAAAGCCTTGTTCACCCTGCATTGGCGGTAGTGATACTGTTTCCTGACATCGGTAACCACGTTCTGGTTTACGATACCCAGCAGATGCTTGCCGTCGAGTGAAGGGTGGCGGTCTGCAATCTCTTGCATGCAGGGGCGCCATGCTACTCTCAGTTCTTTACCCGTTTTCTTCCTCTTGTATATAAGTTGCCCGTCCTTAAGGCTTCCTTTTTCAAGAAAGGCGATATCTACGAACGACATGCCTCGAGTATAGAAACTGAAGAGGAAGAGATCTCTCGCCAGTGCTTCCTCCTCGGTGATGGTTGTTGCAGCGACTATCTGGTGGATGTTTTCCGCTGTAAGTGCTCTTTTGGCAGTCGGGGTGTTCTTGGTGAAAGAGTGGGCGAAGGGTTTGCGGTCTTTCAGCCTATATTGCTCCAGGGCTTTGTTGTAGATAGCTCGTAGACGCTTCATGTAAAAAGAGATGGTGTTCAGCGTGAGACCGTTCTTTCTCAGATAACTCTCGTAATCTTCCATGATGAGGCTGTCGAGTTGGCTAATCAGCAGGTCTTTCTCTTTCCGGAATTTCATGAAACTGCGCAAGGTGCACGTATATATTTCGGCAGACCGGTGCTTGCCATTCTTGTGGAGTCGCTGGGTGAGTTCCCTGACATATTCGCCCAGCATCGGACAGACATTTGTATCTTCTTTGGCTATTTGCAGCGCATCATGTTCGTTACCATTCTCTATGACATATCCCAATGCGTTGTTTCTGTTGCTTACTTTGATGACGATTTCTGCATCTTGCCGAATAAGTTCTTTTGGAATTTCTATTCTTAGTATCATTTTTATGTGAATATTATGTTGAATGAAGTGCTTTGTTGTATAACAAATTAGTAAACAGCCAACAAAGTTACGATTAATCTCTGGATTACCCAAAGCTTTTTCCGATATTCACATCTCAATGCCAGTATATATGATAAGGGGTAGGGACTCCAGCCAGTTTAAGTAAGCAGATGAAATCATGTACGTCATTTAACAAGTTCATACGTTTCATTGAGTCGATAGATATGACTGCGTTGGGTTAAAGATACGACTGCGATGGGCGGAAGATTCGACTGCGTTGGGTGGAAGAGTCGACTGCGTTGGGTGGAAGAGTCAATTTCGTTGGCTGAATAATATGGCTGCGTTGGCTGAACGAAGTAGCTCTGTTAGCTGAATGAAGTAGCTCTGTTAGCTGAATGAAGCACTTGAGTTATCAGAATGAGGCGGCTTGGTATAATACGATTCGCTAGTCTGTTAGGCGATCCGCCAGAACGCCTAACGGAGGAAAGGGCATATCCGGTGCTACGGATTTTTTATTCTAAAAAATCTTTTTAACATTAAAAATTTGGTAATCTTAATTATTTGGTTTATTTTTGCACAAAAACAAGAACAGTATGGCAATAATCCTACAAAGATGAGCTAGCGAAGAAATTGACTCCAGAATATTGCAGAACATTAATAAATAAAACAAAAGTTTTAAAACAATGGATAGAGAACATGCTTTAATGATAGTAAAATGCTACAAGGAAGCAATACTTCCATTGCTTGCTAATGCGAAAGTATATCTGTATGGTTCTTGTAGTAGAAATGAAGCAAGAAAAGATAGTGATATTGATGTAGCAGTAGTTATACCTAAGCTTAATGGCGACTGGCTGGACACTACATCTTCATTATGGCTTGCCACCCTTAATATAGATGCATCTATAGAACCGGTGTTGATTGAAGAATGCAAACCATCACCCTTATATGATGATATAATGCGTAATGGAATAGCAGTATAAAATACAGAAATCCCCCATCCTTCTTTCTCAAGCCGGATGGGGGGTGCTTATGTGATAAGTAAATTATACCTCCTTCATGTTCTTTAGTTCCCAACCCTCAAATTGCATGATGATTTTATGCAGTTGAGTCCCCTGCCTTAGAACTTCTACTCTTGGGGCTGCAGCATATCGGTTGATTTGCTCCACAGCCTCGTCCCATTGCAGTTCGGCTTTCGTCTTGCTTTCCCCTTTAGTAATTACATTGAAATCTTTCTTCGGTAGCATCTTCAGTTCTATGATATAGCTATGCTTAGCCTCATAATGCGTAAGGTCTGGCAATAAGAAGAAATCACAATACCCATGACTTAACTCCAGTTCTGGCGCAGTATAATAGTAATCGTTCAGACTGAGATATGCCATAAAGAATCCCTGCATGTTACGTTCTGCCTCTATTCCGTCACGCACGGAAGAAATCTTGGCATAAGAATCTGCCATGTATTGCAAGGCTTCATGCCATTTGCCTTCATATGCCATGTCGTAGTAATAGTCAGTAAGCTTGTTTACATTGACATAGGCTTTTGCATCCATGAGTTCTATCAGATATTCATAATATTGCTTGCGCACATTGTTGTTCGGAATTCCGAGTATAAGCTTTGCTCCTCTCGTAGCCTTGATGGTAAGCATGCCATAATAAAACAGCAGGCTTGGAAATACCTGCGGGTCTGTTATCATTCTTGCAGGGAAGGTGTCATAGAGTGTAGTCACAATCTCTCCTGTCTCGGCAATCGTGCGAATCACGCCCTTTCGGTCGCCATCCAGCTTGTCGAGCTGGATGAGCTTTTTCATCTTGTTATAGTCGGTCTTGGTGTTAGGGTCTATCATCTCTTCAGGTCCCTTGCCAGAACTCAGATAGTTGCGCAGATAATAGAACACCATATCGCAGTTGAAGATCTTACTTTGAGATGTCAAGGCACTCTTCGAGAAGCAATAGTTATCATACCAGGGTTTCATCTCGTTAACAATGTCATCAATGTTGGCATTGGCTGCAATTTCGCCCTTTTCCTTATAATAGTTGAACATCTGATAGACATCTTCTGTAGAAAAACCTAACATCTGGTTGAATTGCTTCTTGGTGGATATATGCCATCCGATGTTGAAACCGCTGGTCACATCATCGAGCGTCACAGGACTCACACCCGTCATAAAGATACGTTCAAACGAACCTTTGAATTTCTTGAAGATATCACGATAGAAACCCTCAGCATGGGTAATGGCACGATACACTCCTTCACCCTGCTCGTTGAGCACTGTGTTGGTGAAGTTGTCATATTCGTCAATGATGAGATAGGTACGAAGATTCTGCTTCTTCGATTCGTCGTTGATAAGTATCAACTTGTCTACGGCGTCTTCCGCCTCGAAGACCTTCTTTACAAAATCCTCCGAATAGTATTGACGGTAGACATCCACAAAACTATCCAGCTTCACTTTGCAATAACGGTTAAACTTGTCTTCCAACTGGTCGATACGTCCGCCTACTTGCGAAAAATCAAGATAGAGAACCAGATATTTGCCTTGAAGTGGAGTAGGATTCTTGCCAATCCACAGATTGCCGAACAGATTCTTGAACTTATCCTTCATGTTACAGTCATAATAAGCTTGGAGCATACTGATGAATACGCTCTTGCCAAAACGGCGAGGACGGATAAAGAAGAGGTTTACCGCCTCATCTTCCAATGCTGGCAAATACATCGTCTTGTCCACATAGTAATTGTTTTGCTCTATGATTTGTACGAAGTCATTGCGTCCATAAGGTATTCTTTTAGTATCTTGCTTCATATCTCCAGTGTTATTTATAATTTTGTGCAAAGATACAACTATTTGGGAATAATACCAAAGAAAAAAGGACTTTTTTCGGTAATCTGCAGAAAACAACATTCCTGGTAGATACTCATACATTCGTATCTAGATGGCCCCTATATATAATAAGGTGTAGGACCGCCAATCTCCCCTATATATAATAAGGTGTAGGTTTTATATCGGCAAAATGGAGGAAAACAGGGTAAATGGACAGGTTAGAAGCCCAATATGGGGGCTATTTTATAAAAAACATAAGAAAAATAGCCTTTTTTGAAAAAAAATGCCCAAAAATTTGCAAGTTTCGAAAAATATACTTAAATTTGCAGCATGAAAAATCTCCCGGCTGGAGATTTTCCATAGACGATAAGAACTGAGTGGCGATAAAAAGCCACAATATTTAAGAACGATAAAAAATAACTTTTCTAAGAGGACCTTTGAAACTGAAAAAAAGAACTTTTCTAAGAGTGCAGACTCTTTTCATCAAACGGAACTCTTAATTCGATATAGAGAATTAATTAATAACTTCCTGCCGGAAGGCTAGGAAAATCGTATAACTTTATAAATTATTACCGTATGAAAAGAAAGTATTTTAGCGCGCTGCTTATGGGTGCATTGACAATTGCCTCGGTAAGCACATTTACTTCTTGTAAAGATTACGATGATGACATCAACAATCTGCAAAGTCAGATTGACACTTTGTCAAAGACTCTCAGCGAGTTGCAGACAAAGATTAATGATGGTAGCATTTTGAAAAGCGTAGAGTCCGACGGTAATGGTGGTATCATTGTCACTGTTACAAAGAACGGCAAGGACACTTCTTACAACATCAAACAGGGCGTGCAAGGCGCTGCTGGCAAGGACGGTGACGTTTGGAAGATTGGTGAAAATGGTTATTGGTACAAGAACGACACCAAGACTGAGTACTATGCACTTGGAACCAAGGGTGACAAGGGTGACCAGGGTGACAAGGGTGACCAGGGCGAGGCTGGTACTGCTGGCAAAGACGGCAAGTACTACGTTCCTAATCCTAACACTGGCACATTCTGGATATATGGTGACGGTGACAAGGATGCATACGACTCTAAGATTGTCTATACAGCAACTAACGCGGATGTCATCACTGCAGTTTGGGACAACGATAACTTGACTTTGACAAACGTAGCAGGTGCTCCGGGCAAGAAGGTCGTTATTAGCCTCTCAAGCGCATTGAAGAGTCTCGTATTCGATCCTGACTTCTATTATGCAGGTATCGAAGCATTCGACTTCGCTACTTACAAGTACAACCCTGCAACTGTCAAGGCTGTTGACGCTGATGGCGACTACTCTAAGGATGCTCCTACAGTAGCTGGCGATGCGTTCACATACGCTCCTGACTTGGCTGCTACCTATTTCTTGAACCCATCAAATGCCAAGATGTCTAACGATGCTGCTAAGTATAGCTTCATCGCATATAACAAGGATTATGTGTCAAGGGCTGCCGCTGATTACGGTTCTACTTTCAAGGTGGAGAGCGCAGACTTGAAAACAAAGGGTAAGGTTACTGTACACGCTAAGTATAATGGTAATGCCATCAAGGATCTTGCAAATGGTGATAAGGTTACTGTTCTTGCATTGCAATATACTTCTGGCGACTCAGTTGTTACTTCTGACTTCGCAGCTATCAAGGCTAGCACTTACGACAAGTTGGTTTTGAATAACCCAACATTGCAGCATGTTGATGCTATTCCTTCACACCTCTATCAGACAGCAAAGGCTGCTATCGATAACAACGCACAGATCCATGTAGCTTGGAATAGCAAGGGTATCGACCTCCGTGAGTATGTCAACACTGACCGCACATACGAGGACGGAACTCCTACTTGTAAGGCTTGGGATAAGAATGCAGCCGAAGGCCTCGTAGAGAAGTCTGGCTTCAAGTACTCTTTCGAGTTGGTTGGTTACAAGTCTGGTGCTAACGAGACATCACAGAGTGCTCACGCTGCAATCGCATCTAATGGTTATACACTCCGCCCACAGATGACAGCTGGTGGTAAGCAGCAGGCTTACGGTGCAGCTCAGAATGAGGCTACTATCGGTCGTGAGCCATTGGTACGTGTTATCTTGAAGGATACTGTCAACAACAAGATTGCTGCTGTTGGTTACATCAAGGTTGTCATCGACAAGACTGTAGCTGAGAATAAGGCTGAGGAAGTTGACTTGGTAACAGTTAACAAGCCATACACAATCGCTTGTGGTGACAATAACATCGATCTCCAGAAGGTAACATGGGCACAGGTTGAGGAGCAGCTCTATGCTAAGCTCAACATGTCTAAGGAAGCTTTCGAGGATGCTTACGAGCTTGACGGTGGTACTGCAGATGCTAACCAGTTCGAGAAGGCTACAACCGATGCTGAGGCATTGGCAGCAGACAAGAAGATTGGTACTGTATCTCAGACAACAGCTGACATAGAGGGTAAGATGACTGAGGTTATCGCTTGGTCTATCAAGAACCAGGCTGCTTACGCTGCATTCAAGGCTGGTAAGACAACTTTGTCAACATACGTTCGTTATGCTTTGAAGCCTGGCAAGACTGCTGCCAACAAGTACGTTTACGTGAAGTTGACTTGGACTCCATCTGCTATCAACTTGAAGCCATCTACAACATTCGGCAACGAGAACAAGATTAAGAAGTACTGGTATGCAGCAAATAGCGCTGTAGCTGGTACAGGTTATGACGATGTTCACGGTAACGTTGAGGTTGTAGGTACAGAAGGTGCAAACGATGAGTACGTATTCGATTTGAAGAATGCTCTCGTAGGCAACAAGCTTTCAGTTAATCCTCTTACTGCTCCATACGCTGACTTGAACCAGGAGTTGAAGTTGACATTCGGCTTCGTAACAGGTAAGGGTCTCTTCGCTAGCGAAGATGGCACGAAGGTTTACGCCGAGAAGGAGTTGACTAATGTAGTTGCAAGCTTGGATCCTGTTACTGGCATCGTAACATACGCAAAGAACGAGACAGCAAAGAAGTTGTTGAACGCTTACGGTCACAAGGATTTGAAGAATACCGTTACAGCTATCGTTGCAGTGAAGGCTACTATCTGTGGTAACATTGATGTTCCTGTTGCTTCTAATGAGTTTAATGTTAAGTTCCTCCGTCCTATCAACGTAGAGAATGCTACAGCTAGCTTCGAGGATGCAGAAACTGCAGGTTCTACAGCTAAGATCAACTTGACATTCACGGACTGGCGTGATCACAACTTCACTGATTCTAATGTTACTAAGGGTCAGGATTACTTCAAGTACTATGGCGTAAAGGAAATCGCTGTTGACATTGATAATGCAACAACAGACCTTAATGGTAACAGTAGCCAGAAGTTGAAGGATCTTACAGACAAGGTTAAGTTCACATTCTCTGCTCCTGCTACTATCTCTGCAAAAGAATATGGTGAATTGAAGTACGAGAACAATGGTTTGACAGTTGGTCAGTTCCACGTTTACTTCCCAGCTACGATCACTTACGATTGGGGTACAATCAAGACAACTATCACTGCTACTGTAGGTAAGACACAGAACAATGCTCATCGTCACTAATTCGCAAAGCTTAAGGCTATAACATAATTATAGGCAGGCATGATTAGCATGCCTGCCTATTTTCATTATCACCATGATGAAGAAAGTTAATATTATATTAGGTATTTTATTCTTGGCTATCGCCTCAGTGACACTCAGTGGCTGTGGTGAGAAGAAAAAGAACAGCCCCTTGACAGGTTTTGAGCAGGCTATCACCAACGCTGATTCCGTAGAAATAACCCATTTGGTCAACCAGTTCTTTGAATACGCCGAGAATGGCAACTATGATGCAGCCGCTGGTATGCTGTTCAAGGACAATGTGGACTCCGTATACAACGAGCCGCAGCCCCTTGACAACAAGGCTATGACAGATTTGAAGAACATGCTTTCTTCCCTGCCCATCCAAAGCCACAAGATAGATTACATCAAGTTCAAGGAAGCATACGCCAACGAGGTAAAGTGTACAGCCATCATCATGCCGGCACACGACAATGTGCCAGAGATCAAGACCGTCTTTTACTTCAAGCCTATTGACTATCTTGGCAAGTGGAAACTTTGTATGATTGATTCTCATAACGGCGACCGACCTGTTGTCGAGCATGCCAAGAAAGACTCAATGCAGAGGGAATATGAGACAGAGATGAGGGAGAAGAACCTCGAGAAGCTCAAGAAGTAAATGAAAAAGCTTTTCTTTCTCTTATGGATGACGGGAATTGGCTGTCTGACGATGGCAAAGAATCCTGTGGGCAAGATTGAGTTCGAGAAGACTTCCTTTCATTTCGGAACCTTCGAGAAGCGTATCGTCAGAACTTGTGTCTTTGTCTTCAAAAACACGGGAAGCGCTCCTGTCGTCATCAATCAGGTCAATACCACTTGCAACTGTACTTCCGTCCGCTTTGCCCAAACCCCCATATTGCCTAATAAAAAAGGTTATATCACCGTCGTATACGATGGCAAGTATTACAACAAGGGACATTTTAGAAAAAGCATCGACGTTTGGTCGAATGCAGAGAATGGTATGGTGCGATTGTTTATCTCTGGTACAACAAAGTAAGCGTTATTATTGAATCATTTTTTTCAGAAAACATTTAAAAATGATGATATCAAAAATTAAGTATGTCTTGTTTGCTTCAGCCTTGATGGCTGGCACAGCAACAAGTATGGCTCAAGCCA
>ENA-OXQK01000398-OXQK01000398.1-human-gut-metagenome-genome-assembly--contig:-NODE-398-length-13339-cov-13.9731_pt1 | contig 13339 bp, 8 predicted proteins | sample MGYA00249582_ERZ652563 | MGnify/ENA primary metagenome ERZ652563 (study PRJEB26925, sample SAMN05826493) | human gut metagenome | biome: ENVO:2100002; feature: ENVO:00000062; material: ENVO:00002003... | reverse complement strand
TTTTTCCTCTTCAAGACCGTTTTTATCTTTAATTTCGTCGCTCATATATAGCTTTTAATACTTATTTTATTAATTTATGGCAAAAATACAACATTTTTTCGAGAAAAAAGAGTATCTTTGCCGAAAATTTGAAAAAAATAAGATTTAATCATGGCACAGGAAGATGTTTTTAAGAAAATTGTAAGCCATTGCAAGGAATATGGCTTCGTGTTCCCAAGTAGTGAAATTTATGATGGCTTGGCTGCCGTTTATGACTATGGTCAGAATGGTGTTGAGCTCAAAAACAATATCAAACAGTACTGGTGGCAGAGTATGGTATTGTTGCACGAGAACATTGTTGGTCTCGATGCAGCTATCTTCATGCACCCTACAGTATGGAAGGCATCTGGACACGTAGATGCTTTCAATGACCCATTGATTGATAACCGCGATTCAAAGAAGCGTTATCGTGCCGATGTACTCATCGAGGATCACATGGCTAAGTATGAGGAGAAGATTGCCAAGGAGATTGCCAAGGCTAAGAAGCGTTTCGGCGATAGCTTTGATGAGGCTCAGTTCCGTGCAACTAATCCTCGCGTTCTGGAGAACCAGAAGAAGTTTGATGATCTCCATGCCCGCTATACTGAGGCTATGCAGGGTCCTAACCTGGAGATGCTGAAGCAGATTATCGAGGATGAGGGTATCGTCTGCCCTATCAGCGGTACCAAGAACTGGACTGATGTCCGTCAGTTCAACCTGATGTTCTCTACCCAGATGGGTGCTGCCAGCGATGCTACAAGCAAGGTATATCTCCGTCCTGAGACAGCTCAGGGTATCTTCGTAGATTATCTGAGCGTTCAGAAGACCGGCCGTATGAAGTTGCCATTCGGTATCTGTCAGATTGGTAAGGCTTTCCGTAACGAGGTTGTAGCCCGTCAGTTCGTATTCCGTATGCGTGAGTTCGAGCAGATGGAGATGCAGTTTTTCTGCCAGCCTGGTACTGAGATGAAGTGGTTTGAATATTGGAAGAAGGTTCGTCTGGCTTGGCACGAGGCTCTCGGTATGGGTAATGAGAACTACCGTTATCACGATCACGAGAAACTGGCTCACTATGCCAATGCTGCTACCGACATCGAGTTTAAGATGCCATTCGGCTTCAAGGAGGTAGAGGGTATCCACAGCCGTACCAATTTCGACCTTTCTCAGCACGAGAAGTACAGCGGCCGTTCTATCAAGTACTTCGATCCAGAGAAGAACGAGAGCTATGTACCTTACGATGTAGAGACATCTATAGGTGTAGACCGTATGTTCCTCAGCGTAATGTGCCACTCTTACTGCGAGGAGAAGCTGGAGAATGGCGAGACACGTGTTGTTTTGCGTTTGCCAGAGGCTTTGGCACCTGTTAAGTGTGCTGTGTTCCCATTGGATAAGAAGTATGGTTTGCCAGAGTTGGCACACGAAATCGTTGACGAACTGAAGTTCCACTTCAATACTCACTATGGCGATCCTAAGGATTCTATCGGTAAGCGTTATCGCCGTCAGGATGCTATCGGTACTCCATTCTGTATCACCGTAGACCACGAGACTCCAAACGATCATAAGGTAACTCTGCGTTATCGTGATACCATGGAGCAGGAGCGCGTAGCTATCTCTGATCTTCGCAGCATCATCGAGGAGCGCGTAAGCATCACTAGCGTATTGAAGAAGCTTGGCAAGGAAATCAAGAACTTCTAATTAATCAAATATATCTAGATGAATCTTAAGAGTTTGAAATATTTCTTCTTCCTCATGATGGCAGTGATCACACTGTCATCATGTAGCGAAGATGATGATAATGTCTCGGAATATGCCAACTGGCAGGAGCGTAACGAGCAGGCTTTTGCCGATACATTGGCTTATGCCAGAAAGATGGGTGAAGCTAACGGCTGGTACGTTTATAAGAACTGGACGTTCGAAAACCAGACTCCGACGAACAAAGATCAGAATGGTAATTTAGTGACCCTTCCTTATAAGGATTGCGATAATATCATCGTTCATGTTCTGAAGAAGGGAGAGGGTACAACTTCTCCTATCCTTACCGATTCGGTACAGGTGAGCTATCGTGGCCGTTTCATTCCTACTGATAATTATAAGGAAGGTTACGTCTTCGACCAGAGTTTTACGGGTACTTTTGATGCTGCTACAGCTAATCCTATCCGTAGTGTGGCCGGTGGATTTATCGATGGCTTTACCACTGCATTGCTCAAGATGCATCCGGGCGACCATTGGCAGGTGTTCATTCCATACCAGCTGGCTTATGGCGAGAGTGGTAATTCTTCAATCCAAGGCTATTCAATGCTCCGTTATGAGATGGTGCTCAAGAGTTATAAGAGAGCTTCTGGCAAGAAGTGGATTACTAAATAATAAGAATAAAGATTTAGAGAAAAGTATGTGCATATGTTTGAAATGATATATGCACATATTTTTTTGTATGAGCGATATACGAGAAATTAATTTATGCTTTATAGCAAGAAGACAGATTATTTGATGGAGTCGATTCGCCTGGGTAGGGAGATGGATCGGCGCGAGAAACTCAATCTTATTGTAGGGTTGAGTATACCTTCTATGCTGGCTCAGATTTCTACGGTGATGATGTTCTTCATTGATGCTTCTATGGTGGGGCATCTGGGAGCAGAGGCTTCTGCCAGTATCGGATTGATAGAGTCAACTACCTGGCTTATAGGTAGCTTGCTCAGTGCAGCTGCTACTGGCTTTTCTGTACAGGTAGCTCATTTTATCGGAGCTAATGATTTTGCAAATGCCCGTCAGGTGTTTCGTCATGCGCTGATTTGCGGTGTGGCGTTCAGCATTTTTGTTTCTCTTCTCTGTGTCGGCATTCATGCTTATCTGCCTTATTGGCTGGGTGGAGGTGCTGATATAGCCACCAATTCCTCTCGCTATTTTCTGATATACGGTCTGGTACTGCCATTCGTTTTCCTTTATCATATATCCGAGATGATGCTGAAATCGGCGGGCAATATGCATACGCCTAGTGTGATGGCAGTATTGATCTGCATCTGCGATGTGATATTCAATTACCTGTTTATCTATATCCTGAAGTTGGGTGTTGTGGGGGCTGCCTTAGGAACGGCGATGGCTTATGTCTGCATCTCTCTGCCTAATCTTTATCTTGCTGGTTTCAAAAATAAGATACTGAATCTCCGTCAGGACCATGTCCGTTTCCGTTGGGTCAGGTCGTATGTTCATAATGCCTGTAAAATCAGCATTCCGATAGCCATACAGAACATATTGATGAGCGGGGCGCAGATAGTGAGTACCATGATTGTGGCACCTCTTGGCAATATAGCCATTGCTTCCCATTCTTTTGCTATTACGGCAGAGAGTCTTTGCTATATGCCGGGTTATGGTATTGGTGATGCGGCTACTACTCTGGTGGGACAGACGCATGGAGCAGGGCGAGTAGGTTTGTGCAAGAATTTTGCTTATATGACAGTAGGACTTGGAATGGCTGTAATGGCTGTGATGGGAGTGGTGATGTATGTCTTTGCTCCTGAGATGATTGGCGTTCTTTCTCCGGTAGAAAGCATCCGTGAGATGGGTACCATCTGTTTGCGCATCGAGGCTTTTGCTGAACCATTCTTTGCAGCCAGCATCGTGACCTACTGTGTTTGTGTAGGAGCGGGCGATACCAGGAAACCGGCGATGATCAATCTCGGTACCATGTGGCTGGTGCGCCTCACTCTGGCTTATGCGCTTTCCAAGAGCTATGGCTTGGAGGGAGTATGGATAGCGATGGCTACCGAACTCACATTCAGGGGAATCCTCTTCCTTATCCGCCTCTTCAGAGGTTCATGGATGAAGAGTTTTCATGTAGGTTAGGATTGGTTTTCTGCCTCCAATGTTAGTTTTAGGTTAAGATTTGCATACATCGCGAAGATATTCTCTAAAATGTTTGCAAATCTTTTTTATTTTTCTTAATTTTGCATCGCAGACAGTAACCATGTTGCTGGTTTTGTCGTTATATATAGGTGAACTTGTTAAGTAGCATGATATATATATAATAAGGTATAAAGAAAGAATGATATAGAAAACAATAAATACATAAATAATTAAAATCAGATGAAACTAAGAAAGATTTTTGCAGCAGTTGTGCTGTTCCTTTCTGCAGGTACAGCGATGGCACAGCAGATGCCAGCTATTCCGGTAGACAAGAATGTGAAGATAGGTCGTCTTGATAATGGATTGACTTACTACATTCGTCACAACAGTTATCCTGAGCATGTAGCCAGTTTCTACATCGCACAGAAAGTGGGTTCTATCAATGAGAATGATGACCAGCGCGGTTTGGCTCACCTCCTCGAGCACCTCGCCTTCAACGGTACCGATCACTTCAAAGGTAATTCCCTCCAGGATTACCTGCAGAGTATCGGAGTGGAGTATGGTAGAAATCTCAATGCTTATACCAGCGTAGAGAAAACCGTATATTACTTCACCGATGTACCTACTACCCGCCCTACAGCCGTAGATTCATGCATGCTCATCCTCAAGGATTGGAGCAACGGTATCTCTCTTACCAAGGAAGCCATCAATGACGAGCGCGATGTGGTACACAATGAGTACCGTATGCGCATTGTAGGTCAGCAGCGCATGATAGAGCGTTCACTTCCTAAGCTCTATCAGGGCGAAAAGTATGGCTACCGTTTCCCTATCGGTTTGATGAGCGTTATCGATGGCTGTAAGCCAGAAACTCTCCGTGCTTACTACCGCAAATGGTATCGTCCAGACAATCAGGCTATTATCATCGTGGGTGATGTAGATGTAAATCATATCGAAGCTAAGATTAAGGAACTCTTCTCAGGTATCAAGGTACCTAAGAATGCCGCTAAGATAGAGAAGGTAGAAGTATCTGATAATGATTCAGCCATCTATGTTATCGACAAGGATAAGGAGCAGCAGGTTGATCTCTTCCAGATTTATATGAAGCACAATGCTGTGCCAGATTCTCTGAAGGGTAACATGAGCTATCTCCTGAAGGGATACATGGATAACGTGATTTCTTCAATGATGGCTGCCCGTTATGCTGAGAAGGCATTGGAGCCAGACTGTCCATATCTCCAGGCAAGTGCCGGTGATGGTTCATACCTGATTTCAAGCACTAAGGATGCTTTCACCCTTACCGGTGTGGCTAAGCCAGGAAAGATTAAGGAGGCTTATGCTGCTGTTCTCTGCGAGGCACAGCGTATGCATGAGTTCGGTTTCACAGCTACTGAGTATCAGCGTGCCAAGGATGAATTCATGAGCCTTGTTGACAAGGCGCTTGCCAACAAGGATAAGATGAAGAACGAGCAGTTTACCACCCAGTATGTGGATAACTTCACTTCTAACGAGCCTATTCCGTCAGTAGAAGAGGAGAGCCAGATCTGGAAGATGGTAGTTCCAAACTTGTCTCTTGAGGTTATCAACAGCTATGCCAAGCAGTTGGTTTGCCAGAGCGATACCAACCTTGTATCATTGGTTATGATGCGCGAGCAGGCTGGTGCCGTTTATCCTACCGAGCAGGAACTCTCTGCAATCGTAAAGCAGGTACGTGCTGAAAAGCTCGAGGCTTATGTGGATAATGTTAAGCAGGAACCTCTCATCGCTCAGGCTCCTAAGGCTGGTAAGATTAAGAAGACTGTTGAGAACAAGAAGTTGGGCTTCAAGGAGTTGACTCTTTCTAATGGCGCTAAGGTGGTATTGAAGAAGACCGATTTCAAGGACAATGAGATTGCTTTCGCAGCGTCAGCCAATGTGGGCTATTCTACTTTCGGCAAGGAAGACTTCCTGAATGCTGCATTTGCAGCAGATGTGCTCGATGCTAGTGGTCTTGGCGATTTCTCAAGCAATGAGCTTGATAAGGCTTTGGCAGGTAAGCAGGCTGGCGTTTCGTTCAGCTTGAGTCCTTTCAATCATGGTTTGAAGGGTAATTCTACTCCTAAGGACATCGAAACCCTGATGCAGCTCATCTATCTCAAGATGACCGCAGTAAGCAAGGACCAGAAGAGCTTCGACAATATGAAGAGCATGATGGCTACTGTTCTTGCCAACAAGAGCAACAACCCAAGCCTCGTATATCAGGATTCTGTTCAGAGCACCCTCTATTTGGGTAGCAAACTTGCCCGTGTGCCAGAGGCAAGCGATATAAAGGATATCAACTACGACCGTATCCTGGAGATTGGTAAGCAGTTCTACGGCAATGCCAAGGACTTCACCTTCTATTTCGTAGGTAACTATGATGAGAAGACTCTCCTCCCACTCATCGAGCAGTATATCGCCAGTCTGCCAAACAATGGCTTCAAGCTGAAGAACAAGCAGATTCCTTATGCTAATGGTAAGGTAAGCAATGTCTTTACCAAGGCAATGGAGAACCCACAGAACCAGGCAACAGAGATCTGGTATACCAAGGCGCCATTCACCTTGAAGAATTCTGTTCTTGCTGATGTTTCTGCCCGCCTTTTGGAGATGAAGTATTTGCATACTATCCGTGAGGAACTCAGCGCTGCTTATCATGCAGGTGCAAACTATGGTTTGCTTCGCGATTATGATAACAAGGCTGCCATCTCTATTTCAGCCGTGGCTCAGCTGAACCCAGAGAAGTCGGATATCGCTATTCCTTACTTCTTCAAGGGTATGGAAGAGACCGTTGCCCAGCCAAATGCAGAAGACCTTCAGAAGGTAAAGGAGATTCTCCTGAAGCAGGCTGCTGTAAGCGAAAAGACTAATGGCTATTGGCTCGGTGCATTGAGCACATACGAGCGTATGGGTGTTGATACTCATAGCGATTACAAGGAGATGGTGAAGAATCTGAAGGCATCTGAGATTTCAGACTTCCTGAAGAATGTCATCCTGAAGAGTGGTAATCACTTCGAGATCATCATGAAGGCAGTGAAGAACGAGAAGTAAATCTCACATATCATAAACGGAAAAATCCCGTTGTACAAGCCAGATGGCTGACAACGGGATTTTTACGTTTTTTTTCTTTTCCCAAAATTTCTGAAACTCATCATTTAAGAGTCGTTCCGAAAAATCTCTCTTTTAAAAGAAAGGATGCGTCCTTATAAGAACTTCATCTTTTCCTCCTTTTACATCGTGTCTTTGAAGAGGATTAACCTCTTCTCTTTGCCTTAGAAGCAAGAGCCTCACGGCGATCCTGAAGAATCTTTTGGCATCTATCGATAGCCTGATTCTGATTTTCTGAATTTACCTTAATTAAATCATTCATAACCTATTGATATTTGTTAACCGCTTGCAAAGGTAGGGGTTTTCTACCTATTTTTAGGTACAAAATGCAAGAAAATGCGTGTTTTATTCGCTATTTTTTGATGTATGTCAAAAAAAAGTGCAAACGTTTGAACAGTTTTCCCCCTTTAGAATGATAATTGGTATTTCCTGAACGATTTTTTTCATTATCTTTTAAACGAATTGTCATCGCAATCGTCTATACTAACGTAAAAAGAGTAGAAATGATGAGTTTTTAGGGAGATTCATACGCGAAATAGGGATTTTTCTTATCATATTTCCGATTTTTTTGCGAACTTTGCACCCGAAAGAACAATAGGAAGTATTGGGTATTATAAATAAGAGTGATAAAATAAATATATAGAAAGCAATGAAAAAGGTATTTCTTTTGGCTGCCCTCGTGCTCGCATGCACAGCTGGCAGCAACGCAAGCGCTATGAACGAGGCAGCGCTCAATGCCTCAATGTCTGAGATGATGCCGGTTAAGAAAACGGCTAAGAAGACAACAAAGAAGACTTCTAAGAAGACTACGACCAAGAAGACTTCTACAAAGAAAACAACTTCTGCAGCATCTAGCACTACAGCAGCAACAACTACAACTTCTGCAACAACAACTGCTGCAACAACCAGCAATGCCGCTACATCTACCAGTGCAACCAGCAATGCAGGCTCAGCCGTTGCAGGTATCTTGGGTGCTGTACTGGGCGGAAACTCTAACAGCAGCAGTTCTGCAGGTAGCAGCATTATCAATGGCATCCTGAATAATGTAATCGGTTCAGGTACCTTCAGCAAGCAGGATCTCTGTGCCCATACCTGGAAGTACAGCAAGCCGGGATGCGCCTTTACTTCTGAGAATCTCCTGGCAAAGGCTGGCGGTGAGATTGCTGCCAACAAGGTAGAGGAGAAGTTGGGTGAGTATTACAGCAAGTTTGGTTTCAGCGGCTCAAATACCTATTTCACCTTCAAAACTGATGGAACTTTCGCAGCCAAGATAGATGGCAAGTCATGGCAGGGCAATTATACTTTTGATGAGAAGACTCATGCCATTCAGATGAAGGGCTTGCTCTTGAGTATGTCGGGTTATGCTACGAAGACTACCAACGGCATCAGCCTGCTCTTCGACCAGACAAAGTTGCTCAACCTCATCAAGACCATGGGTGCCCTCAAGGGCAGTTCTACCCTCAGCGCTATCGGTACTATCGCCAATAATTACGATGGTATGCGTGTAGGTTTCGAGATGACTAAGTAATCCTGAAGGATAGAATCCATTACTGAGCCTTCTGTTGGAGTGGGCTCAGTAGATGATAATCGCCCTGTAAGAAGTAAAGCATCTTTCAAGCTATGCTTTGCTCTTTACAGGGCGATTTTTCTTGTTTATTTCACGTTCAGTTTCATTGTCTTTACATCCTTGCTGTTGGTTCCTATCATAATCTGGAAGTCGCCTGGTTCTATCACGTGCTTCAGATCTGCGTTGTAGAACTTGAGCATATCTGGGGTGATATCAAAGCTTACCTCCTTGCTTTCACCTACTGCCAGATGGATGCGCTGGAAACCTTTCAGTTCCTTTACAGGGCGGGAGATGCTGGCTACCATGTCACGGATGTAGAGCTGCACAATCTCGTCGGCATCGCGGGAGCCGTTGTTCTTAACGGTGACGCTAGCTGTAATCTTCTTGCCATCCTGCCATTCGGTAGCCTCCTCATTGCTGATGCCGGCCTCCTGGCTGCTCAGGCGGAAGTTGCTGTATGAAAAGTAGGTATAGCTCAAACCGTAACCGAAAGGATAGAGCGGACCATTGCTTACATCCAGACAGTTGCTGGCAAACTTGGCAAACTTCTCATTATCGTCTGCTACAGGGCGGCCGGTGTTCTGATGGTTGTAGTAGAGAGGCTCCTGACCGGTAGTCTTAGGCATCGAAGTGGTGAGCTTACCCGATGGCGATTTGTCGCCAAAGATGACATCGCAGAGTGCATCGCCCATCTCTGAACCTCCAAACCATACATTCATGATGGCTGGTACATGGGCTTTCTCCCAAGTAAGAACCGTAGGACGGCCTGCAAAGTTGAGGAGCACTACAGGCTTGCCCGTCTTCAGGAGTTCGGCAAGCAGTTCGCGCTGTACGTCCGGCATCTCCAGGTTGGTACGGCTACCGCATTCGCCGCTCATCTCGGCACTTTCGCCCATAGCACATACTATCACGTCGGCCTCTTTGGCTATCTTCAGCGCTTCAGCCTTCATCTCAGTCTCGTTGCCCCAGTTGATTGGCTTGCCGAATTCGCCGTTTTGCTGCAGCTCCTTATTGCGCCAGATATTGCTTCCCTGGGCATATAATAAGGTGGCTTTTCCGGCAAGTGCATGCTCCATAGCCTCCTTAATGGTGGTATATTTCGATGGTACCTGTGCCACGCTCCATGTACCGGCTATGTTGTTTCGGGTGTCGGCAAGCGGACCTATCAGGGCTATCTTTCCTTCCTTCTTCAGTGGCAGGATATTTCCTTCGTTCTTCAGAAGCACGAAGGTCTCTGCTGCTACATCGCGGGCTGCCTGACGGTTCTCTGCGGTATAAATCTCGCTCTTGCTGCGCTTGGTGTTGCAGTAGCGGTAAGGGTCGCTGAACAGGCCCAGTTTATATTTCGCTTCCAGGATGCGGCGACAGGCGATGTTCACATCCTCCTCGCTCACCTTTCCTTCTGCTATGCTCTTAGCCAGATGCTTTACGAAGGCGTTGGAGCACATGTCCATATCGGTACCCGCCTTCAGCGCCTGTTCTGAAGCCTCCTGGATGTCTTTTGCCGTTCCGTGCTGCAGAATCTCGGCGATAGAAGCGTAATCGGTAACCACGAAACCGTTGAATCCCCACTGCTTTCTCAAGACATCGGTCATCATCCATTTGTTGGCTGTAGCAGGTATGTAGTCGATGAGATTGAATGAAGACATCACGCTGCCTACGCCAGCCTTCACCACTGCCTCGTAAGGTGGAAGATACTGGTTCATCATGCGCACGCGGCTCATATCTACCGTGTTATATTCCTTACCGCTCTCAACGCCTCCGTACAGGGCAAAATGCTTCAGACAGGCCATGATGCGGTTGGCTCTCAGAATCTCTTCTGTGCGCATATCCACGCCCTGGTAGCCCTGAGCCATCGCTGCTCCCATCACGCCGCTCAGATAAGGATCCTCGCCATTTCCTTCGCTTATTCGTCCCCAGCGGGCATCGAGCGCAATGTCTACCATAGGAGAGAAAGTCCAGTTGATGCCGTCGGCACTTGCTTCCTTGGCTGATACTTCGCCTACCTTCTTCATCGCCTCGGTATCCCATGAGCAGGAGAGGGCGAGAGGGATAGGGAACATCGTTTCGTAACCATGAATCACGTCCATACCTACGAGCAGCGGGATGCCCAGACGGCTGTTCTTGATGGCGATTTCCTGCAGAGCCTTGATCTTGTCGAGCCCTTTGATATTGAAAACTCCGCCCATGTTGCCCTGGGCGATATCGCTGCCTACCTGAGTATCAAGTGCGCCGCCGGTGGTGATGTCGCCAGCTACCATCAGGTTCAGCTGACCAATCTTCTCCTGTAGCGTCATCTTCGCCATCAGTTGGTCGATATACTCCTTCATGGGTAGAATCTTGCCTTTCTTGGTTGTGGCAGTTACATTTTTCTTAGGGGCTGCGGTATGGGCGAAAGCAGGTGCTGCCATAGAACCAGCCAAAAGAAATGTGAGTGATAAAAGTGCTGTTCTCATTGTTTATTATGTTAATTGTTATTTTTATGTTTATCTTTTGCAAAGATAATAAAAAAGATGATACGATGCGCGATAGAAATGTTAAAATGTGGATGAACTTTTCTTTTTTAGATAGAAATGTATCTGATAATGAGATGGATAAGAAAAATGAAGAATATATAAAAAGTGGATACGGCATAGGTGAAAAATGCGAAGAAATCTACATTTCTTCTATATTTGATTTGTCGTTTCCGATTTTTTTATTACTTTTGCACGTGAAACCTCATGAAAATAAATCAATCTTAAACGGAATCAAGTTGATGTATCGCGTAAATGAATTATGGGGAAAGGCATTCTTCTTCCTGCTCTTTGTCTTGATGCCTCTTTCTCTTGCAGCAAAAACAACAGATAATATAGAGCAGCTTTTTCAGAGTCTGGACAACGCCATTGCCCATTCGGCTGATTATGTGAAGGTACGTGAAGCCCGAATTCGCGATTGGGAGCAGAAGCTGAAGGCCGCCAGGCGCCTAAGCAGTAAGTATGATGCCTGCTTTGCGCTCTTTGAGGAATACCGCTCCTACAAGAACGACATGGCGCTGAAATACATCAACCAGTGTATGGAACTTGCCTTCAGAATGGGCGATAAAAAGAAGGTGGAAAATGCCAAGGCGCTGCTTGCTTTCCAGGAATCTACCACGGGCGATTATGCCGAATCGTACGACCTGCTGAAGTCTGTCAATATCGCTGATCTTGATGCTGAGGGCAAACGCAACTACCTCTGGGCTTGCCAGCACCTGTATGGCGAGATGGCATATTATTCCAACGTTCCTTCCTTGAAGAAATATTATGCCGGCAAGCGTAATGCCTATCAGGCTGCAATAGACAGCACATTCAGCCATGATGATGACCTTTATCTGCAGATGCAGGAGGTGAGGGCACGCGATGCAGGCAATATGAAGGAGGCTTTGCGATTGAGCGATAAGCGGCTGTCGATGACGAAACCGGGCACCCATCAGTATGCCATTGTACAGTTTTATCGCGGCTTGACCTACAATCAGTTTGGCGATGAAGAGCAGTTTCTCAGCTGCCTCTTGCGTTCTGCTATCTGCGATGTCCAGTTGGCTGTGATGGACCAGGGGTCTCTCTGGGAAGTTGCCAATCTTCTCAACGCCGACCCGGGCGAGCAGAAGCGCTCTCACGAGTATATCAAGTTTGCCTGGAAGTCGGCTACCGTTTTCAATACGCCTATCCGCAGCCGCCAGATCATGCCTGTGCTCACGCAGATTGAGGAGGGATATCAGAAAGAGCTTTCTTCGAGCAACCAGCATCTGCGGCTCATGGTAGCGTTTTCTGTCCTGCTTCTCTTTGTGGTTATGCTCTTGCTCTACTATGTCAACAAGCAGCGCAAGCGCATTGCTGCGGCCCATCATAAGCTGAAGGAAACCAACCATGCCTTGCAGTTGGCAAATGAGCGTCTTAACGAGATGAACCAGTCGCTCAACGATATGAACCAGTCGCTCAACGAGATGAACCAGTCACTCAATGAGAGTAACAAGATGAAGGAAGTATATATTGGTCGATTCCTGCGCCTTTGTGCCATCTATGTCGACAAGATAGAGACCATGCGCAAGCGAGTAGTGAAACTGGTGAAGGCAAGAGAACTCAACAAGTTGCTGGAGCAGATGCAGGCTGGCGAGGCCTACATGGGCGAGCTGTATGAGTATTTCGATTCCGCCTTCCTGAAGCTCTTCCCTGACTTTGTTGAGGAGTTCAATGCCCTCTTGAGGCCTGAAGAGCGTATCGTGCTCGAAGATGACAGCCGTCTTTCTACCACCCTCCGTATCTTTGCCCTTATCCGTCTGGGCATCGAGGACAGTTCTAAGATTGCCGAGTTCCTTCACTATTCTGTGAACACTATCTATAATTATCGTGCCAAAATCAAGAATAGTGCCATCTGTGACAGGGAAGAGTTCGAGCAGCGTGTGAAGCAGATTGGCATGAAATAAGCCTTTCTGGGCGTGATGGGTGAAATGTGCTGCAAAGGTACAACATATTTCTGTTACTGCCAAAAATCGCGCTGCAGAGTTCTATTAAACGGATTTAACACTCGCGTTTTCTCGAGCCAACAAAGCCTACTCATAGTTTTAGCAGGAGAGAAACTATGAGTAGGCGAGCAGATATCAATAAGTTTTACCGGGAGAGAAGATAGGTTTGCTGATGGACGTATTGGGTTTCATCAGGTAGACCTAATCGTTACAGTGTGACAGTTGTGACAGTTGTGACAGTTTTCAGGGGTACCCCTCCCTTTTTCTCTATTTAGAGGTTACTTATATATCTGTCTCTTATACACATCTCCGAG
>ENA-OXQK01000395-OXQK01000395.1-human-gut-metagenome-genome-assembly--contig:-NODE-395-length-13364-cov-9.06064_pt1 | contig 13364 bp, 22 predicted proteins | sample MGYA00249582_ERZ652563 | MGnify/ENA primary metagenome ERZ652563 (study PRJEB26925, sample SAMN05826493) | human gut metagenome | biome: ENVO:2100002; feature: ENVO:00000062; material: ENVO:00002003... | reverse complement strand
GGATTTCTCGTCGCCGCGTCCCGCCCATGATTCGGCGAACTTGGCCGCCCTGCTCGTGAACCTCCCCGACCTTACGGTCGGGGCTTCCGTGCCTTTCGCAGAGATGATTGCTTCCGGCATGGCTGCATGACCTCATACGGGGTCACGCCCCGGTTCCGGGGATTACTCCATGCTCGACGCCGGTCTTCGGTTGGAAGATTGGCGTGGCCCGGAGATATTTGACATGAACCGTTTTGTTCGTGTCCATCGGCTGGTAGGAGCCGTTTTCCGCGCGAATCAGAATGTTGATTGCGCCTACCGCGTCACGGTTGCAGGTGAAACCGCAATTATGGCAGTGGTATCCACGCCCATTGGGGTGGTTGCGTGTTTGGCACGCGGGGCAGGTCTTGGACGACCAGGATTCGTCGATATGCTCGATTGCCATGCCGGTCTTGTGTTCGAGCAAAGTCTCTTGTCTGCCGCGTGACCATTGGGACAACCTGCGGCGTTGGTTCTTGGTGTTCCTGACGCGCTTGGCCTCGTCCTTGCGGGTGCTCTTCTCGATGCCGCGCACGTCTCCCGTGACGATGCGTCCGGCGTCATGCGCCTGCATGAAGTCCGCGACCTTGCGCGTGGTCTGGTGGTTGGCGTTGTGCAGGGCGGAATCGGTCATGGCCTCGATGCGCTTGCGTTTCGCGTTGAGCTTGCGCCAACGCTTCGAGCCTTTGACGCAGCGTGACAGTTTCTCCTGAAGCGTGGCGATGCGAGTGTTCCTATAGTGCTTGACGGCGCGGGCGTGACGCCCGTTGACCACCAGCACGTCGTAGGAGTCCTCGGTCTCGATGGCGACGGTCATCGGATTGATGATGCCCTCGTCTATCGCGGCGATGATGTCCGGATTGCCCTGTGGCGGCTTCGGGGTCGGCACGCTGATATGGAGGCTCCACTTGCGGGCGTTGCGGTCCCAGCACAGTTGCATGGACCCCCAGCGTTCAGACGGAAGAATCTCGCCGGTCTTGGGGTCCGCGATCTCGGGGAGGGGAAGTGTGATGCGCTTGTGGCCTTTGCCGAAACTCAAAGCGATGCGCCGCCCATCCGGCGTCACCCGCCAGCCAAAGCCAGCGGTGAACTCCAGAGGTCGATAGTTCTTCTCCCGATGTGGCGCTCTGGCGTTTTTGTCACCGGAGTCACGGTTCGAACGATACGTCGAAACGGCGTCCATCAAGTCGCCGAGGATTAGCTGCACCGTGTGCGCATGGAGTCCGTCACGCAGGTCGGGGCGTTGCTCGTAAAGGAAGTGCCGCATCTCCTTTTCGGTGGGGTCGGTCTCGTTTTCCTTCCAATACTCGTGAATCGAAGCAAGGAAGAAATTCCACAGCGACGCCGCCTTATGGCACGCCTCATGGGCACGGCGATAGTCGGCGCCGGAGAGACGGATGGACACGATGGCGACCCTCCACGTCTCACTGTCTTTGGTTCTGGCGCTTCGTTTCATGACTCTCATTCTATCACATGGTCTATGATTCTGTTATGACTGAAAACACACATGATTGGCGTACCGGTAGGCATGTGGTCTATGAATTGCATGCCCACATCGTCCTCGTCACCAAATACCGCCGCAAGGTGATGTCCCCAAGGGTGACGAAACTGCTGGGCGACACGTTCCGGGAGGTCTGCGAACGCTTCGAATGCGAATTGGAGGAGTTCGAGACCGACAAGGACCATGCGCATCTCCTCGTGGCCTATCCACCGAAAGTCCAGCTCAGCAAACTCGTCATGAGCCTGAAGACCAACGGCAGCAAACGCGTCCGGGAACATGACTGGCCCGAGGTCAGGCAAGCCTTGTGGGGTGACCACTTCTGGTCGCCAAGCTACTGCATCGTGAGCTGTGGCGGAGCGCCACTGGAAATCATCAAGCGATATATACAGGACCAGCAGAAGCCAAACAGAAAGTATGTGAGGCGGTCTTGACCCCTCCCTCACGGAAGGGGATTGCGACCGCAATTGTTCAAGGTCGTCTCCCCTCCGTCCGGTTCATTCGTCCCGGGCTCCAAGCCGGTCGCACAGCACCCACAGCGCGAATCGGGCGCCGTTCAGCGCATCCTCGGGAAGGCCGCACGGATATGAGGCCTCAACCCCCGCATGCACGTTCCCGTCCGCATCCACGCCATCCAGCACTGTGACGGCCAGGGTCAGGCATCGCAATCCACGTTCGGGCGTCGCGTCCCCGCGGACGAGCAGCCAGACTGGCGGCATCGCCATCGGCTTGCCGGGATCGAACGAACGCGCCTCGTCGGCGACGATGTCCGGGTCGAACGGTTCCCGCAGTTCCAGCCCGTACGTGATGTTCCCGGCATGGTCTTCGAGCCTGATGCGGGACATCGTGCCGGACGGTTCGGATGTTTCGGATTCGACGGCGTACAGCCGGTAGCGGATGGAATCAAGCATTATCCCCATGGTAGCCCGGGTGCGCGGTTCCTATTCTCGTGGGGGCCGCCGCGTGCCGTCCGCGTTGAATTGGGCGAGCTGCCCGATCGCATTGCCCGTGTTCTGCAAAGCGCCGTTCAGCAGCCGGATCCGCCCCCCGTATCCGCCGTTTTCAAGGCGAGGCGCAGCTGGTCGATGGCCGTGCCGACCTGGTTGCGATAGACGAAATCGTCGTTCATGTTCCGTTCAGCCATTCCTGTTTTCCTTTCGCCGTCAAAGGTATGAGCCGATGGGACGCAGACGGGTCCTCTGAGAGGAGCTGAGCCCGCTTCGGTTCTGGATGCGTCATCAAACCACACTCTCCTCCCTGACGCCCAGGCAGCCGGGCATGCCGCCCCGCGACGGGTCGGGCATGAACTGCTCCGGATTGTCCCGTATCGCCGTCAGCAATGCGTCCATGTCGAGCGCGTACAGGCCGCTGTTCGACTGCGGGTTCAGTTCGATCACATGCGGCTGCCCGGCATCGTCCAGATACAGGTCCATCACGTATGGGCCTTCGACTTCGCCGCGTATCGCATGCGCCGCCTCGAGTGCGAACGCCTCATACAACCGTGCGATATCGGAATGCGATTCGATGCGCCCGCTGTTGCGTGTTTCCTCCATCCGCGGATCATACCGTTCGCCCGTGTTGTCGGCGGGCGTATGCCGTTCCACGCAGCCGGCCCCGCATACCGGTTCCCCGCCTATCACCTGCACCCGGTACTCGTAGCGCATGCGCACCCGCTGCTGGACGAGCGCCGCGTCCGGCTCGCCCTCGAACAGGGCGAGATCGTAGCCGGCCCACCGCCATGCGGCGAACGGGACCCGCTCCGGCTTCCCGCCATACTCGTCCGCCTGCATGAACGTGCCGTCCGGGTCGATGAACGCGAGCGGCAGGCGTTTCGCCCTGAACATGAACTTGGCGACCACGCCCGAACCGGGATGACGGTCGAGCATGCCCCGCGCCGCCACATCGATCGCATCCCCGTCGCAGGGGACGGATTGCACGTCGCGTCCCAGAAACGGGCGCAACGCGGGGATGAGATCCCACCGGTCGACGTTCGAGGCGGGCAACGTCAGCTGATCCATATACGGCCTGATTCTTACCACGCCGTAATGGGCGAGCGTCATCGGGTCAGGCCCCCCGTACGATCGGCCGGCCACGCGCACATGCGGGTCCGGGAGGATACGTGCCGCGGCCTCCAGTCGTGCCGCCTGTTCGCGCCAATCCTCCGGATCGCCGTCGCCGAGAGTCACCTTGCCGACATGCCGTTCCCATGCGGCGCGGTACGGTTCCGGCGTATCCATCACGTCGGGCGGGCACTTCTGCGGGATGATGTCGATAAGCCAGCCGGTCAATGTTTTCCTCCCAGTTCGGGTATCCAGTTCTCCATCATCGGCCGACGCTTCCCTTTCGGCACCGCCTGTTCGTAGAAGGTGCTGCGTTCGGCGGGCGCCATGTCGATGAGCCAGTAGTCGTCGCCGTCGCGCATGATGTCAAGCGACCATTGGCCCGCCAGGTCGAGACCGGGCAGCAATCCGGCCACGTGCGTGGCGACCAGGTCCTTCGTGGCCTCGTATTCGCGCATGAGCGACGGTTCTCGCAGCTTGTAGGTGACCGCGTCGTGCCGCATGTGCGGGTTGTCGGAATCCGGCCAGTCGCGGAAACGATGGTTCATCACCTTGGGATCCCAGTACGGGTGGATGCCCAGCAGCTCATCCGTGTCGCAGTCGATGAAGCAACGGTATTCGCATCGCAGCGGCAGGCCCATGTAGATGGTCGGCAGGTCATGCGTATCGGGGATGTATTCGCGGACCACCATCTCGTTCGTCGTGGAAACCCCGTACGTGGCAGGTTGGCTCAACGGTCCGGCCATTTCGACCGCCTGGGATTGGAGGTACAACAGGTATTCGCCGATCTGCATGACCTCGTGCGGTTCGGTGACGTGCGCGTTGCGGAAATCATACTTGTTGCTGAACGTGCCGGTCTTGAGGAAATAAGATTCGTCCGGTTTCAGGCGGAACGCGGCCTGCGCCCAACGGTCCACCACATCCAATGTGGCGGCGGTCAGCGACTCGTATTCGACGCGCGACAACTGCAACAGGGTCAACGGCGCTTTGGCTATCGTGGTCTTCGGGATACGGAAGAACGTCTTGCCTTCGTTCGCCTTCGCCAATGCGGGCAGCCAATGGCCCATGCCCGCCGGGTTCAGGTCGAGCATCCGGTACATGACCGGATCCAGATCCAACAGGTCGAGACCGGTGCGGAACATGCCGTACGCCTCACGCCGTTGCCTCGCGGAACGTTTCGGATCCGCGGCCCGCCGCCACATATCCAACAGGAGCGGATAGTTCACCGCATCAATCTGACGGTGGATGAGCTCGCCCGCCAACTGGGGGCGCTCCCCCGACTGCAGGGCGTTCACGTCCGATTCCGTCACATACTTTTCCGGGACGGGAGCCAATGCCGGAATCGTGGTCAGACGTTCCCCGTCGAACCGGATGACGCCTGTATCCGACAGCAGTTCGCGCACGATGCGCGCATCCAACGCCAACGCCTCGTCCGACAAATCATGGCCGGAACGGGATTCGACGACGGTCTTCGCGTCCGGACCCAATGGTCCCGTAGGCGCATTCTTCCGGTCGAGTACGTTCGCATGGTAGGAGCGTTCGAACTCGGCGAGCAGGCCGGGCATCGTGCCCAGCATGGCGGCCGCCGCGTCGATATCCAAGGGGCGTGACTTATCCGCGTGCAGCAGCCGGTCGAGAAAGCCGGTCATGATTCCTCCAGATCCCTGATTTGTTGCTCCAGTTTCCCGCAGGTCTTCGCCTGACCCAACGCCTTGCGCAGCCGTGGCACCAGCTCCTCGCATGAAAGTTGCCGACTGTCCTGCGGTATCGCCTCCAACAGTTCCTGCAACGTGTCCAATCCGTCATCCAACAGGGCTTTCAAGGTATTCGTTTCCCGATTTCTCCTCAACACGTCGATCCACGCTTCGGCAAGGCGGCCGCCCTCGAACAGGCGTCCGCCATGCCATTTCGCAAACACCCTGCCTCCATCGAATGCGAGAATCGTACGTGTCCGGTCGTACCGTTCCACCGGCTCCCCGTTCATGTCCACGCGGCCCAGATACAATGCCGTCCCATCATCGTCGTGACCGCTCCCCTGTATTGTCTTAGTGGAAGACGGCGTGGGTGCTCAAGGCGAGTACCGGGGTGCCGATAATGAGCCACATGGTGGCGCATTCCACGAGGTCGTGCGGCAGGCTGTGGGTGATGGCGTCGGTGATGACGATGATGAGGAATCCGGCCATGATAAGCCATGCCGTGGCGGCCAGAATCCTGTCCTGCTTGTCTTGCTTGTTCATTTCCGGTTCCTTTCCCTTAACTTGTGAACGATACCAGTATGGCGAACTGTGCCTCGTGCTCACCCGCACCGGCTCGCACGATGCCTTGTTCGGCCGTGGAGGAAAGAACTTCTGACCGGTTCACCACGACACTTCGACCAGAATCAGCCCGACAATCGCGAACACGATAATCCATACGCCGAACAGCACGTACCGTGCGCAGCGCATACCCAGCAGGTAACGGTCGAACGCGTGTTGCCGTTCGTCGAGCATCCGATACCAGTCCGTCTCGCACCGGTCGAAATCGGCCGGGCTCATACGGGTGCCGCCGTACGCTTCCAAATGCTCGCGCAGGGACGGCATCGACGGCGCCGGCCACGGTTCAAACCGGAACGGGCGGAAGCACATCGCATCCCATGCGACACGCAATCCACGTCGGAAACCGGCCCTGAAGCCGCTGCCCATGTAGCCCATCAACCTCTCCTGTTCCATTTCTCGACCGCCGAATACAGGCAGGTGACACGGGTCTGGAACGATGGGTCGATCGGAACGTACCGGCCCGGCATGCTCCCGCCGCAGTCGCAGCGCACCGTGTACCGTTCCGTCGTATCGTTCACATCATCGTCGATTCGTGGCGTGCCGGCGCAGAACGGGCATGGCTTCAACGGATCGTGTTCAATCGTCGCATGCCTGTTGTTGCGGGAATCCCAGATTCCTGTCGTTTCCATCAAAGTCTGCCCTTCCGCCTGTTTCGTTCCAGACAGTCGCCCATCGCCCGTCCGACCTCCTCATCGGTGATGCCGAACGCCGTGATCAGGTTGCCGACCGTCTGCAGCACGTCGGCGAGCTCGTCGAGCATGGCCTGGCGGCGCTGGTCGCGCACATGGCCTATCCAGCCGGTCTTCGCCTTGTCCCGGTCGTCGCCGAGCTCGCCGTCCACGTTCACCCCGTAGCAGGCGAGGCAGTTCGCATGGTCGTCGAACTCCCGGCCGATGCCGTTCGGATCGGTCGGATCGCAGGCCTTCAGGTATTGCTTGCATGCCTCCACGAGTTCGGCCGACTCTTCGAGGTTCTTGACGGCCAGCCACTTGTCCCGTTCCAGACGGCCGAACGATCGGACGGCCGGGAGATGCACGGTGCGGTTCCCCTCACGGATCGGAGTGGAATCGCCGGATTCCGGCTTCCATGGGACCTCTTCGACGGTTTGGAGCGAATACCGGGTGTACGGGCCATGCGCGGACGGTTCCCCGGAATCGTCGTCAAGCTCTTCGGCCATCCAGTCATGGTTGTTCCAAATCCTCACCCGACGTTCCCCGGACACCGCCAACAGGTTCCCGTCCTTGTCCATCCACACGCCCGGCAGGTTCGGGATCGGCGCGGAACCGACCGGAATGCCGAGTCGGAGCCGTGTGCATGGACCCAAACCCCCGTCCGGGAAACCTCCGCCCGAATCGAACAGGAACAGGCGCTTCCCGCCGCCGTCCCCGAAGACGACGCCGGACCCGGCATGCTCGAACCTCCACAGGCCGTTCTCCTCCGGCAGACTCTTCCGAATCTCCTTGATACGAGCCAGCAGAGACGATGCGGGTTCGGACATATCATCATCCCAACCATGATCGGCGATCCACGGCTTGCACCAGTCAAAACGAACGGCTTCATCATCCTTCGGATTGAAGTCGCAGCGTGCCCACGGGCCCCTATTCGTGGAGCATCCTCTCTGCAAACGCCTCTTCCCGCTCTGCGTGCGCATCAGCTTCTTTCTCGCGGATTGCATCAATCACGTTCGTAGTCATGGTTTTACTCCTAGTTTTCGTTTTGCAGAATGGCGAGTATGGTGTCCTCGCATTCCAGTTTTGGCAGTGGCTGCGGTGTGCTCATATCCTCGTAGAACCTGTTCAAGGCGTGCAAGGTTGGTTGTGTTGCTGGACTGTCGGAATCGTAAAATACGTTCGACCAGCCATGCCGTGAGTTTTGCACGTATCGCAAGTGCGCGGGACAGAAGAATCTCGGCTCATTATCACCGGCGAACAGGCACAGCCATTCGTCATCGTCGATAACGGTTTCGATTGCGTCTTCCTCGGTTGACTCCCAGAAGCCGTACCCCATGCGACAGTCTGGGTAGTCGCATTGCGCCATGTAGGTTGTTCTCGTTCTCATGCTCATTTGATGCTCCTTTCGGCTTCGCTCATGATGTGCCGCATATCGCCGTATACCCGCCGACCATGCTCGCCACGACGCCACCGCGCCGGGTGCGGGTTCGTCTGGGATGCTCCCACATGTGCGGCAGTCCGACGCGCGCCTCATGCTCGATCAGCGTTATGCGTCCCCCTCTTCCTCCGGACGGCCCGCACCGTCACGGTCGAGATACCTGCGATGCAACCGGGTCGATTCGCGTTCGGGCAGGGAATCCACCCAATCCTCGATCGCGTTCCGCCTCACCCGGTTCAGCCAGGCCTCGTACCGGTCGGAGGCCTCGTTCAACGGCAGGCCCACCGCATCACGCAGCATGGCGGTCACCGCCATGTACGCCATGTCGTCGGTCAGCGGCAGCCCGCCCTTCGGGTGTTTCGGACGGATGCTCACCGATTCGACGCCTTCGGGCATCGAACCATCCGACAGCGTTTCCACCGAAACCACGTGCAACGGCAGGCTTCCATCCGCGCGTTGCGCAAGCATGGAAGCGGCGCCGCCCAACGAAACAAGCAAGGCTCCCTCGTCGGTGATGACAGCCGGACCTGCGAGTTCGGCTCCGCTGTCATACCGGACTCGCAGCATCAGGGGCTCCGTTGGTTTGCAATCCTTCGCCGTCGTGGCATCGTTGACCGCATCCGCCAGTTCGCGGCGCGCCGCAGCCAATCTGATACGAGCCTCCATGTTCTGTTCGCGCGCGAAATCATGACCGTTCATTCGGGATCTCCTCCTTGATGCATTCGGGGCATTGCCCGTCCTTCCAGCCGCCCGGATCGATCATGATGTTCGTGCATGTCGCGCATTCGGGCAGCCGGTGCTCCGGGCAGTAGTGCATGTCGCGTTCCAATTCGGGATGCTCGTCCTTGTACAGGATCTGCCAGCCGTCGTCCTTCGCGTCGGTCAGCAGATCGTCCTCGTCCGCATACCATTGGCCGTCATCGAACCGTTGTCCGCAGTTGTGGTCGTCGCATTCGAGCATGAACCAGGCGCGGCTGTCAAACGTTTCTTCGATTCTTGCCATCGGGCCTCCGTTCCCTTGCGTGCGTCCGACGGTATGCGTCGCCCGGCGCGACGTCGGGAACCGGCCGGCCCGTCCATCCAGCCCAACTGGTAGGCGTTCACCAGTCCGCAGGAGTGCAATACGGCGTCCGGCGTGGTCTCCACCCATCGGGTTGCGGCTTTCGCGCTTTCGTCGCGAGGATTCGTCATCGGCCGGCTTCCCTCAACGGTTTGATTGTGTGCGCGGCTTCGCTGAGCTTGTATCGGATCGTGCTGGTCGGCAGGATGAACGCTCCAGCCAGCTCCTCGGCATGCCCGTTGAATCCCTGTTTGAATTCCAATACCCCACAGCCTTCGTCATCCGGGTCGTTGAATACGCCGGTGATGCCGTACATGTTGAAGCGTCGCGGTTGGGTACTGTTGACGCACAGGCGGAGCATTCCTTCGTGGACCAACAGGGCGGGAGCCTGGTATGCCCGGTATTCGGGGAGAGCGCCGGCTGTCAGGTACACGGTTTCACGCCGGTGTTCCACGAACAGGGCGCAGGCGGCTGGGATCACGCTGCCATGTGCGGTCAAGGCGCGCGCCTCGTCGAGGCGACGTTCCAGGGCGGTCAGGTTGCGGGCCGTATCGTCAATCTGGCGTTTGAGCCGGGTCGTGGCATGCGCTTCGTATCTGGTTTTCAGCGAATCCAGCTGATCGGCGAGCCGGTCATGTTCGGCGGTCAGGCCGGCCAGAAGCTCATTGGCATGGATTTCGGCGAGCATGAAATGGGCTCGGCTTCCGAATGTCTCCTTGAACCGGCGATAGTAGTCTTCGTCGCGGGCCGTGAAGCCGCGTCGTCCTGCGGTCTTCCGTTCGATGTCCACGAACATGCCAAGCTCATCCGCACCGAGTTCGCGTACTCGCACGCCTGATGTTCTCGCCCGGTTCACGCTCCACCGGGTGCGCGGCTTGTATGAGGCGAGCAGCGTCCGCTCATCCTTGATGCCGTCGAAGGTTCTGATCCAATTCCAACGGTTGACGACTTTCCCGTATCCGGTGTCGAATCCCTGATGCCTCCAGCTGCATGACCGGTAGGCGTCGAGGATCGTCGTGTCGGGGACCCCGATCGGGTTCCCGGCAGCGTCATGCCTTTGGTATTCGATGTTCGGCCAGCATGTGACGGACACGGCATGACGGCGTCGTGCGGCGAGACGGATACCCCGGGTCATGTGTTCGAGGAGTTTCGGATCATCGAGCGCGCACAACGGTCCGAGCCAGATGCTGCCTTCCAGGCCAAGCCGGCCCCGCGTCCACGCGATCAGGCAGCCGGCCGATAGAACGCCGTTGCGGGTCACGCCGATCAGATCCGTGGCATCCACGTCCGTGGCGGCGAGATGCGCCATGTGCCCTGTCTGCTGGAACCCGCCCTGCGGGTGTCCGGCAGACAACAGATCCAGTTGGTTGAAGGTGATGGGTGTGATGTCGTAGATCAATTCAGTCCTTCCGTTATGAGACCGGTTCCGACATGAAGAGCGTATGTGAAGCGGATCGTCATCGATATCCCCCTGCCCTTCCCGTGTTTGGGTTCGTCCAGAATCAGGGGCACGGCGCTCTCATCCAACGGGTTCGCCATCGCGTCCTCCCTCATTCGCGATCGTTTGGAGAATGCCCGCCAGACAGCCGATTTCGCCGGGGCTCAACCGGATCCGGCGGATCGTGCCGCCGTCATCGGTGGACAACACCCACGTGCGAACGCCGTGTCGGCCGGCGGACGGCAGCCAGGTGAGGCTCGTATGCCCGCATGAGGCGCCCGTGATCATGCCGGCGCGGCGTTCGACTTCGATTTCCGGCTTCATCGCACGCCTTCCAGGATCAGCGGCACCGCGGCCCACCGGTGGAACATGCGGCCCGGCGCGGCCGCGCAGTACGCATGATCGGGATGCAGTACGGTCACGCCCTTCGCAGCCATCGCCTCCAATGTAACGGGCCTGTCGTCGATGAGCACGTCCGGTGTGAGCAGCGTCTTGTCGCCGCAGTAATACCCGTCGAAGCGGAAGCCGTTCCTGTGCAGCCAGCGTTGGCTCTCGCCGCGCCAGTCATCCGCGCGGCTGGTCGCCATGATGATGTTCCAGCCCGCATCGTGCAGCTGGTTCAACGCGTCGACCGCGCCCTCGTACGGCTCCTCCTTCGAGTAGAGGCCGTCGGCGACCGCGCGCGTATGCCACCACGTGAACGCCTTCGCATCCCCGCTGAACGGCCAGCCGCCGGCCAGCGTGAAATCGTAGGCCGTCGGCTCCGGGCACGGGCATTCGTCCTCGCCGCGTCCGCATTCGCGGATGTAGTCGCGCAGACCGTTCGTATAGTCGGCGATCGTGTTGTCGATGTCCACCATGATTGTCTTGGCCAAAGCTATCGCCTCTTTTCAAGTTGGTCTGCCAGTTCGTCGAGCCAATCGTCGACGGTTTCGCTCTCATACCCGTAGGAGCCGCGGGGCAGGTTCAGATGCCTGACCTCATCGGCGGTGAGGCCTCCCGGCTCCCCGGGGTGGGCCAGGGTGAACGAGGCGAGGCGCTGTACCAGATCGACGGGTGCCGGCATGTAGGATGCGGGTGCCGATACGAGCGGGAACATCGGGTATGCCATGCTCTTATAGTCCGTTCTTCGTCAGGTATTTGTTGTTGATGATCTTGAAGCACCGGTTGGCTCCCAGTTCGTCCGCCAATCCTTCGGACAACTGCTGGTCTTCGTGCAGATGCCAGACGATGCCCTCGTCCAGACGGTCTTTGGTGACGTTGCCACGCAACCCGTCTACTTTGGCGATCATGTCGTCCACGCTCCCCGTCAATGCCCACTCGTGTTCATCGAGTTGAGGTACGGCAAGATTCGGCATGCCGGTCGGCCACTGGTCGCGGTCGATCTTATGGTGGTCTTTCCAGACTGCGAAGACGAACGGGCGTTGGGCCGGCAGTTTCAAACGGTTTGATTGGATACCGGGGCCGCACAATTCGAATTGGACGGCCATGCCGGGCCAGAGCATCTTGTCCAACTGGAATCGTTTGGCGAGCCGCATGTTCGCGGACATGGGGTCGAGTTCCCAGTTGCGCGAATACACGTGGACTTGTCCGCGTTCGTCCATGCTGAGCGTGGTGCTGGTGCCATCGACCTTCACGGTCGGCACGGCTTTCAACGTCTTCAATTCGTCCCAGTATTCGGTGAGCGTCTGCAGACGGGGCGCGTCCGACTTGGAGCAGGGTGCGTCGAACCGGCCGATCTGCATGCCGCCCATCGGCAGGGGCTCCTCGTATTTGAGCACGTTCGCCTTATCGGTGATGTCCGTGCCGACAGGGGGCGTGTACCGGAATCCGAGTTCGTCCAAACGCATGATGAGGCCCTGCGAGTAGACTCCGCGCAGTTTCATGGTGCGCAGCACATGGCCGGTGATTTCCTTGGCTCCGACGATCATGGTCTTCTGGCCGCGAGCCTGGAACGCCTTGTAGCGCGGGTCGTAGGCTGGCAGGAGACTGTCGGTCTCGAAATAGGCGACCCTGTCCCCCGGCTTCAGATGCATGTCCTTGCCGACGACCACACGCCAGCCCAATACGCGGGCGACTTCGATGCGATCGGCTCCCTCGATGGGTTCGATGTTGGTGATTTCCTGTACGCTGACGAGTTTTCTGTTGCTCATGCCGTGACTCCTATGCTGTATTGTTCGGGCGGGATGGTGATGATCGTCTCGTTTTCGTCGTCGTGGATGCTTGCCTCATACCTGTTCACGTTGGCTATGTCTCGTGCCATGGCGGGCGTTCTCCTGGAGCTGTGTTCTTCGGGGGGACCGGCGTCATGCGCTCGTTTTCGTCTTCGCGTGGTCGGACGGGGCATGGGGCGCGGTCAGAGGACCATGATGTCCGATTCGATGGTCAGGACCGGTTCGCCTTCGTCGTCGACGAGCGTGGCGGGCCGTCCCGTCGTGTCCGCCGCGACGCGCGTGGCGGCGAGCATGTCGGCGAACGTGAGCCCGCCGGGCAGTGGGGTCGTGTAGTCGACGGGCCCGTAGGCGCCGTCCCGGGTCGCGTGGATCTCGTATTCCATGCCCCCGGGTATGCGTCCCCGTGCGCGCGGCCCCGGACCGTGTATGCATTCCGGTTCGCGTGTATGCATCCGTATGCATCCGGGGATGCATACATCTTCTCTTCCCGTTTCGGCTTGGTTCCAACGTTCCGGGGATGGTCCGGGGGCGTGTATGCATTGTATGCATCATTCCCTTATAGAGGATTCGAGAAAAAGGAAGGAAACCCCTTATATTGATGCATACAATGCATACAAGAGAAAGGAATTCTGTTCTTTCCTTTATATATAAGGGTTTTCGGGCTTTTTCCAAGCCTTTTTTGTATGCATCCC
>ENA-OXQK01000377-OXQK01000377.1-human-gut-metagenome-genome-assembly--contig:-NODE-377-length-13821-cov-5.93789_pt1 | contig 13821 bp, 9 predicted proteins | sample MGYA00249582_ERZ652563 | MGnify/ENA primary metagenome ERZ652563 (study PRJEB26925, sample SAMN05826493) | human gut metagenome | biome: ENVO:2100002; feature: ENVO:00000062; material: ENVO:00002003... | reverse complement strand
CAGGAACAAGATAGTCCTTAATACTGCCGGTAGTTTTACTGAAATTAATCGGAACGTTAACTTCAGTAGTCACATTATCCAGCACTTCAAAGTCAGCACCGTTTACTTCTCCATATTCCAAAGATCCCTTATTTTTCTTTTTAGTCGTATAACTTTTAATCTTATATTTACCGGCAGAAAGACGGAATAATGAATCACTGACAGCCACGGATATCTTCTTTCCACTATCATCCAGCTTCTCTGTATACTTTACGGCAATATTCTCAAGAGTCGTCTCTTTTTTCGTAAACTGTTCCTGTACCGTTACATTGATGTATTTGATATCGGAGAAAACATAATCTTCGCCTATTGCCCGAGTGGATGGTAGAAAATTTTTAGTTATAGTAAATTTCACTATCCCTCGATTCACTACTTTCACCTGTATGTCTTGTACAGCTAACCCACCATTTACTACAGTCAAAATTGTCTTTTTATCCGGTTCGCCGGAAAGAATCTGTTTCAAATCCTGCGTAGTTCCATCTGCTTTAAACAGATAGAAACCGATAATCTGATAAGTTCCGACCATCAATTGAAGTTTGTCACTTCTCAAGCCAAATTCACTATCGTCGCCCATCGCTTCCAGACCGACAGTCTGTACAATTTCAGTACCGTCTTCCTGATTGATAAGCACGATTTTCATTTTTTGCGCATCACGCAAATAATCCAGCTCATTCGTACTGGCACGTGTACCTGTCGAAACACCTTTATAAAGTTTGAACTGAGCATATCCATATCCTGCCTGAAGTACGTCATCATCGTCAGAGCAACTTCCAGCTGTAAACCCTAAAGTAAACAACATGCAAGAAAGGACAAACATTTTTATAAATAATATCTTAGTTTTCATATAAGCTAAATTTTACATGTTATCAATCCTCATATCGGGGTTGAATCAGCAATACTCCTAAAATAGTTTCATTATCCATTAATTTAATAACCATAGGCTTTGTTCCATTCTTGCTTTCGTCCATGCCTGAAACATTGACAAATGCACTTGTCATATACCTTCCCTCAACTTCAATTCCTTCCCATACGGTATCCTGACCATTATGCTTAGTTTCAGCTTGCAAATTCCAACCGGAGTAGCCATTTACAATAATATGGAATGGATCATAATTAACACCTAAAGTCAACGATGAAACCAAAAATACATTTGTAGTACCATATTCACTTTCTAATTGTTCATCTGGCATATCCGAAGGTACAGCTTTCACAGGATTGCCTGTACCATCCAAAATAGGTTCACCACTTTCTTTAACCAAAGATATCAGATCTCCTGCCACTCCTTCCTGTTTTATATCAGCAATTATATTTTCATCATATTCCTTTGGAATCCCCTTTTCAAGTAAAACAAGATCGGATAGATGATCCTTAATTTCAGCATATATAACGTTAGGAAATGCTAATACATACGCAGTTCTTGCTTTCGAATTATTTGCGCTTGCTGCTATATTAATATTCCCTTCTTTATCATCATCTATCCAAAGCCAACGATTAAAGGAATCCATTATTGTATAAGAATATTCAAGCTCCCATGTCATCTGATTCCGTTCTGCCACATATTCCACACATACCAAGGTATATTCATCATTCTTAGCCATTACCGTTACAGGAACTCCCTCGCTATCATAACTATTATCGCCTGCAGTATAACTTTCTCCATCAACCGAGACTTCTATGTTGTCTTTCAGAGTACCAATAATTCTATCAGCAGGAATACCTTCATACTTCACAGGAACTTTTGCAACAGCTCCGCTTCTACTTTCAATTGTCAGAAAGCCGGTAATTTCATTCTTTTTATATTGCATTATCATCTGTGGAATGACGCTGACATTATCTCCGGCATTGCCAGATACAACTTCGCTGTCTGATGCTCTACGATTGAATTCCATCCATTCGGGGTTACTTTTCAAAGCCCAATCCTCATTAGCTTCTAACACCAATATGTCAGTTCCATCAAAATTGATGACAAAAGGATTTTTTTCTGTGTACATTACAGACTTGTCCGCATTGAAAGCCCGAACTTCATAACCAGTAGACGGACGCGTCACCTCCGCTATCACCTGCTGGCTTCCTGCCAGCTTCATAGTCAGCTCTGCCTTATAAGATTTTAACAGTTCGGTAGCATCATCACTAATATGGATAGTGACTGTCTGCTTTCCGGCATTGCCTGAACAAACGAACGTCCTCTCACCATCCTGTTCAAAATAGCACCATAACGATGAGGAAGTCAATATCCAGTTATCGGCAGCCTCAAAAGTCAGTGTCTTGGTATCTCCGACTTCACATTCTATTTTCTGCAAATCCGGGAATACAGGCGTTGTAGTCTCGTCATCATCACTGCAAGCAGATACGAAGAGACAAAACACTAACGTAATCAATTGCAAATAATATTTCATTATATCTTTCATATTTATTTCCGATTATAGTTTAGAGTCCTTCCTCTTTCTTATACTGTTCCGCTTCTTCATCACTAATCCACTCCAAGATATTCACATAAGTACCTACTGTACCTTTACCCACCACATAAATAGTGCTATATAAGAATACGAATTTCTGGCATACATTATAATAAGAATCGTACGCAACAGGCTGAGTACACATCAGCTTTCCATTACCGTAAATGGTTCCGAAGGCTTCTGCCGTACTACCTATAATTTGATCATCAAACTCTACAAATGGTTTCAACGGATCGGAAGGATCATACTTAATTTTAAGATCATAATTCTTGTAGAAAAAATCATGTAATATGATAGTATTATCTTCCGTCTTGTCTCTTTCTGCCTGCAATAACCGATGTTCCGTATCCGTCATATATGCATTAAAGAAAGAAGAAGTCAATAGACAATAGCCTTCAAAAGTACTTAGTTCGAAAGGACATGCTTTTTGCATTTGAACACGAGTACGTGTACCGTACAAATCCCATATATTTTCATCTTTCGGAAGCAAATTGAACGTAACCGACAAAGAGTCAGTTTTACCTATATTTTCATAGACACCCTTCATCCGGAACTTTGCAACTCGCTCCCCTGCTTTAATGGTTACCGTATTTGATTCAACTACATATTGCTTTTTTTCAATTGCATTACTAGCCTTATCGTCTACTTCCACACCAAAAGAACGGTCATAATCGCATATATTCGTAGCTACTACCGGAATCTCAAACCATTTCTCGCTGTCCTGCACCGGATACATAGATAATGTATCGGAGAACATCACGTAGTCGGAACCGCTGTAAGTCGTCCGGGAAAGATCATTACATCCCCAGAATCCGACAGCCAACGTCGTAAGTGTTACTATTCCTGTTATTAATCGTTTCATTGTTTCTCTATATTATCTTTATACATTATTTATTGCTTTCATTAGGTGCTAGATCTACGCCAGGAGCATCCAACTCATGTTGTGGAATAGGCCATACAAAACGAGGATCGTCTTTCTCTAACTTCAACGTATTACCCGGAGAGATAGTCGAAGTTTGTTCTTTACGTTCAAATCCCTCATGCCAACGTTTCAAGTCGTTAAGACGGAAACCTTCCATAAAGAGTTCTTTCATACGTTCTTCACTGACAGTTTTAAACCAATTTTCTTCTGTAAGCGTAGTAGAGCCACCATAAGAAGAATAACGAGCCATACGTAAAGTAGAAATATCAATTCCTGCTTTTCCATAATAAGATGCTCCCATCCGGCAATAAGCCTCTGCACGAATCAGATATTGTTCCGCTAACCGGAACGGTTTCGGCATGGATACACACAGCAATCTTTGGCTTATAAAATCCTGATTTCCCATGTATTTAACCAAAAGAGGCCAAGTCAACCCATGAGAGAATCCGGTCGTTGCCGTAGCGAAATAAGCCTTATAGCGTAAATCAGCATTGGCATAGGCATCCAATGCCCATTTAGCTGATACATAATCCGGTTTATAAGATGTATAATCATAATTGAGGAATACAGTGCCTAATGCCCCTCCATAGGAATTTACCTCAAACATTACTTTCCAAATGATTTCAGTAGAATTATCATACTGCCACATGTATGCAAAATCATTATAAGTAACCGAATAACTATGCTTGGTTGCATCAGCTAATATATATTTCTTACTATCTATTACTTTAGTAGCATATTCAACAGCTTTCTCCCACTTCCGCATATACAAGTACATACGAGCATATAAAGCATTGACTGTACCAATCGTGAAATATGCAGAATTATAAATAACCTCAGTGTCATCATCCGTAGCCAGATATTCGGCCGATCTAGCCAAATCATCCAATACAAACTGATACGAATCTTTTAAAGAAGCACGTTTTACAGGCCCCGGATTAACGTAGCTGGACTGCAGTACAACTCCCAGTTCATTGGCAGCTTCTTCGTCACTTTCATAAGCTTTACAGAAACACTTCAACAGTTCTGAATAAGCCAGCGCACGGGCAAAATAGATATGACCTTTATAGGTATCCAACTTGTCCAGTTGTTCATCATCTGAAGTGTTGGCCTCTACAGCAGCAATGTTATCAAGAACAAAATTGCAACGTCCGATGACAGTATACAAGCCACCATACACATATTCCACCTGTTTATTGATAGCTAATATTTCATTACGCCATACATCACCATAGATATTTGTATATCCTTTAACAGCGTATACCAGATCCGTCTGAATATCAGGCAATAAAGTCAAGTATCCGCTATATAGGCTGGCATTTTTAAACTGTGCATAAATACCGACCAAAGCTTGGCGTACATCGCTCACTGTCTTAATAGCCTCTTCTTGCGGAATTGCATCTTGCGGATATTTATCAAGACAGGAAGATGCCGAAAGCAATACCGCAACTAAAACTATATATAATTTTATTTTTCTTATCATCACTGATTAATTTTAGAATGAAACTTCCAGTCCGAATGTAAACTGACGGGACATAGGGTATTGAGCCTTATACACATTGGAGGTAGACTCCGGATCCATCCCTGTAAAACTTGTAAATGTCAACAAATTCTGTCCCTGCGCATAAATACGGGCACTACTTAAAAAATTAGTCCGCTGCAACCATTTCTGTGGGAATGTATAGCTAAGCATTAAATTTTTCAGACGCAGGAAAGAAGCATCTTCCAAGAATCGTGAATCTAATTGAGGAGTAACTCCATAACGAGGGATATCAGTCACATCTCCCGGCTTTTTCCATCGATCATAAAGCATACGTTTTGACTGATTGTAGGCACTGAACAGTCCGTTGCTCTCTTGAAAAACTCTGTCATTGTTAAGCATCCAGCGATCGGCCACCCACGTGAACTGTGCGGAAAGTGAAAATCCTTGCCAAGAAAGTGTAGTACCAAAACCACCTTGCCAAGGAGCTTCATGTGTCTTACCCAGCATCACTTTGTCACTTTCATTATATTCTGTAGTAATTTCACCGTCTTTGGTATACCATAAAGCATCTCCATTAGTAGGATTGACTCCTGCATAACGGTTCAGATAAAATTCACCTAACGGATGACCTACCGCAACCATTCTACCAGTATCAGAGGCTACATATTCTGTTATCCCATTATAAAGCTCGGTTATCTCATTTTTATTATATGAAACATTGGCGTTCACATTCCATGTAAAGTCTTTGATGCGAAGTACGTCTGCACTGACATTAATTTCTACACCACGGTTTCGCATAGCTCCCACATTATCCCAACGAGTTCCAAAACCGCTAGTTGTGTAAGAAATGGGAACTGCCATCAACATATTAGTAGTTTTCTTATTATAAAACTCCACATCCAAATTTATACGATCAATAAAACCTAAATGCAGTGCCACATTAGTAGCCCATGTAGACTCCCAACTTAATTCTTCATTTCCCAACTGGGAAATAGCAATACCTGATTCATTGTTATACTTATATCCACCGGAAACTAAAGCCAAATGTTCATAGTTATTAATAGAAGAGTTGCCCGATGTACCGGTATTAATCGCTATTTGCGCATTAGTAAGCCATTTATATTTTTGCATGAACTTCTCCTTACGGAGATTCCACATAAACCCGACTGACCAAAAAGCTCCCCAATGTTTATCTGTTCCGAAACGGGAAGATCCATCCCCACGAACCGAAAAGTCAGCATAGTAACGATCATCATAATTATATTCACCACGACCAAAAAAAGAGAGAAAAGAATATTCCGTAACGGGATCTCCCCATGATGAAGCGGTAGAACCGGAAGACAAGTTTGTCAAAATATCATTTGTCTGTCCACGAGTCGTAACCTGAAAACCTTCATAATGATAATCGACTCCTTCCTGCCCAACCATAAAGTTGAATGAATGAACATCATTCAACATAAAACGGTAGTTTGCCGTATTTGTAATCATCAGATTAAGCATATCATACGAACTACGCTGGGCACCTCCATAATTATTATTTGGCTTATAACTCGGAAAACTTCGATAAAAAGAAGTAGTATGACCATAATCTGCACTTAGTTGTGAACGAATTGTGAGATTCTTTATAGGTGTAGCTTCAGCATAGAAAGTAGATAAAAGTTTATACTTCTTATTTGATAACGGATTGTTTTCCATCCATGCTAACGGATTCTCCGTCGTTCCTTTCCAACTGCCGTCATCCTGAAGAGCCAGACTTCCATCCTCCTTATAAGGATTCCAGTAAGGCAACATGAAAAAAGATGCGGAAATAGGAGCCCACAATGCATATTCACCATCATCACTCTGTTCTACCTCCTGATAAGTAAACATTGTATTCGTTCCTATTTTCAACCATTTATTAGCTTTCGCCTCCACATTAGCACGGAAGTTAACACGCTCAAATGTAGAACCTACTGCAATACCATCCTGATCATAATAGCTTCCCGAAACATAATAATTTAACTTTTCCGTACCACCATTTACTGATAACTCGTAATTCTGCAAGGGTGCTTTGTCATTGTATACTTATCCAGCCAATTGATATTTATCTTACTTAATTTCTCGTAATCCTGTCCTTTATCCAATCCCACTTCTTTTTCAAACTGAATACGTTCGTTCGTATCCATCTGATCCCAGTCCTTTGAAGCTAATTGGGAAAAACCTAGTTGTGTACGGAAAGTAATCTTGGCAGCTTCCCCCATACGTCCACGCTTGGAAGTGATTACTACCACGCCATTAGAAGCACGTGCGCCATAGATAGAAGTAGAAGAAGCATCTTTCAACACTGAAATGCTCTCAATATCATTAGGACTAATCGTGTTGAAATCTGAACTTGAAATAGCCACTCCATCCAATATAAAAAGAGGATCTTTCCCCGAATTAATTGAATTTGTTCCGCGAATACGAAAAGTTGCTGCCTTACTGGGTTCACCTGATTCAGAAAGCACCATTAATCCCGGTGCCTGCCCTTGCAGTGCCTGATCGAAACTCGGAGCAGGAACATCTTCCATCTTTTCAGCTTTTACCGTAGATACAGAACCTGCAATCGTACCTTTCTTACGTACACCGTAGGCAACAACCACTACTTCTTCTACCATTTGTGCATCACTCTCCATCTTCAGATTCATGCGAGTGGCAGCAGACACCTGCTTTTCCATCGTTTTCATTCCAATGTAAGAAAACTGCAAAATAGCAGGGGATTTCGTCACTGTGATACTGTAATTACCATTCATATCGGTAATTACTCCGTTCGTCGTACCCTTCTCCAAAACAGACACACCAATCATCGGCTGATTGTCTTCCGCCGAAATAATGTGTCCCGTTACCTGATATCCACCCTGTGCAAAAAGCAACAGGGGGATACTTGTCAGAGTAAAGAGTACAAACAAGAGAATTGATTTTCTCATCTTTGATACTTTGATTTTAAATTAATGAAATTGATTTATTTTTATAGATTTATCTACAATAAGGAATACGCAGTCTTCGCGTAGAATAATACACTCCTTTCCCAAAATCGGTTTATGCATTTTCTGCACCGACTTGGGACAGGCTATTATTATCTATAAATATAGAATAGGAATAGACTAACTTGGCAAATTCTTAATATTGCGCCAAATATCCAAATAGATTTTTCGTGTTACTGCTGTGTGAATTAAATGTATGACCATCTGCTCTCTTAAGTTATAAATTAAACACTAATATCACTTGTTCTGTTTAGGTGTTATACACTTCTAATATTGTTCTATTTTGGCTACAAATATATATATTATATTTAAATAAAAGAAACAATATGTCGCATATTTTATACCAAATTTCCACTTATATCTTTTTGATACATATTTAAGTACACAAACCCATAAATGAAAATAAATCCACAACATATTTCAATGATAGTTGAATATAAACGTTCATTTTGACAGTTACTTTAATTACTCAAATAACAACATCACAACTCATACAAAATAGCTTATTAAGAGGATTCAATATAGAAAAGATAATTATTCAAAACTATTTCCTATTTTTGCACTCATTATATATAAATAAGGTATAAGATGAACTACGGATTTGTAAAAGTAGCTGCAGCCGTGCCACACGTAAAAGTGGCTGACTGTAAATTCAATGTAGAGAAGATAGAAAGTCTGATTGCAGTGGCTGAAGGAAAAGGAGTGCAGATCATTATTTTCCCGGAAATGAGTATCACCGGATATACTTGTGGTGACCTATTCGGACAACAACTTTTGCTGGAAGAAGCAGAAATGGGGCTGATGCAAATTCTGAATAACACCCGTCAATTAGATATCATTTCTATTGTTGGCATGCCTGTCGTTGTCAATTCGACAGTTATCAATGCAGCCGTAGTGATTCAGAAAGGGAAAGTGTTGGGAGTTGCAGCCAAGACCTATCTGCCGAATTATAAAGAATTCTACGAACAACGTTGGTTCACATCAGCGCTTCAGTTGACTACAAACAACGTACGCTTGTGTGGACAAATCGTTCCCATAGGTGCAAATCTGCTTTTTGAGACTTCAGATACGACTTTTGGCATTGAGATATGCGAGGACCTTTGGTCTACTATACCTCCAAGTTCCTCATTGGCACTGCAAGGAGCAGAAATTCTGTTCAATATGTCTGCTGATAATGAAGGCATTGGAAAGAACAATTATCTTTGTTCTCTCATCAGCCAACAATCTGCACGTTGTATTGCCGGATATGTATTCTCGTCTTGTGGCTTTGGAGAATCTACTACCGATGTGGTTTTTGCCGGTAATGGGCTGATTTATGAAAACGGTTCACTGCTTGCACGCAGCGAACGTTTCAGTATGAAAGAGCAACTGATTATCAGCGAAATTGATGTGGAACGCATCCGGGCAGAACGCAGAATAAATACTACCTTCGCCGCTAATCAGGCAAATTTAGGAGACAAGAAGGCGGTTTCTATCGCAACAGAATTTGTCAACAGCAAAGAACTGACCTTAACCCGGAAGTTCAATGCCCATCCTTTCGTACCACAAGGAATTGAGCTAAATGAACATTGCGAAGAAATATTCTCTATCCAAGTGGCCGGACTAGCACAAAGATTAGTTCACACCGGAGCCAAAACAGCTGTAGTGGGTATTTCAGGCGGACTAGACTCAACACTGGCACTGCTCGTCTGCGTGAAGACCTTCGATAAACTGGGATTATCCCGGAAAGGTATTCTCGGAATCACGATGCCGGGTTTCGGAACGACTGACCGCACCTACCATAATGCGATCGATCTAATGAAATCATTAGGTATATCCATCCGTGAAATTAGTATTAAAGATGCCTGCATCCAACATTTTAAGGACATCGAACATGACATGAATGTACATGACGTTACATACGAGAATTCGCAAGCGCGCGAACGTACACAAATACTAATGGATGTGGCCAATCAGACTTGGGGAATGGTTATCGGCACAGGGGATTTATCCGAACTTGCATTGGGATGGGCTACTTACAACGGCGATCACATGTCCATGTACGGGGTAAATGCGAGTGTTCCCAAAACACTTGTGAAATATTTAGTACAATGGGTGGCAGAAAACGGTATGGACGAAAACTCGAAAGCTACTTTGCTTGATATTGTAGACACTCCTATTAGCCCGGAATTGATTCCGGCGGATGAGAACGGAGAAATTAAACAGAAAACAGAAGATTTGGTAGGTCCTTATGAACTGCACGACTTCTTCCTATATTATTTCTTACGTTTCGGCTTCCGGCCTTCCAAGATATTCTATTTGGCAAAAACGACATTCAAAGATATGTATGATGAAGAAACCATCAAGAAATGGCTTTCCACTTTCTTCCGTCGTTTCTTCAATCAGCAGTTCAAACGTTCTTGCTTACCGGACGGACCTAAAGTAGGAAGTATTTCTATTAGTCCACGGGGGGATTGGAGGATGCCTAGTGATGCCAATTCAGCTATGTGGCTTAAAGAAATAGAGAATTTATAGGGAAGTACAAACATCAAACTATTCTCACTGCTATGAGAAAAAATACTCATTACTATGAGAAGATTTTCTCATTATAGTGAGAATTTTTTCTCATAGCAGTGAGAATAGTTGAGAAAATATAACGCCTCATCATAGCTTCGATACAACATTTTAGCAAGACATGTATCTGCACAAAATTACATACTAAAATCCCTCTGTACACATAACTTTTCTTCTTATTTGCTCTATATCCGCTTCTTTAATCCTCCGAATGATATTTTTATAAATACGATGAAAGCCAAAACCGCCTTCAGTCATTTCATGAATCGCGTCTTCTTTTGAAACATTCTGAAATACCACTCGATAAAGTGCGCAAACAGCTCCTGTGCGATCTGATCCGTGATGGCAATGGATAACAATCGGCGCTTTACGATTCTTTATAATACGCAATGCTTCAATCAACTGTTCTTCATTGATGGAATGAGCTTTGGTCTTTACCCGATGAAGCTTTACGTTCGTTCCTGCGGCTTCATCATCATCGCTATGTCTATTACGGAGATTGAGAGCTTCGCCAATACCATACTTTTCTAAAGCTTTAAAGTCTTCATGCGAAGGTTGCTCTGAACGATATACACCCGAATCGATCTTGTACAGATTGGTTAATTCACTATCAGGAAGAGTAATCTTCTCTACTTTCAAATTCTGACTAAAAATAGATATAGAGAAGATTACTCCCAAAAGTAGGCTTAACAGGATTCTTTTCTGCATAAGTCTATATTGTTATTATAAAAAGATCAAAGTACTCCCTTGCTGGATGGAAGTTCAAAATGATAGATATCTCTTTTGATTGCCATTTTCAAGGCACGGGCAAGGGCTTTAAAAATACCTTCTATCTTATGATGTTCATTTTGTCCTTCCGCCTTAATGTTCAGATTCATTTTTGCCGCATCACTTAGTGACTTAAAGAAATGAAGGAACATTTCCGTCGGCATCTCCCCTATCTTCTCACGCTTGAATTCGGCATCCCAAACCAGCCAGGGACGACCACCAAAGTCCAGACAAACCTGACAAAGACAATCATCCATCGGTAAAGCATAGCCATAACGTTCAATTCCACGCTTACTACCTAAAGCCTGGTAAATACATTCTCCTAATGCAATAGCGGTATCTTCGATCGTATGATGTTCGTCTACCTCCAGATCTCCTTTTACACGGATCGTCAAGTCCATACCGGAGTGTTTTCCAATCTGCTCGAGCATGTGGTCGAAAAAGCCAAGACCGGTAGAGATGTCACAAGTGCCGTTTCCATCCAAGTTCAAAGCCACATCAATATCTGTTTCTTTGGTTGTACGACGTACTTCCGCTTTCCGTTCTCCGGCAAAAAGGAACTCGGCTATCTGATCCCAGTCAGTTGTTGCAAGGGCGCAGACTTCTTCCAATCCTTTTTCTTTCAGGGTTTCAGGTGAATTTTGCAGATAGATTGCCCGACAACCCAAATTCTTGGCAAGTTCCACATCCGTAGGACGGTCGCCTATCACAAAACTTCCGGCAAGATCGTATTCCGGATTATTTAGATACTTCGTCAGCATTCCGGTACGTGGTTTACGGGTGGGGGCATTATCTTCCGGGAAACTACGGTCTATTAGAATCTCATCAAAAGTAATCCCCTCTCCTTCTAATGTTTTAAGCATCAGATTATGGGCAGGCCAAAACGTTTCTTCCGGGAAGGAAGATGTACCCAATCCATCCTGATTGGTGACCATCACAAATTCAAAATAGAGTTTGCTGCGGATAAAACCTAAATTACGGAATACTTTCGGATAGAATTCCAGCTTCTCCAATGAGTCGAGTTGGTAATCTACGGGAGGTTCGATCACCAACGTACCATCTCGATCTATAAATAATACTTTCTTCTTCATAAATTATCCCGGGTATTTTTTAAGGGTGGCTAATAGTGTATTATTCTCTACACGGGTACCGACAGTCACACGCAAACAGTTGCAGCAAAGCGAAATGTTATGGCGATTACGCACAATAATTCCTTCACCTACCAAATAATTGTAGATTTTCACGGCATCCGTCACTTTTGCCAAAAAGAAATTCGCATCAGACGGAAACAGTTTAATGGTACATGGAAGCTTTTCAAATTCCGCTTCCAGATAGTCACGTTCTTCCTTCAGAGTTTTCACCCAACGTTCTATCTCATAATGTTTATGCAACATGGCGATGGCTTGCTGTTGAGTCAACTGGTTGACATTATAGGGATATTTGATTTTACTAAGAATATCAATAATCTCTTTGGAAGCAAAAGCCATTCCCAAACGGATAGCAGCACATCCCCAAGCTTTGGAGAATGTCTGGAATACGACGAGATTAGGATATTTGTCCAACTCTTCGAGGAAAGACGGAGCTTTAGAAAAATCATTGTAAGCCTCATCCAACATTACCAATCCTTCAAACTGACAAAGAATCTTCTCTATTTCGGAACGAAGCAAATCATTTCCCGTCGGATTATTAGGCGAGCAAAGGAAAATAAGTTTGGTATGCTCGTCGGTAGCTGCCAGCAATTTGTCAGCAGAGAACTGGAAGTCATCATCCAACAATACTTTCCGATATTCCACATCGTTTACATCGGCACAGACCTGATACATTCCATAGGTAGGATCGATAGCTACTACATTATCTTTACCCGGTTCGCAGAAAGCACGAAAGACCAAGTCGATGGCCTCATCACTGCCGTTTCCGAGAAAAATATGTTCGGGAGATACTTTCTTAATTTTCGACAACAATGTTTTCAGTTCACACTGCATAGGGTCCGGATAACGGTTGTGAGGCGTATTGTACGGATTTTCGTTTGCATCCAGGAAAACAGAAGCGGTGACTCCTTTATATTCATCACGTGCCGAAGAGTAAGGCTTTAATTTCCAGATATTCGGCCGGGTTAATTCTTGTAATGTTTTCACTTCTTTAAATTTTAAGTTATGAATTTTGAATTGCTTTGAGACGAACTGTGACCGCATTCTTATGCGCGTCCAAATGTTCGTTAGCCGCCATCTCCTCAATAGCAGGACCAATAGCCTTTATTCCTTCCGGGAGAATTTCCTGGAACGTAATCTTGCGGATAAAACTATCCAGACTGACGCCACTATATGCTTTGGCATAACCGTTGGTAGGCAAGGTATGATTTGTTCCGGAAGCATAGTCACCGGCACTTTCGGGAGTTAACGATCCAAGGAAAACAGAACCGGCATTTGTTACACGCTCTGCTACTTCCATGTAGTTTTCCGTTTCTATAATTAAGTGTTCCGGCGCGTATGCGTTAGTCAGTTCCAATGCTTCATCCAAATCCTTTACTAAAATCAGTTTACTATTCTCTAATGACTGTCTCTTATACACATCTGACGCTGCCGACGAGCGATCTAGTGT
>ENA-OXQK01000370-OXQK01000370.1-human-gut-metagenome-genome-assembly--contig:-NODE-370-length-14125-cov-63.2112_pt1 | contig 14125 bp, 19 predicted proteins | sample MGYA00249582_ERZ652563 | MGnify/ENA primary metagenome ERZ652563 (study PRJEB26925, sample SAMN05826493) | human gut metagenome | biome: ENVO:2100002; feature: ENVO:00000062; material: ENVO:00002003... | reverse complement strand
TAAAATTGTTGTTTGTGACAGTTCTATCATCTTCGTACGTTTCAGTAGTTACACCCGTTACAACCGTATTTTTTGTTCCGTTTGTGTTTTCTGTAAAATTGTTGTTTGTGACAGTTCTATCATCTTCGTACGTTTCAGTAGTTACACCTGTCACAACTGTATTTTTTGTTCCGTTTACCTCTTTAGAAGTATCACCAGAATAAAATTCTTTATTGCTAATACCAAAGATTTCAATGTTATTCTGTAAACCGTTATCCACAACAGGGATAGCCGCATTTTCCACAATAGCAGAAATTTTGTTATTGTTTCCACTAACAACAATACAGTGGTTACACGTTGCAAGGCTTTTTACATTGAAGAAACCACCATCAGTGCCAATATCCATAACAGAAATACCACCAACAGCTGATAACTGATTAAATACAACATTTTCACACTGAACATCAGCGTTTCCAGTAGTAAGTAAGCACTTTTCAACAGCGTTTCCAAACACAACGTCACTAATCTGGAAATGCCCACCAGTTCCAACATAGTTTACCAGGGTGTAGCCGTCTTTAATAATCAAGTTAGTGAACAGAACATTAGTTGCTACAATTGTAACAACATTTACGTCATTAACCTGAATACCGCTATTACCATCGAGCGTAAGATTAGCAATAGATAAATCAGCAACAGTTCCACCAATAAGAGGTTTAGTCGCTCCACCCTTTAACACAATCTTAGTGCTATACCTGTCAAAACCAAACAGGCTAACGCCGTCTTTCATATTAAGTGGCTGTGTGAGATACGAGCCATAAGGAAAGTAAACCACACCACCATTTTCAGCGGCGTAATCAATACAACCCTGAATAGCGGCGGTATCATCAGCAGAACCATCACCAATAGCTGGTGTAATACCATTCGGTGGATATTTTACGTTCAAAATGTAATCAGCCAGAATGTCTCTCACAACCTCGCCGATTGCACCGCTATTGATATATTCCTTAATCATTTCAGTGATAAAGTCAGGCAGAATGTTGTTGTTCTCAATAATCTTATTAAGCTGATAGCAGAATTTATCAAGCTGTTCGCCATAGCTTAAAGCGTCTGAATAAACCGTAGGCAATACAAGCCAATTAGCGCAACAAGCAGGTTTTACATTATTCCAATTTAAACTCATAGTTTTAACTCCTTTCTTACCACAGTCCAAAGAAAAGTTCTTCTAACTCGTTTATAACCATCATGTCAATATTTATAAACGTTGCACGGTAATCATTTAACCGCTTACTAAAACTTTCCCCACCATTGCTACCTATAATGCGTTCAAGATAATCCTCTGTGTTACTTAATGTGGTATTACTGTAACCGTCCATGTTAGAACTGTACTCACCATCATTAGAACTATCGGTTGAAACGTCTGTATTGGTATCATTGTTTCTGGTATTCTCACTTGTTTGACTTGTGCTATCATGTGAAGCACCAGCAAATGTATTCGTAGCACTGTCTACAGTAGCATTAGTCAGATATTTACCAGCTTGTAAATCTGTAATAGCACCCTGTGGTGTATCGGAATACATATTAGTAGCATTACCACTTGTATTTTGGTTTTGTGTTCCGTCTAATGTTCCGTTTACAGTACCGTTATCCCTGCCGTTTTCAGTAACCATATTACTGCTAGACTGTGAAGTATCTGCGTGGTTTTCCCCATTTCTGCTTTCACCGTTTTCAGTATCTTTAGTTCCTTTTCCCTCTATTTTTCTTTCTCTTGTCAATTCTACATCATATAAAGGGTTAAATTCTATCAGCTCACTTTTGTAAAGCTGATTATAAAACGGCATAATCTCATTAAGCTTAGTGTTAAGCTTTAATTTCCACAACCCTACAGTCTCTAGGCCTATTTCCCTTGTGTAGTAATGACGTAATATTTTAGTTTCAAGAACTGTTCTGTAATTTTCGTCAAATATAGGAAAGTTAAAGTCAAACACTTTAGGCAGACAGGTCTTAATAACCCGTTCTACATCATCGTAACCAACGCTTTCGCTTAATCCGGAAAAGTGTTCACAAATATAACGAACTTCTGTTGTGTATTTACTCATTATCACTTTTCCCCTTTCCGTCTTCTGCATCAGTTTCGTTTACATATTTATACATGTCTTCATCAGTATAGGCTTGAATGTCTGCACGATACTTTACATCGATATTAAGTCCAAACATAGCGTTGATTTTCTTACAAGCTTCTTTTCTCATTTCCAGCCTTGTGTAGCGTGACGCAACAGTTGAACCCATATTTCTGCTTACTTCATCAGTAATCATACGTTCTTTTTTAATCATGCTCACATTGCTTATGCCAAGATATGTCATTGCTTCATTCCATATTTGCGTTTTAGTTTCATAAACTTTATCAGCAACGTATGGTGCGCCAGTCACAATAGCTTGTACCTTTTTCATGTCAATATCTTTTCCACCAAATATGAACGGTTCATTTCCGTCATATTGTGCATAAAGATTTTTCATAGTCAACCTCTGGTTTTCATCACAGGTTATCATAACAGGCGTTTTCTGCGCTTTAAGATTAGTAAACATAGTCCTATCACATTCATAAAGCTTATACGCAAATAATTCAATGTCAGTTAAACAATTTGTATGCAACATATTGTTGAAAATGATAACCGAGTTTGTTTCATCAAGCGGCATATTGTAACCGTTCACGGCGTATGCTGTTCTAATCTTAGGTATTCTGTAAACGTCAAGATTTCCGCCTATCATGGTTTGTAATGCAAGGTACTTATCCATCACATCATCTTTAAAGAAAACAGCCATACCGTCAGAAAACAACGTAAGTTCAAGGTATCTAGGGTCAATGCTGTCTGGTAAACCTGTCCATTCAAACATACTGATAGCTAATTCTGTCAGTCTATTGTAGTAATGCTGGTATGTTCTGTCATTCAGATATACGCTTGTCCATGGGTCACGATTTTTGCGTTTAGTCATTTAATCACCACCTTATACACTGTTGTCTAGTGAATAGGTACCTACTTCACTTCCATGTCTCCAAAAGGTTATACCGTTGTTGTAGCAAGCTTTAATCTTAGCCATATCATCAGCAGGAACGCTACCAACGATATTAACGTCAACCGTTTTCACATAATTCCAGTGACGCCTTGTTGAGATATTTGGTAATTTTACCCTATGGACTGGATAACCATACACATTCCAATACTCATCAATGATTTCCGCAAATTCAGCCCTAATGTGCATGTGCATAAAAGCAAAGTCTTTCAAACCTAAAGCCATCATAGCACTATTGCCTTGTGAGTTTTGTGCCTGCATTGGTAAAGTAGCGTGCTGGATAACGCCAGCAACTACACCAGCAACAGCGACAACACCACCGACAGCGGCAATAGGAACACCACCTATCGCTAAAGCTGTGCCACCTGCGGCTGTTGCAACACCACCAGCGATAGCCGCGCCGCCGCCACCCAAGGAAACAAGCTGTGATACACCTGTTTGTGCCAGCCAAGCCTTAAAAGCGTCCGTATTATAGGAACACTGTGGAAACCCATCAAGAATTATTTTTTCATTGAAGTTAGCCGACACACCTTTATAGTTAGTAGGGCATAGCACAATCTGTGGATTGCATGACATATCACCACTTAAGTTAAAGGTGCAATTTGTTGCGTCTGAGAAATACTCATACGGAAATGGAACGCCTACACCATTTAAGTTCGTAACATAAAGGAAATTATATGGGTAAGTATAAAGTTTTTTGTTCTTAGGTGTGTACCCATCAATCTGCCCTGTCATCTTCTTACTCTTGTTCACCTCATAGTTTTTAACACTTCCACCGATTTCACCTACCATGTTTTTCGGCATCATAAAAATAGAAACGATACCACTAGCCTTGTTATTATTTACAGCGTGATTTATAAACTCGTTTACCTCTGCGTAGTTATCAAAAACGTTGTAATATAAACCAGAGTAAATACCGCTATAAGTTCCACCCGTATTATCGGCTAAATTTTTGTCAAACGTAGCCGCTACCACAATACTTTTAGTACCAAGCTTATTCGTACCATCAAAATCATCTGCGATATATTCGCCAAGTTCTAAATCGTCCGGCACAAGATTGTCGCCAACATTGTCAGAAGCAACATGCTCTCTTTCTACAAAGCTAGGTCTAACAGTGTAATCAAAATACCACGTCTGCATTACGTCTAGTTCAAACGTGATATTTGAAGCTTCATTGTTCACGTATTCAACGTTTGTAATAAACGCATAAAACCATTTATTACCAAATGACGTGTTTTGGAACATGATATAGTTGCAATCATACAGATTGTCAGCTAAAATGCCTACACGCAAAATTCTTTCTTTGCGCTGGTATGTATAATTAGTTACAGTGTATTTAACCAAACCAGCAAAATATGAAGCTTGTTCATTTGAACTATTGAAGTGTATGGTATGTTGATATGTGTTGTCTATTGTTACATTATGCAAAATGCGTATTGTTGAGTTAGGTGCAATATACATATTATCAACCTTTCAAATAGAGTTATTCACATTTTACTGTGAATAACTCGTAATCTTTGTGGATTAAGTTGCTGGTGTTGAAACCATAGCTGTTCCTTTCTTAGAGATATCATAGGTACTTGTTGCGGTTACAGTGATTTTAGTAGAAGCTGGTGCTGTTGAAAGCACAGTAACTTTACCGCTGTTATCTACCACAGCATATTCACTGTCAACTGTCCACGTTACACTCTTAGGTGCAAAGTTTGTAGTTACAACGTTTGCGGATAACTGCACAGACTGTCCAGCCGCTACCGTAGCAGTTCCGGGCGATACTGTAACAGAAGTTACACCGGGCTTTCCGGGAATAAACAGAGCGTTGTTCGCAAACGGTGATACAGAAAATGTTTTCCAAACGTGATACCAATAGTTCCAATAAAGCCCCTCACCGTTGTACTGTTCAGTGAAGTTATAGAAGTTGTCAAAAATCATAAACCAATCTTTGTCAACAAGAACAGCCGGAATAGCGTCAAGTGCTTCTAAATCATCAGAACTAATTTCATTGTAGGTGGTGTCACCAGTAAACAGCTCTGCAAGTCTAGCCGTATCAAGTGAACCAAAGCTGTCAACAAGAACACGTCTACCAGAAAATTCTGCCTTATCCATGTTGAAAGCAGAAGCAAGAACTTCAACATCCATGGTAGCGTCAAACTGTGAATTGATAAGCATATACTGGTCAGTCTTAGCAGTATAGGTCTGCACACCAGCTAAGTTGTAGTTCGGTGAAAGGAATGTGAACTTGTTAGATACACCCTTTACTGCTGAAACAATAGATTTCATGTTATCCGTTTCAACTGTAGCAATCTCAACAGGATACATATGACCATCAAGAATGTGACGAGCCAGCATATACTTCATTGTCTGGAACTCGTCATAGTTCGCCCCAGTGTACATAGCGTCCACAATCTTAGCGATAAGGTCACTAATACCCTGCCAGCTAAGGAACGCCTGTTTAAGCTGGTCGTTGCTAATGGTAGCCTTGTAATATTTCTGGTAGTTCATAATGTGGAAAGCCGCTCTCACATCAGGGATTTCCCTCTTGAACACGTTAGTTTCAGCAACAGCCGGGTCAAACTGAAACGGTTTGGCAATGTTTACAAAGATTTCTTCAACACTTTCACCAAATTCGAGCAAACCTTTCTTAAAGAACGACCACGGATTTTCGTACATTTTGGACGTAATAAGTACACGTCCGATACGGTTTACCAGTGCAGAAAGGAACTCATTCTGCAAAGCAGGATAGTCCATGATGATAGCACCAATCTGTCTGATGCTTTCAGCGTTAGACATTGCTTTCGGAACGTAATCACGGTAGTTCTGTGTAGCGTTGTTTCTGATAGCGTTTAAAATGTCAACGCTTGAATTGGTAAGCGTAACAGTTTTAGGTTTAGTAGCCATTTATTATCCCTCTCTTTCTGTGAATAACTCATCAAAGGTTCTAGGTTCACTATCATCTTTAATCTGTTCTTCCTGTTCTTCTTTTACTTCTTCTCCTATTTTGCCGGAAAACCTGTCCATGTATTTCTTACGCCAACTAGCGTCCATTTCATTATACTTAGCTTTCCAGTCTGTCTTGTCTGCAACTTTTGTTTCGTAGTCTTCAAAGGTGTCTGTCACATCTTCCAATAATGAGATAGCTTCATCAGAAGTATCTTCACCGATACGTTTTCTTATAGCTTCCATGATTTCATCTCTGGTTTTAACAGCCATATCATTTCATCTCCTTCCACTTTGTCGTATCAAACAGTTCCGATAATCTCATGCTCATAGGGTGATTAGGTGACAGCATAACCACGCCATTCTGAACCATTACCGTGAAACCGCTTGTATGCTGGTAAGTTCCATCTTTAAACGGCATATCATAACCTCCTTTTTAAGATCTTTAAACGGCATATCATAACCTCCTTTTTAAGCATAACCATATAGGCATTTTTGAACTCCATTCACCACCGTTTTGCGGGGGATTTTCGGGTGGCACATAGGAATTGTTGTACCAACCATACCAGTATCTAGCGTTCTGTTGTCTAGCTGGCTGATTTCTGTCTGCTGGGCGTTCAAAGTTGTTTAGAAAAGCATAGGCAAGGTACTCAGGATCTTTTGTGCTATCCTTAAATTCATCGAATGTTTCTGGATAGTCAGATGTAGGTATCCATTGGCCAGTTGGTACAGTCTGATTTACTAGCCAATCAAGCTGGCCATATCCATCATCCGTTTCGTAGCCATTAGATACAGCCCAGTTAGTATAATTTGTTGATGGTGTCCATTGGAATAAACCAAAACCTAAATTAGGGTTTACAGTTAAGTTCTGCCAGATGCCTGGGTTGATTGAACTTTCGCCTAAACTGTATGGGCCACCAGCGTTTCCTAAAATACCGCAAATACTTTCAACAGTAAAACCCTCGTTTAGTAGATAGTCAAAAAAGATAGTTGCGTTGTTCTGCATTTCACCAATGCTTAACCATCTGTTTCCTTTTATCCACTCATTTGTTGCACCGTTTTCCCAACGCCATAATTGCAACCAGTTCCCTCTGCTGTCATTAGCGTTGATTGAAACCTGTTCATCAAGTGCTACTTTTGCGGTGTGCGCACCCATTGTTCGTGTGGTATCGAACGCCATTTCCGTGTGCCCTGTTCTGATAAGAATGTCGCCCGGCTTCCATTCAACACTAGGGTCATAAAGTGTGAAACCTAAAAACCTTAAACAAGCCGCTTCTGTTCCTGTCCAGAATGGGTAAGATCTACCACCATTAGCCGCCTTAACATCAAAACCACCAGCTACTAAAGCGTACCATATAAAAGAAGAACAATCATAGTAGGTTATACCTTTTACAATTTGTTGATTTCTATATTGCTGTGAATAACCTACATTTTCAGCGGCACATGTTTCAACTGCCCAATTATAAGCTTGCTGAATTGACGCCATATCAGCCACCATATTTGTTGATAATAGGCAACAGGTCATTCACACAATTCTGGACGGTTTGAGCATCATATCCTGCTTTTGTAAGTTTTGTCTTTCTTTCTTTACCAGTGCCAAACTGCCCTGCGATAACCAAAAGCGCAACTGAAACAGTTTGCGGTAAATTGATAGCGGTAATGTCCATATTATCACTCCTTGTCAAGTCTGTCTGATATCTTAGTAAGAGCAATTGTGTTGTTGTTAAGTGCTTCACTAAGCTTGTCCATTTCTGCTTTGTGCTGTTCGTCAGATTTTACCAATCTCCAGAACAAAGCACCGCACATAACAATGGGAAAACCTAAGCTACCCACAAGCTGAATAATTGTGTTTGCGTCCATGTTAAAATCTCCTTTCTTTTTTATAATTATACCATTTTACTTGAAAAAAGTCAATATGTATGTTATAATAAAAGGAGAAAGGGTGTGTTTTTTTGGCTAGTGCATATTATGATGGGACTAAGATACTTAGTATGTTGGACATAAATGGGAACAAACCAGAACTATATCTTATTACAAGTAATAGATCTGGTGGTAAGACTACTTATTTTGGTAGATTGTGCGTAAATAGGTTCAAGGAGAAAGGTGAAAAGTTTGCGCTTATCTACCGTTATAACTATGAATTAGATGATTGCGCCGAAAAGTTCTTTAAGGACTTATCCACTTTGTTCTTTAATAATAGTGTAATGAGTAGCAAGAGAAAAGCTTCTGGAATTTTCCATGAATTATTTTTAGATGATGAGCCTTGCGGTTATGCTATTTCACTTAACAGTGCTGACCAGTTAAAGAAGTATTCACACTTATTTAGTGACGTTGAAAGAATGATTTTTGATGAGTTCCAGAGTGAAACCAACCATTATTGTTCAGATGAAATAAGAAAGTTCATTTCTGTTCACACAAGTGTGGCTAGGGGACAAGGAAAACAAAGCAGATATGTTCCTGTATTTATGTTAAGCAATCCCGTGTCTATTATTAATCCATATTTTGTAGAACTAGGTATCAGTGAACGGTTAAAAGATAATACAAAATTTTTAAGAGGTGATGGGTTTATTCTTGAACAAGGTTTCATTGAAACAGCTAGTAGGGCGCAAAAAGATAGTGGTTTTAATAAAGCGTTTTCTAGGAATAGCTATGTTGCTTATAGTAGTGAGTGTGTTTATCTTAATGATAACAAAGCTTTTATTGAAAAACCAAAAGGTGTTGGCAGATATTTATGCACTATTAAATACAAGGGGGTTGATTATGGAGTGCGTGAATACGCTGACGCAGGTGTTATTTACATTGACGATAGAAGTGATAATACTTTTAGACTTAAAATAACTGTCACTACTGATGACCATGAAATTAACTATGTAATGCTAAAAAGAAATGACATTTTTCTTGCAACACTTAGATTTTACTTTGAAAAAGGTTGCTTTAGGTTTAAAGATATAAGATGTAAAGAAGCACTACTAAAAAGTTTAAGTTATTAAGGTATCTGCTTTTGTAATACTTAATGTGAAGATGTGGAACGCACAGGTGAAAGATACTGCCACAATTCATGTCGGTAGCGTACCGCATTAAGTACCCAAAAGTTACAGATATAAATTAAAAAGCTGATAGAATTATTCTATCAGCTTTTTTGTATTAATTTTCAATCAATATTATATCACCATCACTATCAACTCTTACAGCTGTTATTTGCTTAAGCACTTTGACACCATTATGCCGCCTTTTATCTAAGAAAAATACTTCATTTCTGATATTAGTTTTTTCACAGTCAATAGCTTTTTCTAATGTGTTATATAATTCTTCTATAGTCATACTCATAATCTCACCTCATTTTATATGGCGTTTCAACTAACAATATTCCACCTCTTATTCTTTTTGGTCTTAATTTTCCCGGTACACACAATCCTATAGTAAAATCATCTAATTTTCTAGTTGTTTTTAAAAACTCTTTTTCTTCATCTGTATAATTTTCATCATCTTCTTTTGGTCTAAATCCTTGCATTGATAATTCAAATAAATTTTTACATTTTTTAGGCATACCAGCGCATTTTATATTGAAATAAGGTTTTTCAATGTCTTGTAAATTCTCTTTAACAATATGCTCAATATATGTTTTTTGTCTGGTAAAAATGCCTACATCCCAGCAACTTTCTGGTTTCCAGCAACAAAAATTTTTATCATGTATAGTTACACCTTTTACCTTATCCCACGGTAAGTCGCAATGAATACTATCAGTATCAGCATATATAAAACCAGATTTATTTTTACCATAATAATTTTTCTGTGCCGCTCTTATGGTAAAATTTCTTGCATAACTTGTAATCGCAGAACCTACTGGTATGTAACCAGGTTTTTTACTGTTCTCTATACAAGCCATAAATCCAATAGAGTAATCTTCTTTTATATATGCTACTTTAAATGAACTGTCTGTACTACTTGCCATTTTACCGTATAAATTATTTAAAAATAATTTTGCTAATTCTCGTAACGCCCCCTTATTATTCATTTTCATGGTTTTATACTTTTCCATGTATTCATCAAATAAACCTATTTCTGAATAAAACCAACAGCCATCTAAGATCTCAAAATCTACTAATTCATAGTGTTCTTTTAATAATTGATAATCAGTCATTGTTAGCACCATTTCTACTCTTGTATCTTTAACATTTCCATTAAAATCAATGTAAAATGGTGAATACAAACCTGTTTCTTCATTGTATACATCTGTTGTTTCAAGACATTCAGTTCCTTTGTATAAATGGCTAGATTTTATTTGTATAAATGGTAACATATCTTTTTTAATATAAAATCTGGTTTTTATTCTAACAAAATAATATCTATGTGGTTTAATTGCTTCATCTGGTATTATATTTCCTTTCCACATATGAGGTGTTCCAACAGGGTAATAATTTCCGCTTTCACTACTCATCATAGATGGATATAATGAATTAACATCAAATGTACAACCATTTTTATAAATTTTTCCCTCTTTTCCTTTTGCTAAATAACACCAACCTCCCCTATATGACTTTCTGATGTATTCACCAATATTTTCAAAACCATATACAGATTTATCTAAAGAAGTTTCATACAAATTTGGAAAAAACATGTTATAATCATCTTTACCAACAGTTCTTTTATATTCTTTCAAACAACAAGAACCTATGGTTAAATCTGTGTGCCCCTCATTAAACATTATTTCTAAGGCTTCTTTTACAACAAGTACATCATTGGCAATGTATTTCTTTTCATCATCTGTTATGTCACAACCAGCATATCTAAAACCAGTATATTCCATATCAAGTTTTTTATGCTTAGTACCAAAACTTTCTCCTATTCTTTTAACACTAAAAGGTAACAATTTTAAGCTGTCCCTTATCTCAATAAAATGGCCACCTACTTTAATTATTATGGTGTACCATTGTCCTCTATCTGATACACTATATTTGAACGTGTTATTTTTCATTTCTTTCTCTTGCAACCACCTTATTTTAAAGGGATTTTCTGCGTCTAATTGTTCACAGGCTTGTTTGAAACCTAAATCAACCATTAAATAAGATAACCAAAATGCGCCATCAAATTTTAAATTATGGTAATACACTATAATATTTTGTTTTAATGATTTAAAATAATCAAATTGATCACTTATGCTATGAAAAATGTTTACATCTTCTGTAAATAATTCTACACTAGCACTTGCCCATACTTCTGTGTTTACCTGTTCTTTATACACTGTAGTTTCAAAGTCGCCCATGAAATACCTATATTGCTTTACTTTCATTTAATCAGGAAGTTCCCAGTCTTCTTCATATTCAATAGCTTCCATTATGTCTTTTTTATTACCAGTAGACGCACCAGGCAAAAATTCAAGCATTTCAGAAAGTCTATCTAACAGTATATCTTCTCTGTACGCTACAGAATAATCAACACCTAAGCCATGTGCGGCGGCATTTTCTAACATTTCTGCCACATCTTCTAATGAATAATCATTAATTAATCTGTTTAACCAATGACTAACAATCGGCTGTGCAACCTCTGGAAACCTTGCTAAATCAGCTTTGAAATTAGATATTATTATTTCTGCACCACTTGGAAACATTTCATATGATGGTGTATAATATTCAGATCCCCCTGACTTAGCATTAAATCTTTTTTCTTTTCTTGTTTTTGCCGCTTTTTTAGCTGATATACTGCGCTCTATTTTTCTAGCAACATCACCAGCTATTAGTTCACCTGTTTCAAAATCTAATTTTTCAGATTTAGAATAAATTTCTGTAGGTGTTATCTGCTTTAATTTTTCAACAGTTTTTCGTGTTACACGTTTCGGTTTTTTTGGTATAATGTTATCAGGTATAATGTACCCACGTTTTTCTGCTCTCCTTACAGCTTGTTTTAAACGCTTGACCTGTTTATTATACTCAATTTGTAGGGGTGTAGGTTTTTTTCTTTTTGCCATCTGTGAAACCTCCTATAAGGAAAAATAAAAGCCCGTCCCACCTATAAAAGGGGGCGGGCTTGTTGCAATTAAATTACAGAGCAAGTAAGAAACTGTTTACCTTTAAAGTTCTTGCTGTCAAGTTTGTAACACTTTAACTGCCAATCTTCATCGTCGCCATCTTCTGTCATTTCGTCCCAAATATCAGAGAATGCTGACCAAAATGCTTCTGAACCTGTAACGTATTTAATCCCATTCGTGTCTACGATTAAGTATACTGGATAATCAACGTTGTCGGATTTTTCATTATGCACCATTAACATAACCCAAAAATCTGGTTTAATGATAATAGGATCGTCATTAATAACCTCGTCTAATTTAAGTGCATCACCAGTGTCCTTAAGCATTACCTTTTCTTTTTTCCTTAATTCCTTACTAGCTTCTGAAATTTTTACTGAATATCCTGCCATTATTTCTTTCTCCTTTTCTTATTGATTTTTAATGTGCGTCTTTTACGGGTAAAACTCTTGGTGGTAAAACATCTGCCTGTTCAATGAACTTCTGCTCGGTCATACCATAGAGTGTTTCCTTTTCCTTGTAATCAACAATTGTTACGCACTTTTCAATATCAGTATCAATTACCTTTTTAGCTGCTTTTTCAACAGCTTTGTTGTCCTTAAATGTTCCAGATAAAATAATGCTCTTGTTGAAAGGTTCGGAGGTTTCAATGTTTAAACATAATGCATTAACCTCTGTTGCTACTACTGTTCGTGTTACCATACGTTCCCTTGCCATAATTTAGACTCCTTTTCTTTTTTATTTGCCGCATTATTGCGGAAATGGTAGGACAGGAATTGCACCACATCTACACTTTTCTACCATAATTCTATTTTAACAATTTTCACAGTATCGTTATGAATTAATTCACGCAATTTAATGTCGCTATATATGCGTGGTTTATCAATGTAAACTACCATTGTGACTGTAGGGCTAATATATTTGTATTTACCAAGAACCAGTGTGTGACAAAATTCTGCACCAGCACCAACAAACTGTTCAAACAACTCCTTTAACACTTTATCACCTCTTTCACTTAGGAGGTGGGAGGACTTTCACCTCCCTGTTTTTTCAAGATGGCTTGTTCTGTTTTCTTACTACTCTTATATAATAGCAAAGATATATGAACAAATTATGAACAAAATGTAAACATTATTTAAAGAAAATGCTGTTGATTTTGTTGCGGTATTCTTTACTGATTTCATCAGCTAATGTGTCTGAACACATCCCATTTAACAACAACTCTGACACACCTTTAATGATACTATGGTAAACATAACTTCCGTTTATAATGTCTACAGAAATAATATCATAATTTATAACGTGAACCTTTACAACTCCCTTTAATCTGTTTTTTAGTAATCTTTGAACGTTTTCGGCTACAATTCTAACCATGTTTTTTCACTCCTTATAGTTTTATTTTTGATAGTAAAGCCACACACTAACGTGGCGGCATTACTTTTGCGTACTTAATAAATTCTGACTCCGGCATACCATACAAGGTTTCTTCCTGTCGTGTATTTTTAATTGCTACACATTTCCACATAGAATTTCCCTGTTGCTCGTCCATCATAACCTGCGCATTATTAAGCATGGTCTTTTCATCCTTAATCATATTTTGCCCCAAAGGAAAATACTTTGTGCCTACCTCTGCGGTTTCAATATTAATAACTAATACCTCAACAGTTGTTGTCATAACAGTGCGTGTTACCATTCTTTCTCTTGCCATAATTTTTTCTCCTTTTCTTGTTTTATAATCTCACACTTGTTGTGTGGAAAAGGTAGGGTGAGGTTTGAACTCACCTAACCGCCTGTCGGGCTACCGTTTTAACCATACTAAATATGAATTATCCTTTGTTTCTACACGCATACACGGCTCATTGTTTTTTATTAATAACCATGAGGCAGTAAAGCCAAATGTGTTGGCGTTGCCTATGCCAAAGTCAGACCTATTTTCATCATTGACATATTCATTCCAGCACCAGTCATATGCGTTCTGCTTTGCTGATGACCAGCTATCATAAATGTCTTCTAAACTGGATAAATAACATTTACATCCCATGTTAAAAATTTCTTTACCCCTCTTTGTACTATACTTGTATTCTCTCATTTTTCTTTCTCCTTTCCTTTCTTTGTACCTTT
>ENA-OXQK01000336-OXQK01000336.1-human-gut-metagenome-genome-assembly--contig:-NODE-336-length-14695-cov-7.59713_pt1 | contig 14695 bp, 9 predicted proteins | sample MGYA00249582_ERZ652563 | MGnify/ENA primary metagenome ERZ652563 (study PRJEB26925, sample SAMN05826493) | human gut metagenome | biome: ENVO:2100002; feature: ENVO:00000062; material: ENVO:00002003... | reverse complement strand
CAAGCAATTGCCAGCAGTACAATTAATATCCACGGTAACTTTTTCATTCCTCGAACCTTAAATCGTTTATCCGATTCATCCACCCCCGTTTGAACTTGTTGTTCGCCGGACGTTTTTTGCATATATCCTCGATGAAGTCGAACCGTGCAATCTTGATCATGTCGAACAACTCACGAGGATTCTTGGCATTCACCGCAGCAATGGTCTTGGATCCTACGATGCCATCCACAGTAACACCAAGCAATCGTTGGGGAATCTTGATGCCATGCGCACCGGATGCCCACACCCAATCGACAAGGATATTCGCTACGGACTGGCTTGTTATCAAATCCGCCTTCCATCTGTCCCAATAATGCGGCTTTAGCACCCGATTAACAACGTCCTCACGACTAAGCAGATGCAGGTCATCCACGTCTATATCACCGTCACCGTCCTTGTCATAGCCGCATGACTTCCACGTGCCGATAGTCACACCCATATTCGTAGCCCCTCCCAAATCGTCAGGGTCATTTACAAAACCGCCTTCCCATTTGAAAATCCACGGCGCCAATTTCTTTACGTCAGCCATTCTTATTTTCCTCCTTGATTTTTGGTTTTACATAAAAATACAATATATTTGCAAGCCTTTGTTTAAACTTTAAATTTGCTTATGACCAGAGGAAAGGAAGCTGTTGTAAAACACCTTCCTTTCCGCGAATCAGTAGCCGTTTTGCGGTTCTCTGTCACCGCATTTCTTCCTCTCACACCGTTTAAGCGCCAGTTCCAGTTTCAAGTCAGAATTAGCCTCCTTCAGTGTAAATAACTCATCCTGCACCTTACGGAGCCGGTCTGTCTGCTCCACGAATCGCTGTTCCTTCTCCGAAAGCTGCTTCTGCAGAAACTCGTTGTACTCCCGTAATGCCTTGAACTCCTCGACATCAGCATGTGCGTCCTCAATACGTGCGTTGGTTTTGCGCGACATCCACCACTTAATAAGCTGCTTGATGCCCTCGATGCCACCGAGGGCGGTCACCAACATAACCCAATCATTCACTCCCATTCCTCCCGGTTTAACTGTTGATACAAACTATAAAAACTCCTACATAGGCACAGACAAACGCTGCCATCTCTGTCCAGAACAGCCATTTCCGATGTCTCAACATGACAAGTACGGCCGGCCACCAGGAATGCAATGGCCGGAAGGTACCACATCCCGGATAAGCAGACCCAGAGAACCGTGGCCAGCCCTGCGACGGCAGTGCCAGCGTAGTGAACCTTACCTTGGAACTCCTCTTTGAACAACGGTGCCGTCCCGACGAACATCAGCCCTCCACAAGCAAGGAAGGCCAAGCATTGCAGGTTCTCCGATGAGCATTCAATCCACACCGGCATCAATAGCATGGCGGAAACAATCATAGCCATTTGGAACAGCCATGCCGGACGGTTCCGTTTCTTTAGCTGATAGTAAGTGTCAGAGAGTGACCAAGGCACTCCGCACACCCTCACTGTATACACTATATACATGGTGAGGATAACCATTGATAAGATATATAGGTAAATCATATCATCATTGATTAAGATTGAACACTAATTTGTCGGGATAGCCGGAAGTGTAGTCGTAGGCTTCCACCTCTTCTTTCGTGGCAAGTGCTTTGACAGCAGCAATATGCTCCTGCGTGGCATTATAAGAGGCAAGCGCATACAGCTCCAGCGCGGCAAGCATCTGCAGGGCAAGAGGAATAGGTATCACATATTTCACCGCATCATACCACAGAACAGTCGTCTCCTTACCTGCCGCCTGCTCGATACTGATTGAATTGACCAGCCCTACACGCGTCTCTTTGTCAAGCCACATCCGCTTACCGCCAAGGGTGAACTGATTCACAGCATCAGACCCGTCATAGTCGGTTATCTGGAAGATTTTCCGACTCTTCACGTCTTCCAAAGCAGGCTCATGGGGAGAGACCAGCTCACATTTGAATATCTCACCGATGGATGCGGAAGGGTGGGCATTGTAGAACTCCTCCTGCTCCTTGCTCAACGGCACCCAAGCCCCGTCAAGATAATCCTCATAGGTTGTACCCACATCGTATCTCGAATCCAATTCGAAGTCAAGATGAAGGACTTCTCCGTTATTAAAATACTTGTATTCCATGTTCTTATCTGTTCATTGTTATACGATAGGTTCCGGTCCGCGTCCCGAAACTCAGCTCTTCCCAGGTCACTCCATAATCGGTGGTGATATAGTAGAACTCATTGTAGCGACCGAGTACGACGGTCATGTACCTGCCGTCGCGGCTGATAGCGCAGTCCCTCACTTCTTTTGCTTTTCCCACAAGGATTTCCTTCCATGTGTTGCCATAATCTGAACTGAGAAAGACCCCACCCGAATAGTTCTGGACGAAATATCCAAGCAGGTACCTGCCGTCACCACTCATCTCCATGTTGCTGCATTTCCAAGTCGCGGAAATCTCCCTCCATGTGTTGCCGTAGTCCGAACTTGTGGTGAGCAGCCCGTGCCCGGGAGATGACTTCGCGACCAGATACCTTCCGTCGGCACTCATGGCAAATGCCGTCCAGTCCATGTTCGATGCCACCGTCCACTTCCATGTGGCACCATAGTCGGCACTTACACATACACCACGCTGCCCCATACAAGCTGCCATATACCTGCCGTCACGGCTGATTTTGACGGAACCGCTGCTCCTATAACCGCTTGTGTCCGCTGTTTTCTTCCATGTCTTTCCATAGTCCGAACTCACATGGATATGGTCTTGGTATAATACGACAGCCATATACCTGCCGTCGGCACTCATGCCCAGGGCGTCTCTGTTATTGGAACCGGCAAGGGATGTGGGAAAAGTGTAGGCCTTATCCCACGTCCTTCCATAGTCCGAACTCATATAGAGGACAGCACCGACGGAAGTCGCCATGTATCTGCCGTCCGAACTCATAAACGCCCCCTTGGCTGTCCCCAGCGTACTTCCTTCCTGCCATGTGTTGCCGTAGTCCGAACTGGTCACGGCGGCATTGGCCGAGCAGAACCGGTATCTTCCGTCAGCACTCATGGCTAGGTCATAATCCTCTCCCATACAGTAACTGTACTTACCAGCCTCTTTCCATGTCCTTCCATAGTCCGAACTTACAAGGAACCCGCTGTCCGCATAGCAGACTTGGTATTTCCCGCTGTCCACTTCTTTTGAATATGTTCTGCGCCTTAACATCAGTCACCTCCAGTTTTGCATGAAATCGAATAGTTCCCGCTCGCATAGCAAAGTATGCTCAGCTCTGCATGTACACCGTTCTTTAGGCTTATCTTGTTGCCGTCCAAACTGGTCCACCCGGATGCTGTGGGCAACGGCTGGTCAAAGCTGGCTGTAGGTATAATATGCACAATTACCTCCTGACCTATAGCCAGTGCCGATGCGAGGCTCAAGTTTGTAGCCGATGCAAGCGTGGCCTTGACAACGCGTTTGGTTACCGGTAAAGAGGCCAGTGTAGTCACGGAATTTACCCCCAGCAGAGAAGCAAGCACCTTGTTAAACTCCGTCTCCGTACCGGTAAAACCGTTTTCCCTGGCTGCCTGATAGGCGCTCTTGCCTGCTGCACCAGCAGGCCCGGTGGCTCCCGTTGCACCTTTCGCTCCAGTGGCACCGGTGGCTCCCTTCAGATTCTTGAAAGCGAAGGCGAAAGTACGGGCTTGGGCTGTTCCTCCGGAGGTGACAGTTACGGATGGTGTCCCTACATTGGCGTCCACTGTAGCCGTAGCCCCGGTAATGGCGGCACCCGCCCCGTCTTTCCCGGCAGGGCCCGTCGCCCCCGTGGAGCCTTTCAGGTTCTTGAAGGCAAAGGCCATCTTCCGGGCCAACGGCGTACCGCCCATCTTCACAATTACCTGCGGTGTACCCACATTAGCGTCAACCTCGGCAGTAACCTCTTCTATGATGGCACTCTCTCCGTCCTCTCCCTTGTCTCCCTGCAATTGTCCCTGGTCTTCCCAATCGCCATTATACCATGCGTAATAGTTATAAGGCATTGCACCTACGGCATAGAAGCCGTCACTTCCTGAGCCGTCGGGAACAGCCTCCTTTAAAGCCTCAAGTGTGTCGTAATGTCCCAGAACTTTAAATGGGGCGCCGGGTTTACCCTGCACGCAGATATTCGTCTTGACATATTTCTTGGAGGATCTGTCCCACTGGTAGACATAATGGTCTGCGCCTATATAAGTGGGATGTTCAGCCGTATCAGCAGCGTTCTTCGTAGCCGTTTCCGCTTCATCCTTAAGGGTGGCAAACTCAGTCACCCGTTTACTTTCCGCGTCGATACGGCCATTTTCAGCATCAGCACGGGCGGTCTCGGCAGTTTGGCGGTTCTTTTCCGCATTCTTACGCGCATCCTCAGATGCAACGCGGGCATTCTCTGCAACACCCCGTCCCTTTTCAGCATCTGTCCGGGAACTTTCGGCAGAAACACGCGCTTTCTCGGCACTGACACGCCCCGCTTCGGCAGTCTCCCTTCCGGACTCGGCAGCCGCCCGTACAGTCTCGGAGTCCTTACGTTCATTCTCGGAACGAGCACGTTCTGACTCAGCACCGGCACGTCCGGATTCAGCAGCGACACGGGAGGTCTCGGCCGCCTTTCTGGCTGTCTCTTCCTTTCCACGCTCCGTCTCGGCTGTCTTCCTGATACTTTCAGCCGTCACACGGTCTTTCTCCGAATTGATACGCGCAGCTTCAGCGGAGGTACGGGCGCTTTCAGCAGTGGCACGTTTTTTTTCCGCATCTTGACGCAGATTTTCCGCTGAGACACGCCCTTCTTCAGCTTTACGCAGCTCTTCGGCAGCTTCCTTGGCGGGAGCGGACAACAGCTTCAAGGGAGCTTCGACGACCGACTCCTCCATGCCGGAAAGGCGAAGGGCGGGCAGGCTCACGATGTCATCCAGAGAATCTACCTTCTCTACATCACCGACGCCCTGGGAGCCAGCCAAGAGGGCTTTTCTGACCTCCTCTACAAGTTGGTTGAACTGGTTTGAATCCAATACCATACAGCACAGTCTTAAGGGTTGGCCGGATTAAGCCGGTTTATTATAGCACGTTTTACCGCGGCTATGAGCCGGGAATTCTTTACCACAAGTTCGAGAGCCTTGCAATAACGCTCCGGAACCTCTACCGCATCGGTCGAGTAGTAGATTTCCTTGGCCAGCTCCTCAAAACCTATGTCCAGCAGGATGCTGCCGTTGTACATCATTTCGTTACCGACGGTCTCAGCCGTGTCAAAGGTCTGAATACCGCCTTCAAATGAGGTCTGTGCCTCGATTTTCCTAAAATTAATCTTCATATCCAATAATTTGAAATGGTTGGTTAAACATTCATCCACGACAAGTACCAGTTCCCCGAAACCCTCTTCATCACATGCCATTCATATCCCTTGATATTCGTGCGGCTTGAGGCGTTGGCGAATGTCCCGGCAGGAAAGCTGATGGTGTTTCCATTCGACATCACCCATATCTCATGCCCGTCAGGGGAAGAAGGAAGGGTGATGGCACAGTTGCCGAAAAACAGCAGTGTATGGTCAGTGGGCTGGATGCTGTAATTTGTGGTGGAGGAGAAGACCGTACCAGTATTCCGGTAAACGCCCCGCGTCCTCACCTGTCCGGCTATCTCCAGAATACCGGAGGGCGCGTATATCTTGCTTACCATCACGTCACCGCCGAAGTAGCTCTCACCGACAGACACATGCAGGGCCCTATTACGTCCAGGAATGGTTGCAGAGACAGTCACCACCCCCTTTACCGTGCCGGCTTCCATAGTCTGGTAGGGCCTTATCTGGACGGTATTGGTACCGCCGTCCGACACTATCGCATGCAGGTAGTAGCTCTTTCCCAGCTCGAATTGTGTGGTACCGTCGGTAAGGTCGGTCACAAACGCCTTCGGGTTGGTTGATATGCCGTTACCATGAAGATACAGACTGTCACCAATCCGACCGCTTGACGCGTTTATCGTACCGTTGGCCGTGATATCATTTAGAACGGCATCCGTTCCGGAAATATTCCCCTTTAACGTGAGGTTGTTGGCGGTGATGTCGTTCAATATGGCGTCGACACCTGAAATATCGCCCTTCAGGACAAGATTGTTGGCAGTGATGTCATTCAGCGTAGCGCTGACACCGGATATGTCACCTTTCAGGACAAGATTGTTGGCGGTGATGTCATTCAAAACTGCGTCCCTGCCCGTTATGCCTCCTTTCAAGGTGATGTTGTTGGCGGTGATGTCATTTAGAGCAGCCCCCGTTCCGGTAATGTTGCCTTTTAACGTGAGGTTGTTTGCCGTGATGTCGTTCAGCGTAGCGTCGGTACCCGAGATATCACCCTTCAGTGTCAGGTTATTGGCTGTGATACCGTTCAGCGTAGCATCAGTGCCCGTTATGCTGCCCTTCAAGGTCAGGTTGTTTGCCGTGATGTCATTCATCGTCACACGCCCGTTTGTATCGACCACGAAACTGCCGTTGATGATGGTCTTGCCCGTAAAGTTTATCTGGTCAGCCTGGATGGTCGCATTCGAAATGAGTTCTCCTGCTTCATTCCGGGTTATGAAGAAGTTGAGCTCGGCGCGTTTCACAAGCCCGGTCTCCGTCACCTGTTCCGCGAACAAGGAGGCAAAGTTGGAGGTCATGACAAGACCGGCCTTGCTGATATTGGTTATGTTGCCGTCCTCGTCGAAGCTCACTTTCTCTACAAGCTGGTTTATCCGGTCGCTTGTCTGGGTGATAGCCGACGAATGCCGTTCCACCACCCCCTGCAGACTGCTTGTGGCGCTCACCATGCCCTCTATTTTCTCGGCTGTGACGTGGAAGCTGGAGAGATGCTTTTCCAGCTTGCCGTCAAGGCCGGCCATGGATGAGGAGAATTCAGCGCGTAACCCGCGTGCGGACAAATCAATAGCGGAGGTATAGGCTTCCGTTATACGGTTCTCTGTGTCCGTCAGGTCTTCTGTGAATTCCGCTTCAAGGTTGCGGGCGGTCAGCAGGAATTCGCTGTGATACTCCTCAAGTCTGCCGGCGGTGCTCCTTATCTCGTCAAGGTTGGCCTGAATCTTCTTGTCCGTAGCCTCGAACCGCATATTGAACTCTTCCCGCAAGTCGGCAAGACGGTCATCTGCCAGCATCAGGGAATGAATGAGGATGTCACCGGTGAAGGACAGACGGAAATCGCCGGTACCGTTCCACTTGCCAGTTATCTCCATCTGCTTGAATTCAGTGCCGGGATACAACTCCTTTGAGAAGGCAATCGGGGTGTATTCCTCGAAACCGTCCTTGTCCTCGCCATTGAAATGAAAGGCAAGGGTTCCGGGACGCTTTACCAGATACTTGAAAGTGACAGTGAACTGCCGGGGGCGCTTGAGCTCGTCGAAGGTCTCAAAATCCGGATGGCAGTGGAGGTCTGAGTTGGCTTGTTCGATATAGCTGTTCTTCAGGCGCAGCATCCCTTTCACCCCATCCGTCACAATGCCGACGAAAACTTCCTTATTCGCATAGAAATTGCTGTTGAAATACAACAGACGTCCGTCAACACGGAAGATGCGTATGTTGCTGCCACCGTTCCAGTATTGCATGTCAGCGGCAAAAGAGGCATTGTTAAGGCAGTTGTTCAGTGCGTTGATTTCGTCACGCACGGATGAGATTTCTGACTTAATCAGTCCCTCAATCACAGTAAACATCGTCAGGATGTCCTCACCGGCCATAGTGAGAAAGCGTCCCTTAATTTCGACTCCACCTTCCGGGGTATATTTGATGTAAGTACTTTCGTCACGGGCACCGATATAAGAAGTGCCGTACACCTTCATGTACGCATGCCCGGTGGACTTGTCAACCCCGAAGGAGATTACATCTTTCCCTGCCAGGTTGAAATCATTGATACCGGCGTAAAAAGTGATGGACGGGGATGTCTCGTTAGTGGACGACAAGACGATTGCACTTTGAAGATCCACATCTGTACGGTGTCCCAGACCTATAATGTCATCGCCCGCTTGGGGAACATCGCTGTCCTCATCGCAGACGGTCTTGGACAAGTCGATGTAGTCACGTCCCACGGCCACGACCTCACGCCAATAGTAGCGGTTGGAGGCATCAAGAGTGGTTCCTTCGATGATGTTGCACTCCTTTGCCTGCGCCAGCGAGCCTACACTGAACTCGTTGGCTATCGCCTCACCGTCCTGCTCGGCAAGGAAACAGCAGCGGTAGACGTCTTCAAGTTCATCCACGCGGATGCACTTCATACCGGCATGGGTGATTATCTGTTCACCGCCTACATGGGTAGCTTTCTTGACTTGCAATTCATCAAAGACGGCCTTTATCTTCACATATAAACGGTCAATGACAGCCTGCGAGGTGCCGTCCTTGCGTACCGTGATACCGCTGCCGTTCTTGCCTATCAGCAATCCCTTCAAAAAGGTTATGATTTCTTCCGCTACGTCACTTGCGTCCTTGCGGAGGAACATTCTCAGGGTACGCAAGGCTGAGAACACATTGAAGTTGCTTGCGGCCGTAGCGTCGTTGGTCTTGATGACATAGATGTTGCTGCTGCCGGTACCGGTGAAGGTCTGACCTTTGAAAGTCAACTCCTCGACCTTGCCTTCTATATCGGAAATGCGGGAATAGGCGGTGCTCTCGCCGATAATGTACTGCGGGGAGTCGTAAGGCAAGTCCAGCTTGATTTCAAAGCCGATGACACGGGACAAGCGCCCACCATTGAAATAGGCGGGATTGACAAGGTGGATGCGCTGGCCGATGTCAAAGCTGTGATTGATTGGGTCTTTGTGCACCCAAACAGAGTTCAGCGTAGCCGTATAGGTGCCGTCGTCGATGCAGGCCTTTGCCACGTACTTCCTGGCGGTGGCAAGCAATTCCTGCTCGGCAATAGCAACCAACCCAAGTTCGGTTATCTTCCCGGCATTCCAGCCGTACAGCACATATCTGTCACCTTTTGCCGGAAACAGCACTTCATCGGGCAGAGATCTGCCGCAGTCATCGTTACGGATAATTTCCCAAAGCTGGGCGTCAGGATTCCATGTGCCGTCGTCGTTCTTCTCGGTCAGGCCAAGAGGGTTGAAGGCAGCACCGAACTCCATGCCGTTGAGCTTGCCGGATTCGAACCTGATTTTGAGCTCCCGGCCCTCAAGTATATATTCCTTCGAGAAATTAATGCCGGTATCGGTAAAGCGGTAGAAAGTGGCTTTTGTCTTAGTGCCGTCTTCATTATCCACCTCGCTCTCATAGGAGCTTACAGCGGTGATTTCGCCTACTCTTTTGGGGCAGATGTCATCAAATACAACAACGGCTTCGACAGCTTCCAAATCGGTCAAGCCCTCATGGGCATCCACGTATGGAGTGCCTGCCGGAAGCATAAGGCGCTTCTGGACGATACCGTTAACAACAATGCTCTGGTCTACGGGACGGTAGTCGGTCGGAATATTGCGCGTCGAGCCGAATGCGTAGATTCTTGTAGCATAAGTACCCTTGCTGTCACTCCGGCTCATGTCCTTGGCTTCCCTATCCAGTTCTATCTTAACAGCATCGGAGAACTCACAGCGTCCGAAGTTGATTACATGGTCCGTTACCCAACAATCACAACCCCAGTTATCAGCCATACTGAACATAGCATCAATGAGGTTGGTATTGTCATAGGTCATCAATTTGGAGGAGTTCTCGACACTATCGTCAATGGAAAACACGAAGTCTTTTCCCTCATATTTATAACCAAGAGCTTTCAAATTGCGAAGGAATACACCCATCTGGACATCCAATGAAGCGGTAAGGGACCAGGACGCTTCCTGTCCTCCATACTCCGGGGTGTACTTGAATATCTTTGTTTTCCACTTGAAATAGTAAGCGTCAAAACGAAGTTCATAAGAGTAGCCTCCGTTCTTGTAGGTCGGATAGGGAATATCTACAATCTGATAGATTTTTGCCAATTTACCGCCCATGGAGGCATCGAGTACCCCACGCAGGTCAACGTAATCACCTACTTGGAAATCGACTGGGGACAGAGTATTAAAAGGTAGTACGACATAGTCCTCTTTCATTAAAGAGAACTTGCCTTTTGCACCGGGATTGATACCAGTTGAAAAGCGGGTATTGCCTTGTATGTCCTTAATATCTATCATGTAAACAAAGGTCGGACATAAAAAAAAGAAGCCCTAAAAATTAGAGCTTCCATACACGACAATGAATTTAATGTCGTAAATTTCTAGCCTACAACACGGTTAGATGGATTATACTCACAGAATTTGGCTGATATTTTCCCAAATGTCCGGTCTAAGCTTTGGGCATAAGAAGCGCTCTTTCCTAAATATAGCAAATGATAAATATCACTACTGTTCTCAGGAATCTGAATATCAAATTCACCTTTGTAAAGTTCTTCATAAAAAGCTGTTTTCTTTGCCTGATAATCGGCAGGAGAATCACCTTCTACTGTAAAAACAAGAGTTAACTCACGTTCATCAAGCTTGGGGTTATCCATAAGAACTTGTTTCCCATGTTCCAAGCGTGATTTATTCTCTATAAACTCTTTCAGAGGTGCCGGTGCTCCCAGTACATCAAGAAAGTTATCTCCCATTCTAACACCCCACTCTTTTAGGGCTTCTCTTCCGTTTATTATTAATTCTGCCATAACTATTATAAATTCTTTATATCCTGCTTGATATCATTTGTATTATCGAGTATTCGCGGACTATTCTTGGCAAGAATAACAGAGTTTTCAAGTATATCTCTACGGTCCATGTTACCTTCTACTTGGAATGTTCTCATTTCATCTACGATTCTTTCCATATTAGATACTTTATCGGTCAATGCCTTTATGTCCTCTGTCGGGAAAACAATATGTACCTGCGACTGATAGCCACTCGCTATTGTCTCTTTGGCTCTATCTGCGAAATTAGGAGTTCCAGATAACAAAGCTGGGACATCCCCGCTTCTAAGATTGAGCAATGAAAGTTTGCCATTGATGGATGAAAGTAAACCGGTCTGTTGAATGGACTGGTTCTTTATTTCTTCCCCGGCAACCTGCAAAGCTGTAAAACGTCCATTAAGTTCTTCGCCGGTATCTTGTGACATGGCTTCAAAACCCTTACTACTCGCCTGCTGTGAAAACATGGTTCCAAAGAACTGGTTGATAGCATCAACTTCTTTCTTCATGTCGTCGACCATCGTCTGTTTCATGGAGTCGAGGAGCTGCTTTTCTTCGGAAGTCAGGTCGTCATCTCCCATGGCCTTTTTCCACTCATTGTACCACTTCTGCATCTGCGGTTTGAAGTTCTCCACATACATGGCCTTAATCAAAGCCTTGCGCATGTATTCGCTCATGTCATCGGAAATATCCTCCGCTGTGACCTCTATATCGTACAAGGAATTCAGAATACCATCAGAGAACGACTCCCATTCCTGCTCAGCTTCATTACGGGCGTTCTCCGCTTCCTGGGCGGCTTCTTCCGCACGGTTGATGGCTCCCGTGTCAAGAGTGGGGAAAAGCTTGTTAGCCGCATCCACAATGTCGACACCGGCTTTCTGAATTTCGGCTATCATCTCGTCCAGAGTCTTGCGCTCGGCCGTATCAATGGCACCGTCTTTCATAAATTCCGTATATTTGTCATACCAGGCCTGAATCTGAGGCTGGAGCTGGGCAGTAAACATGGAATCCACCAAGGCATTGCGCATATATTGATAGATATTGTCGGCTATGTCCTCGGCGGTAGCTTCTGCGTCATAGAGCACACTCTTGATACTGTCGGAGAAAGAGTTGAACGCTTTCCTTACCTCCTCTCCAGAGTCTTTCCAAGCGTCACTGATTTCCCCGGCGGCATCGGCGACCTCTTTGCTCAATCCGTCAATGTCATTCTTGATGTTTGTACGCTCTTCATCGGTTACAAGTCCATCCTCTGAGTATTCCTTCCATTTCTCCCAGATGGCCTTGATACGCGGTTCGTACTGTTCAAGGTACATTGCCTCAATAAGCTCTCTCCGTATGGAATCGGAAATATTCTTGGCAACAGTCTCAGCAGTAACTTCCGTATCATACAAGGAACTTAATATCCCATCGGAGAATGATTTGAATTCCTCTTCAAGCTCTTTCTTTAGGTTGCTCTCAGTAATGCCAAGAGTATCACTCAGAATATCCTTAGCGGCCGTAATGTCGTTAGCCAACTTCTCCGCTTCGTTTCTTAACGCATCCTTTTCAGCGCCGGTTATGTCGCCGTCAGACATGGCTTCCTGAACCTTTTTGTAGAACTCCTCTATCTGCGGTTGGAAGCTATCGGTGAACATCTTATCAACCATCTGCTGACGGATGTACTCAAAGATGTTATCTGTCACATCCTCGGCAGTGGCTTCGACGGAGGACATGGCAGACTTGACGCTATCAACAAACGACTGCAAGTCTTCAGCGTCCTTCAGCTTGTCAGCAAACAAACTATTAACGTCCTCTACGCCCTTCATCATCTGCTCAATGTATTGGTCAATCTGAGAGCCGAGTTGTGCCATGTCACTCTCGGACAATCCGTCTTTGGAAAGCCCTTCAAAGGTCTTGTACAACTCTTCCATCTTGCTCTTGTACTCCTTTTCATACAGAGCGTTAATCATTGCCTGACGGAAGTAATCATAGATATTATCAGAAACATCCTTGGCCGTCACATCAAGGGAAGTAAGAGAACTCTGCATACTACAGATGAAATCCTCATAGTTATCCGTGCTACTGTCGGTATCCTCTTTCGTCCATCCGAAAATTTCCGCAAGCTTGTCACGTTCAGCGATTGCGGAACCGGCTATTGCATCATACTGTTTCCGCAAGGCTTCCATCTCCTCCTTCGTAATGCCCTCTTGGTCTTTATTGGCCTGGGCAAAGGCATCGTACCACGTTTGAAGGTCCTCGGTAAATTTGTTTCCTACCATTGTGGTAAGCACGGCACGCTGCATATATTCGCTGAAACTGTCAGAAAAGTCTTTCGCGGAACTGCCCATATCCATGAGGGTATCCACAAAGCTGTCGAAAACGCTATCGAACGTTGTCTGTGTCAGTTGTTCACTAATCTGGTTCTGAATATCCTCAATCCTTTCCTCTCCATCCATAATGCCGTTCAAATATTCTTGCACGTCACCGTCCATCTTCGCCCAGAAGGCAGGAGCTTCGGATTTAAGTTTCTCCAATTGCTCAACAGTGAGGTCAAACAGCCCGGTCATTCTTCCGGTCCCGATAAGCTCTTTGGCGGCATTGACTGACATGTCGAGTGCGTCGGCAATGTCCTGCCAGTCGCTTGACGAGGTGTTCTTTGCCATCCGCTTGCCAATGGAATGGGAGCCTGCGGATGCACCGGAATTAAGACGCTCTTTTCCCAGCAGGCGATATGCCTCAATCTGTTTTTCAACAAGGCTAAGCGCCTCTTCTCCGACCTTGTCCGCTTCCATACCGTAGGAAATGCCGATATATTCCAGTTTCTTGTCTATCAGCTCATCCCATATCTCATTGAGTTTGTTATATTCCTCGACCATCTCGTTATAGTGAGAATAATCGGCACCGAACATCCCATCCAACGCAGACACTACAGCGGAAATTCCAGAAACCGCACTCATTGCGCCTCCGACAATATCACCCGACATGATTTGCCCGACCCCGGATGCCGTTTGTCCTAAGCCGCCAAGCGCATCAATGGCACTTGTTATCTTACTGTCGTCAAATCCGAATATGTCGGCGATACTTGAGCCGAACTCATTCAATGCAGGGGCAAAAGACGTCACAGCATTTCCTATATCGGTGATTCCTTGACCGATTTTCTTGGAATCGTTGCCACCCTTTTTTATGGCTTCTATCCCTTTCTCCAAGTCAGAGACGAAAGCCTGCCACGGTGATTTTCCTTTAAGTTCATCCTTTAACCCTTTGATTGCGTCTGTAACATCCTTGATGGATATTTCCCCTTTTTCTATCCCTTCAATGTCTTTATCGGTAAAGCCTATTCCTTTCAAATCAGCAATAGAAATGTCTTTATCAGTACCGGACATGTACTTGACAAGTATTTCATACTTATCAATGATGGACTGAATAGCGGAAACGGACTTATTGCTGGCATCTTCAAAGAGGTCTGCCATCGACTTTGTGGAGTGACCGAACTGTTCATCAAGCTGTTCAAGAGCCCTGTTCTTTTGGGCTACCTTGGAAGCGTACTCCGGGCTGCCGGTTTGCAGTTTGGCTATCTCGTCATTGTACTTCTGAATAAGATTTTTGCGCTTTTCCTGGTAGTTGCCGAACTCAATGAAATACTCCTGCCATGCTTTTTTGTCGGCTTCAAGTTTGGCTTTACTTGTTGAATCAATATCGCTTTCTCTTTTTTTAGCGGCATTAGAAGCCCATGTGCCAAGTTTCTCCTCTTGTTTATCTGTCAGTTTTCCACCTTGCTCCATTTCCCATTCCCTGCGCTGCTTCTTGATGGCATCAAGCTCCCTCTGATAGTCCAAGTCAATCTGCCTCAACTTCCTTTCCGTGCCGTCCTCCATGAGGTTGATTTCATCCTGCTGGTTTTTCCGACGAATGGAAAGAAGTTGTTCGGCAAGTTGTTCTTGCTGTTTGAGTTGGTTTTCGGCTTCTTTCTTGGCTTGATTTTCCTGCTTGATTAAAGAACTTCCGGTAATACCACCTAAATCTTTATAGGCTTTCTCGGTCGTTTCTTCCCGTTTT
>ENA-OXQK01000302-OXQK01000302.1-human-gut-metagenome-genome-assembly--contig:-NODE-302-length-15488-cov-7.35048_pt1 | contig 15488 bp, 9 predicted proteins | sample MGYA00249582_ERZ652563 | MGnify/ENA primary metagenome ERZ652563 (study PRJEB26925, sample SAMN05826493) | human gut metagenome | biome: ENVO:2100002; feature: ENVO:00000062; material: ENVO:00002003... | reverse complement strand
AGATCGCTCGTCGGCAGCGTCAGATGTGTATAAGAGACAGATATGGACGGGGTATGCCTGATTTGTGTCATCGGTATCTCATGCGCTCCCATGGCTGTGCTTTCTATGCCGGCCTCCCGCTTGTCCGAGAGCACTACGACCTCTGCCAGCTGGTTATTACTGTCCAATCTGACGTTGAGCAAGGTGTCTTTCGTCAGCTCGAACCGGCTATGCCGGCTTTCGTAGCCCAGGTAGGAGAAAACCAGTTCCGTTTCCCCTTCCGGCAAGGTGAGGGAATAGAAACCGAAAGGATTGGTGGCAGTACCTGTGGAACGACGACTCTCAAGGATATTGGCACCAATCAGCGTCTCGGAAGACGCTCCGTCGGTCACGTATCCGCTGATGGTGAACTTACGGCTAACGGGTTTCTGCGGCACGGGCCGCTTATGGAGTAGAATGTGCTTTCCGGATATTTCGAACGTGATGGGTTCGTTTTCAAAGGCACGTTGCAATATCTCACTGATGTTCTTTTGTTTCATCTTCAGTGTGATGCGGTGCGTGAGCTTTACTTCTTCCCCATAGATGAAGGAGAATCCGGTTGCATTTTCCAGTTGCTTCACGAAACTCTCTAAAGTTGCGTTACGGATATTCAGGTTTATACGTGTTTCCTTGTTTTGTGCTGGTGCATGGAGTGAGGAGCTTAAAAGAACCACACACATCAGAAGTACGGTTCTGATGCGGTGGTGCGAACAGATAGTAGAGCTGGTCATTGTCAGTTAAGTTTAGTAGTAAGGATAATGGTGTTGTTTTCTTTTTTATAGGTAAAGTTACCGGCTTCCTTCAGTAGGTCGAGGATTTCTGTAAGACTCTCCCCTTCGCGGAAGGTAGCTGTCATGTGATAGTTCTTCAGGCTGTCTCCTTCGATACGTATATCGGTACGGAACGTTTCGGAAAGTTGACGGACGATTTCCTGCAAGGGTTGCTGATCGAATGTCAGTACGCTATGGATTACTTGGGTTTCCTCGGTAGTATGTACGGCTTCTGTGGGAATGGCTTCCCGTTGCGGTGCTACGTATAAGAACTGATAGGCTGCCCAGCTCGTTACACAGAGCAGGACTACGGCTGCGGCACTGGCTGTACGCATCCAGAACCGCTTCATGCTGCGGCGCTTTAACAAACGGCTTTCCAGCAGCTTCCAGCTGTTTTCTGCCGTAAAGCGTCCTCGTGGGGAACGGGTAGAAGCAACCAGTTTGTTCAGTACCTTGTCGAAATTCTCGTTATTCACTTTCATTTTTGGCAATTTATTAAGAGCCTATGACTCCTTTCCTGCATGTAAAGACAGCTGCTTTTCAGGAATTCCCTATGCCTATATCCTGAAATAATGTTAATCTAAAGCTCTTTGTCCGTGAAAGTCCGTCCTGCTTACGTGTGACTTCCTTGCTTCTCTGTTTCAATCAATAGGGAAAGTCTGCATGAGATGTGCATCTCATACATACATACGCGGCTTCTTGCGAGGAAGATAAAGCAGAGTTCACTCCGTCAGCAATGCTTCCTTGAGTCTTGTGAGTGCTTTTTGCAGTTGCGCGTCTACTGTCTTAGTGCTGATGTTCAGCTCCTCCGCCACTTGTGCATAGCTTTGTTTCTCTTCGCGCAGGCGGATGAATACTTCACGGCAACGCTCCGGCAGGCGGTCGAGCGCCTTGACATATCGGGCAAACAGTTCTTCGCTGATAAGAGTGTCTTCGGGGGAATCGGCTTGGTCTGAAAGTTCGGGAAGCTGTTCGGACGAAAGTGTAGGGTGCCGGTTCTCTTTTTCCAGGTAATTGAGGGAGGCGTTTTTGGTAAGGATAAAGCAGTAATCCTCTATGTTGTTCACTTCCGGCAACCGGGCGCGTTGTTCCCAAAGCTTCATGAAGACGTCGAGCACAATTTCTTGCGCCCACTCTTCGTACTTCACGAAATAGCAGGCAATACGGAACAAACGGTCGTAGCACAGATTGTAGAAACTGTGAAAAGCCCGTTCCGAGTCTTCTTCCTTCATTTGGCGCAAGTAGCGTCTGACTTCTTGTTCGGTCATGCAGTCTCCCGGTTTTGCTGTTAATCAATGAACATCAGGTCGCTTATTATGCCGTCCGAAACAAAGATGCCTTCCCGGGTTAGGCGCAGGCGGTCTGCCTGCATCTCCAGTTTGTGGCTTTGGAGGTATGGAGCCGCTATTTTCATGCAATATTGGCATAATTCCGTGCCGAAGGCTTCTTCCGTATATGTCAGGGAGACTCCCCACATGGTACGCAGGGAAGTCATGATGTATTCATTGTAACGGGTCACTTTATCCAGGATTTCTGTTTCGGAGGAACGCTGTCCCTCTTCAATGGACTTTATGTATCTTTCCAGAGAAGCTGTGTTCCATTCCCTTGTCTCCGCATTGAAGGAGTGGGCGGAAGGGCCGCAGCCCAAATACGGAATGCCTTTCCAGTAAGCGGTGTTGTGGCGTGAGTACATGCCGGGCTTGCAGAAGTTGGATATTTCATAATGCTCATACCCCGCGGCTCCCAGGGTGTCCATGAGCGCCGAGAAGAAGCGCAGGCTACTCTCTTCATCTACTTCGCTGATGCGGTGGCTTTGCAGCATTTCGTAGATGCGGGTGCCTTTTTCGTAAGTCAGATGATAAGCGGAGATATGCTCCACATCAAGGCCGACGGCTTGTTGCAGGTCGCATTCCCACCGTTGGTCTGTTTCATCCGGCAGTCCATAGATAAGGTCGATGCTGATATTCCGGAAGCCGGCTTGGCGGAGGCGGTGTACGGCTGCGATGGCTTGCGTGGCATTATGCCGGCGGTTCAACAGTTTCAGGGTGGGGTCGTCGAATGTCTGTATTCCCATGCTTATGCGGTTGAAGGGGAGGGTACGCAGCATGGACACATATTCTTCCGTCAGGTCGTCGGGATTGGCCTCGAGGGTAATTTCTTCGGCATGTTCTGTTCCATACACCTCTTTGATAGTCCGGAATATCTGCTCGAAATCTTCGTGGGCGAGCTGTGAGGGAGTTCCTCCGCCAAAGTAGATGGTCTCTATCGGTTCTTCCTTCAGATAACCCTTGCGGGTTTTCAGTTCAGTGCACAAGGCATGGATGTACTGCAGCTTCAATTCGCTGCGAGTGGTGGAATAGAAATCGCAATAGATACAGCGTGTCTTGCAAAAAGGTATATGAATATAGATGCCTGCCATGGTATGCTTATGGATATTTATTGCAAAAATAGTCTTTTGGCAGGAGAATATATCGGTTTTCGGGACATTTAATGTAATATGGAAGGAGTCAGTGTCTTGGTGTGTATTCTCAGTTTTGTCTGTAATCCGGAAAAATAGAACATTTTTTGAGTCGTATGGAAATTCATTATTCCGAATAAATTCCTTTTCTTTGTTATCAGAAAAAGGAATAGGTGTCTATTAAAATAATGGGTAATATGTTTGAAGGACTTGACTTTTGGTTTGAACAGATTATAGCTTATTGTATTGCCTTTGTACTGGTGCAGTTCATGCAGAAACAAATATAACGGTAAATACTTTAGTCATTTCCGTCGTGGAATGATTTAATCTTGGGCTTTTTTCTTGTGATTTCTGAGTTTCTGGGGCACTAATGACCGATATTTACCCCTTTTTGAAACAATAGTGCCCCCGAAATTACCGGGGATGGGGTAATTTGCAGTATTGAAAAACAAACTTAAATAATATCATGAGAAAAAGTAACTACTTATGGCTGCTGCTGGTGGCAGTTTTATTGCTGCCCGTTCAGGAAATGGCTGCCAAGAAGAAAAAAGAGAAGGAAGTGACAGACCGCGAACTTTGGGTCGGGGTGTTGTATCAAATGGCTGCTCCGGACTGAGCAATATGAGTGAAGGGAAGCTCTAGGAAAATATGCAGGTGGAGCTTAGCCCCACTTGGGATGGACGCGACAAACGGGTGACCTATATGGAATGCTTCGGCCGTTTGATGGCGGGGTTGGCGCCCTGGTTCTCTTTGCCGGACGATGACACTGCCGAAGGCAAACAGCGCAGGCAACTTCGCGAGTGGGCATTGAAAAGTTATGCGCAGGCGGTAGACCCTGAAAGCCAGGATTACCTGCTTTGGTGGAAAGAGGGGCAGCTGCTGGTCGATGCCGCTTATATTGCTGAAAGCTTCCTGCGAGGATACGATGCTTTGTGGGTGCCTCTGGATAGTTTGACTAAACGGCGTTACATTGAAGAGTTCACCCGGTTGCGCCGTGTGAACCCTCCTTATACCAACTGGCTGCTGTTCTCGTCTACGGTAGAATGCTTCCTGCGCAAGGCTGGGGCTAAGAGTGAGGCTTACCGTATTGTCTCCGCTCTGCGCAAGGTGGAAGAGTGGTATGTAGGTGCCTTGCCCCTGGGCTTGTCCGCTGACCATCCGTTCTGGACAGATGCTCCGCAGGCATGGACCTAGAAAAAGGCGTGGAATTATCTGACTACTGTAGCCTTGCAGCCCGATGGTCGCATAGGGTATGTACAGCCGATTGGCGAGAAAGCCATTCACGGACAAGTGGTTGATGCCCACTCTACTGCTAACTTTGGGGTAGGGGTATTTCTGCTGGCAGCTTGTGAGATGGTGCGTTTTTTGAATGCCGACTGATTTGAGAGAGTAAATAAGTGTATATGTTACACAACATATACACTTTCTTTGTATTATAATGTATATAGTGTTAATTTTACACCCGTTAAAAGGTTTAATATAAAAAGATTATGATTGTACGGATGAAAAACACTTTCCGGATGCTTTTGGCGGCAATGCTATTGTCGTTGTTTGCACTTCCGGGATATTCCTGGCAAAAATCCTTTCCCCAAAAAGATTATGTAGCTTATTTCACTGGGAATAGTGGCGATGAAGAAGCTGTCCGCTATGCTGTAAGCATGGACGGTTATACCTACTGGGCATTAAATGATAATGAACCGGTAATCGATTCGAAAGTCATCAGCTCCACCGGGGGAGTCCGCGACCCGCATATCTTCCGTTGCGAGCATGGCAAGACTTTCTATACAAAACCCCATTCAGAACTTTGCTTTGGCGCCCAATAACTTGACGGATGCTCCGCAAATCTGCCTCGACTTTATGAAACAAGTGCCCACTACTTGGGACGAGACCCGTTTCATTGACGGCTATCCAGGGAGACATATTGTTCTTGCCCGTTGTCATGGCAACACGTGGTACATAGCCGCTGTCAATGCAACGACGGAACCTCTGAAACTGAAACTTGACCTTCTTATGCTGGCAGGACAAGAGGTATCTCTGTATAGTGATGACAAGAAGATGCAGCCTCAATTAAAGCTGCAGAAGATAAAGACTGATGGTTCTCTGCAACTCACGGTTCGGCCGCAGGGAGGGGCGGTAATCGTGAAATAAAGAAGGCATGGAGCAACCCTTGTTTTGTAATGATATATTATGACGGATTACTTATTTTTTAAATATTTGATTATCAAGTGTCTATAATTGGCCTAATTCAGCCGTATACTGAATGGCATTCACTATACGACTGAACCCTATTCACTATACGACTGAATGGCATTCAGAATACGGCTGATTGTGACTATCGAACTAAATGTAAATGATTAATACCTACTTAATACCATGAATAGATTCTTGAAATTATTGTCCTTGTGTCTGTTCTTGACACTGACTGTTCCTTTGTGGGCTGTGATGAACGGAGTGGCGAATGAACCCGATTCAGTCTACCTCTTTTCCTACTCCCATGCCGACGGCAGTGGCGGTTTGAAACTAGCCTGGAGTCCCGATGGCAACCGATGGTTCAGTGTGGCAGACGGCAACTCCTTTGTCAACTCCGACTTCGGTCCCTGGGGGCTGGATCTGATAGAGTATGCCAATGGCGATGCGCGCCGCACCGTGTGGGGAGGAGGAACTGGGTGTGCCCATGGTAGACGAACACTATTACGTGGACCCGGGTTGGATGATTCACAATCAGGACTATTAGGGAAAGTAAGGATAAAGGATTAAGGATTAGAGATTAGAAATTCTGTGCTTTTGTGGCTCTGTGTTGAAATTAAAAAATCCGTGTAATTCCGTGCCTGAAAACATAATAACTCAATACCTTAAAAGATATGAAGCAATTATTGACATTGGCATTTGTTGCAGCCATAGCCGGCAATGCATCGGCACAAAAGCAGCAGTCTTTGCATTCGGGTTATCCCATCGACCCGGTGCCTTTCACTTCGGTCAAGGTGACCGACAGTTTCTGGGGACAACGCTTGAAGGCAAACCGTGAGGTAACCATTCCGCTGGCTTTCGGCAAATGCGAGGAGACGGGACGCTATGAGAACTTTGTGAAAGCGGCTCATCCCAGTGACGAATATAAGGTGGAGGGCTTTTCCTTCGATGATACGGATGTCTATAAGACGATTGAAGGGGCAAGCTATTCCTTGCAGACTTACCCGGACAAGAAACTGGAAAAATATATCGACAGCGTGCTCGTCATCGTTGCCGCTGCCCAAGAGCCGGACGGATACCTCTATACGGCCCGCACGATGAACCCGAAACATCCGCACAACTGGTCGGGGCCGGAGCGCTGGTCGGAGGTGGAGAATCTGAGCCACGAGTTCTATAATCTGGGACACATGGTGGAAGGGGCTGTGGCCTATTACCAAGCTACTGGCAAGCGGAATTTTCTGGATATAGCCATCCGTTATGCCGATTGTGTATGCAAGAATATCGGCGAAGGTCCCGGACAGAAGCGTGTGATTCCCGGACACCAGATTGCTGAAATGGCATTGGTGCGCCTCTATATGGTGACGGGCGATAAGAAATACCTCGACCAGGCCAAGTTCTTCCTCGATGCACGCGGTACTACGGCGCGCAAGGATATCTATTTGCAGTCGCACAAGCCCGTGCTGGAGCAGGATGAGGCTGTGGGACATGCCGTGCGCGCAGGCTACATGTACTCGGGCATGGCTGACGTGGCCGCTATCACGGGCGACAGCTCTTATGTCCGTGCCATCGATCGCATTTGGGAGAACATTGTGGGCAAGAAGATATACATTACCGGTGGCATCGGTGCGCGCCATGAGGGTGAAGCCTTCGGCGACAACTATGAACTGCCCAACCTGACGGCCTATAACGAGACGTGCGCCGCCATCGGCAATGTTTATACCAACTACCGTCTGTTCCTGCTGCACGGTGATGCCAAATACTTTGACGTGCTGGAACGTACGCTCTACAACGGTCTGATTTCCGGTGTTTCGCTGGACGGCGGACGGTTCTTCTATCCCAATCCGCTGGCTTGCGACGGGAAGTACCGTTTCAATGCCGACCACACGATTACGCGCCAGCCGTGGTTCGGTTGCGCCTGCTGCCCCAGCAACATCAGCCGCTTCATCCCTTCGCTGCCGGGCTATGTCTATGCGGTGAAGGATGACAAGGTGTATGTCAATCTGTTCCTCTCCAACCGGGCCAAGCTGAAGGTGAACGGGAAGAATGTGGTGCTGGAGCAGGAAACCTCTTATCCCTGGAACGGTGATATCCGCTTGACAGTGGCAAAGGGCAACCAGCCGTTCGTCATGAATGTCCGTATTCCGGGCTGGGTACGCGGAAGTGTGCTACCGGGTGGCTTGTATTCGTATGCCGACGGAGAGGAGCTTGCCTACCGCGTGTCTGTCAACGGTCAGGAGGTGAAGGGAGCACTGCAGAAGGGTTACCTCAGCATCGACCGCCGCTGGAAGAAAGGAGATGTAGTGGAAATTCATTTTGATATGCAGCCGCGTGTGGTGAAGGCCAATGACAAGGTTGCCGCCGACCGTGGCCGTGTGGCCATAGAGTGTGGTCCGCTGGTGTATTGCGCCGAGTGGCCGGACAATGATTTCGATATCTCCACCCTGCTGCTGAACCGGCATCCGAAGTTCCAAGTGGTGGAGCACCCCGACCTGCTGGGCGGTATCAACGAAATTACCACCCGTGCGCAAGCCTTGAGCTATGACGCCACGGGCCGCCTTGCCGCGAAGGATGTGAAGTTGACGTTGATTCCTTATTATGCTTGGGCGCATCGTGGTGAAGGCCGGATGGAAGTGTGGCTGCCGATAGAAGTGGGAGCCGCTTCGGCAGAACTGCAGGAATAAACTATGTATCTGTATCTAAAGATTTTATTATTTTTGTAAACTGTTTCCGTATTACTATAACATTTGACATTACTTATATGAAACAACTGATTACCACCCTTTTATTGTCTTGCGCCTTGGGTGCGCAGGCACAACATGTAATGACCGTTAACGTATCCCGGCCGACAGCCAAGATACAGCCCACGATGTACGGCATCTTCTTCGAAGACATCAACTTCGGTGCCGACGGCGGACTCTACGCTGAACTGGTGAAGAACCGCTCCTTCGAGTTCCCGCAGCCCTTCGTTGGCTGGGTACCCTTTGGCAACGTCACGGTGCAGGACGCCGAGCCCTGCTTCGACCGCAATCCCCACTACGTGCGCATCGTCAACGACGGCCGTCGGCTGCGTGCCGGGCTCGACAACGAAGGTTTCCGTGGCATCGGCCTCAAGCAAGGCGAGGAATACCGTTTCACTGCCTATGCCCGCACTCCCGATGCTCGCCCCATGAAGCTCTCCGTTGAGTTGCTGAACTCCCGCGGCGAGAATCTGTTGACCAAGGAAATCGAAATCAGCGGCAACAGCTGGCAGAAGCAGACCGTCCTCCTCCGCTCCCCCTTCACCGATGCCCACTCGCGTCTGCGCGTGGTGTTGCTGACGGAGGGTACGGTGGACATGGACCACATCTCGCTCTTCCCCGTCAAGACCTGGAAGAACCGAGAGAACGGTCTGCGTGCCGACCTCGCCCAAGCGCTCTATGACCTCAACCCCGGCGTCTTCCGCTTCCCCGGCGGCTGCATCATCGAGGGCAACACCCTTGCCACCCGCTACCAGTGGAAGAACTCCGTGGGCCCGGTGGAGAACCGTCCGCTGAATGAGAACCGCTGGAACTACACCTTCAAGCACAAGGCTTTCCCCGACTATTTCCAAAGTCTGGGTCTGGGCTACTACGAATACTTCCTGCTGAGTGAGGATCTCGGAGCCGAACCGCTTCCCGTTCTCAGTTGCGGCCTCTCCTGCCAGTACGAGAGCAACGAAGTGGTGCCCCTCGACGAGCTCGACCTCTACGTGCAGGATGCCCTCGACCTTATCGAATTCGCCAATGGCCCCGCTACTTCCACCTGGGGAAAGCTGCGTGCCGAGATGGGACATCCGGAGCCGTTCCACCTCAAAATGATTGGCATCGGTAACGAACAGTGGGATAAGGTCTATACCGAGCGTCTGGAAGTCTTTACCAAAGCCATCCGCGCCCACTATCCCGACATCAAGATTGTTGGCTCCTCCGGCCCCAACGCCGATGGTGACAAGTTCGACTACCTCTGGCCCGAGATGAAACGCATCGGTGTGGACCTGGTGGACGAGCACTACTACATGGCCCCCGACTGGTTCTTTGCCAATGCCGCCCGCTATGACAGCTACGACCGCCGCGGCCCCAAAGTCTTTGCCGGCGAGTATGCCTCCCACGACCACCCCACGGGCAAGACCAACAATTTCCTTGCCGCCCTCTCCGAAGCAGCCTTCATGACCGGGCTGGAGCGCAACGCCGACGTGGTGCACCTTGCCACCTACGCCCCGCTCTTTGCCCATGTGGATGCCTGGCAGTGGAATCCGGACCTTATCTGGTTCGACAACCTCCGCATGATGCGCACCCCGAACTATTACGTCCAGCAGATGTATGGAATGAATGCCGGTACCGACGTTCTCCGTCTGCAGATGGACGGCAAGCCGGTGGCTGGGCAAGACAGCCTCTATGCTACGGCCTCCCTTGATGCCCCTACGGGAGAAATTATTCTGAAGCTGGTCAACGCAGGCAGTACCCCGGCCCAAGTGCAAGTTAACTTCAACGGTTTGAGGAAACGCCAACTCATCGGCGGTTCGTGCACGTATCTGCAGAACTGTGACTGGCGTACGGTGAATACCTTGGAACAAGAAGCTCTCGTTCCCCGTATCCGCCCGGTGCAAGTCGGCGCGCAATCCCTCGACTTGGAGCTGCAGCCCCGTTCATTCAGCGTCTACCGCCTGCATTGACATCCCTTTCCGAAAGGTGGAGGGAGATGGCATACAGTTAGTTTTCCCTCCCCTTTCCGGGGCATGAGCCGTGGAAAATTGCTTCCGTGAGCAAATATTCATCCTTTTTGGGCCGATTCTCCTCTTGAAATAGCCCGATTCGCCTTATTTTTGTAACAGCATTCGGAGCATTCCCTATGCTGTTATTACTATTTTTAAACTAATCATCATGAAGAAACATCTTATTACCGGACTGTTTGCAGCCTTGGCCTTGTCTGCCAGCGCACAGTCTTTCAAAGAATGGCTCGACCCTGAGGTCAACGCCGTGAACCGTGCCCCCATGCACACCAACTACTTCGCCTACGAGTCGGCCGATGTCGCCACCCGGGGCTTGAAAGAACAATCGTCCCGTTTCATGACACTGAACGGCATCTGGAAGTTCTTCTGGGTGAAGGATGCCGATGCTCGCCCTACCGACTTCTGGCGTGTGGGCTACAATGACAAAGGTTGGAACGACATCCCCGTCCCCGGCGTGTGGGAACTGAACGGCTTTGGCGATCCTATCTATGTGAATATTGGCTACGCCTGGCGCAACCAGTTCCAGAACAACCCGCCGCAGGTGCCCGTCGAGAACAATCATGTAGGTTCTTACCGCCGTGAGATTACCGTGCCCGCCGACTGGAAGAATAAGGACATCATCGCCCATTTCGGCTCTGTCACCTCCAATATGTATCTGTGGGTGAACGGCCGTTATGTAGGTTATAGTGAAGACAGCAAGCTCGAAGCCGAATTCGACTTGACCCCTTACTTGAAGCCCGGCCAGAAGAATCTGATTGCCTTCCAGGTATTCCGCTGGTGCGACGGTACCTATCTCGAAGACCAGGACTTCTTCCGCTACAGCGGTGTAGGGCGTGATTGCTATCTCTATGCCCGCGACAAGAAACGCATCCAGGATATCCGCGTCACTCCCGACCTGGATGCCGACTACCGCAACGGTTCCTTGAGAGTGCAGCTCGATGTGAAGGGTGGCGGTAACGTCAGCCTTGAACTGCTGGACGCTGCCGGAAAGCAGGTGGCTACAGCTGCTGCCAAAGGCAGTGGCACTGCCCTGATAAATGTGGAGAATCCTCATAAATGGACGGCAGAAACACCCTACTTGTATACCCTGCGTGCCACCCTGCAAGGCAGCAGTGAAGTGATTCCCGTAAAGGTAGGTTTCCGCAAGATAGAACTGAAGGGAGAACAGATACTTGTCAACGGCCAACCCGTCCTCTTCAAGGGCGCCAACCGTCATGAGATGGACCCGGACGGCGGTTATGTCATCTCTCGCGAACGTATGCTGCAGGACATCCAGGTGATGAAGCAGTTCAACTTGAACGCCGTGCGCACCTGCCATTATCCCGACAACAATCTTTGGTATGACCTTTGCGACCAGTACGGTATCTATGTAGTGGCAGAGGCGAATATCGAGTCTCACGGCATGGGCTACGGCGAGCAGACCCTTGCCAAGCGTGATGATTATAGAAAAGCGCACTTGGAACGCAACCAGCGCAACGTGCAGCGCAGTTTCAACCATCCCAGCATCATCTTCTGGTCGCTCGGCAACGAAGCCGGCTATGGTCCTAACTTCGAGGCCGCCTACGATTGGGTGAAAGCCGAAGACCCCAGCCGTGCCTGCCAGTACGAGCAAGCCGGTAAGACAGGCAAGACTGACATTTACTGCCCTATGTACTATGGTTATGAGGGCTGCCGGAAGTATTGTGAGGATGCCTCCATGACGAAACCTCTCATTCAGTGCGAATACGCTCACGCCATGGGCAATTCTGAAGGAGGCTTCAAGGAGTATTGGGATTTGGTTCGCAAGTATCCCAAATACCAAGGCGGCTTTATCTGGGATTTCGTTGACCAGTCTCCCCGTTGGACGGGCAAGAACGGCAAGATGATTTATGCCTACGGCGGCGACTTCAACCGCTTCGATGCCAGTGATGTGAACTTCTGCGATAACGGTCTTATCAGCCCCGACCGTGTGCCCAATCCTCACATGTACGAAGTGGGGCGTATCTATCAGGACATCTGGACTACTCCGGCCGACTTGGAGAACGGTGAAATCAATGTGTTCAACGAGTACTTTTTCCGCGACCTCTCTGCCTATTACATGGAGTGGGAGGTGCTGAAAGGCGGCAAGGCAATTCGTACCGGTCGCGTGGATAATCTGAATATAGCTCCTCGGCAGACAGCCAAGATTAAACTGGATTTGGGCAAGACCTGCCAATGTACCGAATGGCTGCTGAACGTTTCCTATAAGCTGAAGAACCGCGAGGGTCTGCTTCCCGCCGGCCATGTGGTGGCCAAGGACCAGCTGGCACTCAATCCCTACAAGGCTCCTTCCATGGAACTGAAGAACTGCGTGCAGAGCAATGTAGAGGTGGTGGCTCCCCAAGTGCAGGATAACGATTGGAAGTATCTCATCGTTTCAGGTGATGCGTTCCGGGTAGAAATCAACAAGCACAACGGTTACCTGACCAAGTACGAAGTGAACGGACAGAATATGATTAAGGACGGTGAGGCCTTGACGCCCAACTTCTGGCGTGCTCCGACCGACAATGATTTCGGTGCGGGCCTGCAACGCAAGTACATCGTTTGGAAGAATCCGGAAATCAAGTTGACTTCTTTCAACCAGCGTACGGAGAACAATCAGGTCATAGTAGAATCAGCTTACGATATGCCAGGTGTTTCCGCTAAGCTGGCCTTGACGTATGTCATCAACAATGCCGGTGCCATCAAGATAACCCAGAAGCTGATAGCCGACAAAAACGCCAAAGTTTCGAACATGTTCCGTTTCGGTTTGCAGATGCCCATGCCCCGCAGTTTCGAAACAGTCGAATACTACGGACGCGGTCCGGTTGAGAACTATAGCGACCGTAACCATTGCACAGATTTAGGCATCTATCGCCAGAGCGTGACAGAGCAGTTCTATCCTTATATCCGTCCGCAGGAAAACGGAACAAAGACCGATATCCGCTGGTGGAAGATGTTGAATCAGTCTGGCAATGGCATTAAGATTGTGGCCGAAGCCCCCTTCTCCGCATCGGCCTTGCACTATACCATCGAGTCTTTGGACGAGGGTTTGGACAAGCAGCAGGGACACTCGCAAGAAGTGGAAGAGGCTGATTTGACTAATCTCTGTATCGACAAGGTACAAGCTGGTCTGGGTTGTGAGGACAGCTGGGGACGTATTGCGCGTCCGGAGTACCTGGTGCCATACGCTGATTATGAGTTTACGTTCATCCTTTCTCCCGTGCGCCACAGCATCGGAATAGAATAACATTTACTGCGTACTAAACCACTGGTTTCATAACACAGCAGCGGTCGCCCTCCCCATTGGAAAGGCGACCGCTTTGCTATTGATGCTTTGTTTGCTTTTGTATATTTCTTCGTTTATATCATGATACAACTTACCTTTTCCGGCAAATGCAATCTGTCAGATGATCGTTGATAAATCCCGAAGCTTGCAGATGGGCATAGCAGATGGTAGAGCCGAAGAACTTGAATCCCCGTTTTTTCATGTCTTTGCTCATGGTATCTGATTCGGGAGACGATACCGGAATCTCACTCAATGACTGGAAGTGGTTGATAATCGGTGTCCGATCGGGAAAGAAGGATAACGTGTAGTTGTAAAAGCTGCCGAATTCTTTCTGTATGGCAAGAAACAGCCGTGCATTGGTGATGGTCGACTTAATTTTCAGACGGTTTTTCACGATGCCGTCAAAATGCATCAGCCGTTCCACGTCTTCGTCAGTCATTTGCGCCACTTGTGAGGCATCGAAATTGCAAAAGGCTTTGCGGTAGCCTTCCCGCTTTTTGAGGATGGTTATCCAGCTCAGTCCGGCCTGGGCACTTTCCAATACAAGGAACTCGAATAGTGTTTTGTCGTCTGTTACCGGTTTTCCCCACTCTTCATCGTGGTATTTCACATACAGCTCGTCGGTTCCGCACCAGCCGCAACGTCCGTTTATAATGTCTTGCATAAGAGTTATTTTTGTAATGAGATGCTAAGATATTGTTTTCATTGCGAATAAACAAATCTATCTATTCAGAATGGACAGTTTCCATATTCTTTCTTACTTTTGCAAAAAGGTGGTTTGGCAAGAAGGACAAGATAACTCTTGCCAATCTCGGCAAGGCAGGCATCCAGACGGTATGTTACAACCTAATGCCGGTGATTGACTGGATTCGCACGGACTTGCAACATTCCTAGGAAGATGAGACATTTCCTATTCAAGCGTTTGCTGGCGCTATACAAAGGGATAGACTGGGAGGTTTTACGCGAAATATGCGTTATTTCTTGTCTGTCATCATGCAGGTGTGCGAAGAATATGGGATGAATATGTGATACACCCTAATGACCCTCCTTTTCAGGTATTGGGGGTCGCGTATTGTGACAGACGAGGCGGATATTACCTCGATATTGAGGGCAGTGGACAATCCTCATAATGGCCTGACTTTTTATGTCGGTTCATTGGGTACCGGGAACAGAATGATACCCATGAACTGGCAAGGAAGTTTGCCAAGCGTACCCATTTTGTGCATTTGCGCAGTACGAAGGCAATGCCGGCTGTGGTAGACGATGAATTGTACGGAAAATCTGTTTGATTGATTTTTCGTGTAATCCATGTCTAAATAATCTATTAGCGTATGTAAGTCCGACTTAATAGTTGAAAGCCTTGGATTTTACGTAAACCTTGAAGTCTTTGATTCCACCCGGTACCTCGCTTTCCATTCTGGGTAGATATTGTATGCCGGTCAGGGTGCGGGTACTACCCAAGTCAATCACGACAGAATGCGGGTATGGAGTGTCTTTTGTTGTGCTCCAATAGGTTGATTCCTGGAGGTCGAAGATTTTGTCCGCAGAACAGTTGACGTGGGATACGTCTTCGCTGTCGGCATAATTGACAATCCAGGGTTCGCGTGACAGACGTTCCCCATTCTCATCCAGCAGATACATTTCGGCAATGCAAGCCAGGTCTTTTCCATCTTGTGCACTCAAGGCTTCCAGGCAGACATAACGTCCGGTGACGGGTTGGTCGAATTTGCGCTCCTGCCAACCGTTGCCGGGATTGAAGCTGCCGGAGAGGACGGGCTGCTCACCGGACAAGTCGAGATTTTCACCCTCATTGCGGTGTGTCAGCGGTTTGGTAACGAGTAGTTGGTCCAGCAATGGCTCGCTCAGTCCTTCGGACTTAACTTCTTTGGGACCGATGATGTCGAAGACAATCACTTCATTCTCGCCTTTCTTCAACCAGCATCCCGGGATGTAGAGGGTCTGTTGCGGGCCGATTTCCCAAATGCGTCCCCTGTCTCTTATACACATCTCCGAGCCCACGAGACG
>ENA-OXQK01000277-OXQK01000277.1-human-gut-metagenome-genome-assembly--contig:-NODE-277-length-16326-cov-6.90904_pt1 | contig 16326 bp, 31 predicted proteins | sample MGYA00249582_ERZ652563 | MGnify/ENA primary metagenome ERZ652563 (study PRJEB26925, sample SAMN05826493) | human gut metagenome | biome: ENVO:2100002; feature: ENVO:00000062; material: ENVO:00002003... | reverse complement strand
GGGCTCGGAGATGTGTATAAGAGACAGTGGCCAAGCTGCTGAGTGTGGATCCCACCCAGTACCCGGATATCAATCCTCTGCTTGCCTGGGCGTATGAGACCAGTGAGAAGCATGAGGAGACCCGCGGCATGTACACCGACCACTCCGATTGGAAAGACGGTGCATATGGGGAGTCTGACCCATTCTCGCCTGACGGAGAAAAGATTTCCGTAACTAAAAACACCGATTTGGTGGGTCGGGAGTATGAGCGTCAGCAGGCCGCGTGGAAGAAAGTCGAGCGGTGCAAGGCTGACGGTGGTTCGGATTGCATGAAGTATTCCGCCACGAACACGGCTGATAAGGCTGACGGCAAGGACGGCGGCAGGACCGTGCTGCCCGATACGGGCGGTTCGAAGCTGCTCGGCGTGCCACTGTGGGTGTGGCTGGCCGCTGGCGGCGTGGGTATCGCCGTTGTGGTCGGCGGCATCGTGTTGGCGGTGGTGTTGTCGAAGCGCGGAAAGCAGGGTCGTCGTCCGTTGCCGGATGCCGCTGCCGCTGGCCCGTCGCCGTATGCGGGTCGTCCCGTACCGGGGGCTGTTTATTCGAATCAACCGTATCCGCAGCAATCTGGCGGTCCCGGGTCCCGGCCTGTGCCGCAGTACCAGGCTCCGGGCCCGGCTCAGGCGCCATCGCAGTACCGGCGGAATGTCGGTCCGGTATCTCCTCGGTATGCTCAGCCTCAGCAGCAGGCGAATCCGGTTCCGCAGAATCCGGTTCAGCCGGCCCAACCCTATCCTCAGCCTCCCGCCAGTCAGGTTCCCAATGTCGCAGGCGGCTATGGTCAGGAACAGGGTTATTCCCCACAACAGTATCCGCCACAATCCGATGGTCGGAATAAGCCCGGCCAGGGCCGGCATGCACGGTAAACCATAGAGAGTATCAGGAAGGGCGTCCCCTCACCGGAGACGCCCCCGCATTTCGCCGGAAGACCAAAATCCTCTGCGGGACTCATCCGCCAAGGCGGAATCTCAACCAGAGCCCATGGGTCGGCTCCAAACCTGACCGGTCGGTATCGCGGCGGTGCTGGCGCACCGTCGGCCGGTCGCGACAGATGTCTTCCTTTGTGAAGTCTTCGGTCCCCGAACACGTCATAGCCACGCGCCACAACCCCATGAGCCGCACGACTCGACGGCAACAAGCCAACCACAACAGGCAAACCAGCCAACGCATCCCTCAAACCACGGACACACCCGACAAAACCCTCACCGTCAACAACCACAGCAACACCCTCCATACCAACATCCGAACAGCAAACACGCCGCACCCACATCACACACCCGTGGCGGCCGCGTAGGCAAGCAGCATCAACATGACGAAATCAAGCACCAGGAAACCAGCAGCCACAGGCTGCCACGAGGCATCACGCCCCTCCAAGACACAACGCCGGATCGCACGAAGCTCACCGGGAATCCAGAACAACACCATGCCGACCGCCATCACGGAATTCACCCAGAACAACTGATTCGCATCGGCCGGGCCGACCCACAACATGCCCATTAATCCCAAACCGGCAACCACATTGCCACCCACACGCACACGCGGGGAAACACCCACCCCACGCAACACCACAAGCGCCACGGCAACCACCACGGCAACCCCAGCCACAACCAAACCAGGCACCACCACAGCAGGAGAACTGTCGTAATACAGTCTGTCCGGACGTCCAGTCGTGGAGTCAATCAAACTTTCGACATGGGGACCATACATCGCATACATAACGGTCTTTCCAATCTCCGCGCCCACGGCACCGGCGACACACTGAACAATCAGAACGTCCCCGGCAACAGCAATCCACGGCTTGCGCATAACATGAGCAGCCAGCCACAGCAATAGTCCCGGAACAACACCCACGTCGAAAAAGACCGCCACAGGCCACCAATCGCTCGACAACGAGATACCGGCCATCTGCAGGAACCACACACCACCTCTAGCGGAATCACGTTCGAAGAACGCATACCGGGCTTGCAAACCTACCTGCGCAAGGAACAGCACAAACCACATGATAGTCCACAAGGCAACCCCCAAACGAGTGAACACACGCCTGCCACCCACAGGAATGCACATGTCGATGAACTCGCCCAACGCGCCATTCGCCAGAACACGATTCTCACCGCCGACATCAGAACCGCCAGCCTCGGCATCACCGCCCACACCAGCGGCTCCACGCTCCCACGGTGGCCGACCACCACTTCTCACCATATCAATCACCTCTCCACCATAAAGGAACGAATCGCGGAACCCGCATAAACAAATCCTTCACCGGCCACAAGCCACCCATATCATCCGCATACGCGGACGGCGACGCACTAAAGGCCATGGCGGTAGCCAATACAGCCGAGCATATGGGCATGATCCCGCTCGTCATCCGCCCCGTTTTCCCCAAACCTGCCCAGCCGCGCATCATCGCCCTTTCTCTCATCGAACTTACGAGAAGCATACCGCATGTCGAACACGTATTTTCCTTCTGCCATATGCGGGACCATACCTGGCCCGTCCTGTCCGCATAGCGGCATGCGTATCCGGGAAAAACGGAAAGGAGCGATCATCATGATCCCTGTCATATGCCTGTTCGCGGGGTCCGCCGTGGGCTTCTTCACCGCATCCATGTGCATGGCCGCCCGTCGGGGCGATCGCATGCGGCCGGACGGCGCTGATCCGGGGGACGCATACGCGGGGCATGGAAACTTACGATAGCGAATTCGAACACATGGCGGATCTGGTGCTCGTCATCCTGTGCGTGGCGGGCGGCATGCTCATGTGGCAGACCCATGGCTGGCTCATGGCCGTCAGCTCGATCATGTTCGCCGCGGGCGGCACGCTGCTGGTCTTCCATTGGGGCGCGGTCCACATGCGCCGCATGGGGGAGGACGGCCGATGATGCGCCCGTCACGACTGTCCGCCTCCTACGCGAGCCTCCTGCCCGCGTTGAACCGTCTCGGCTACCGGGCGGACGTGAGGGAGGCGTTCGTCTGCGGGTCGCGTTGCAGGGTCGTCGTGTCGGGCGCGCCCGCCACGCGCGTCCTCAACGACGGTTCATGGGAGCGCGACGACGGGATGGAGGGTCCCGATCCCGCGAGCCTGCTCGGCCTGTACCGCGAGGAGCGGGTCGAGCAGGCCGTACGGCATCTCGCGCGCCATGATCTGAAAGGCGTCGCATGCGACATCCTGATTGCGGCCGGAATCCCCGTCGGCGTGATCCTGGACGCCGTGGAGCATGACGGCGGGCTCGCCGTCTCCTACCGGCGTGTCGAAGGCGTGCCCGAGGACACGGTGATACACGATTGGACGGCGCGCGCCAAGGCCGCGCCCGCATTGTTGGAGGAGATCGTCACTCCAAAGAGGAAGCAAAAACCGTGACATACTCAGACACCCTGCTCACCGTCGAACACCAGACAATCGTCTACACCCAGCATGAACTCGAACAGGAACAGGAATACGAGCAGCAGCTGCAGGACGCGCGCAACGGACTGGGAGACCTTGCGCTTCTGCCAGAAGCCAACCCAAACAAGCTCGACAGCTACGTAAGCCTGCCCAAGCAGACCAAGTTCAACACCTGCTCCCACGGCCACCTCTACAAAGAAGGCATAAAAACGCACATGACCTACCACGATGACGGCAGCGGGGACTGGGTGCTCTGCAGCGATGACCCTGACTACGAGCAGTACATCATGGCCGGAAACCCGACACACGTTCCAGCAAACCCACTCAACGTCTGAACAGAAAGAACACGATCATGTCCAACAAGTCGGCACAAGCGAAACGGCAACTCGTGGAAATCACCGACTACATCGGCCGCAACTGCCATGAGCTGGAAGGATGCGCCGTCATCTTCACCTGGAAAGGCGAAACCAAAGCCGGAACACTCCAATACAACGGTATGAGCGACCTCAGCATCCGCGGATTGGACTATGACACGGATTACGTGCTGGAAGTCTGGCCGGACGGTTCCGTTCATAGCGTCAACAAGAACATATACGACTTGCATGTGTTTGCCGGCAAAAAGGACAACAGATAAGCATGGAGACATATTGGAATCCAGCCACGAGGGGAAACGGACTGTCCGATAAGAACGGCCGTGGCGTATATGCGAGAGAACATAAGCCACTACTCGATAAAGAAATCGCCAAAGTTCGTCAAAAATACGGTAACAAACTGGCCAAGGTGACGTTCGACGAAACAGCACCAAGACAGTTGCGGAATCGTATCGTCACCGCACCGGTGCAGGTCATCGAACACGATACCGGCGCATGGTGGGAGCGGACGATTACCGTACGCATCACCGACGGTTCCATGATTCCCGTGATTCTCGACCACGTGTATTGGGATTGGCCGTCAGACAGTCCAGCCCACATCGGATTGAACGGCATCAAAACGATTCATCTCATCAACCAGCAGCAGGAGAAGGAAACAGAGTGAAATACTCACAACCGTTGAACGATGAGCAATTGGAATGCCTGGCCGAGGCGCACAGGGCGGGCATGAGCGCCACCGAACTGGCGGCGAGGACAGGCCTGCCATGGCGGACGGTCGCCACGGCGATCCGCATGGTCCGTGACAGGACGCGCGGCCCCGTGCCCCGTCTCGAATTCGTCGAACCGGCCGTACGCCGGTGACCGGGAGGGGCATGACAGGGTCCGACTGGAGGGGACGCGCCGCATGCTCGCGGCTGGATCCCGACATCTTCTACCCGGTCGGAGACGGGGCGTACGCGTGCGAGATGACCGGGATCGCGAAACAGGCGTGCCTGTCCTGCCCGGTGCGGGCCGAATGCCTTCGCCAGGCGTTGGAGACGGGCGAACAGTACGGGATCTGGGGTGGCATGACTCCGGAGGAACGGCGGGATCTGGCGCGCCGGAACATGCGGCGCCGTCGCATCGAAGCGGCCGTCCGGATGCGGGGCCTCGCGCGTTGACCGCGGGGACGGTCGAAGCCGACGTGATGTGACGCATACCCTTCGCCGACCGGTAATCGTCGTTTCGATTAAGGAGGGGTCCGTATGGGTCTGCATGTTCCGGGGGGATATCATTTCCTCGGCGAATGGGGGCGCGCTTGGCGCGATCCGAAGTCCGGCCTGTGGACGGTCGCGGGCATGCGCGAGGGTTCGGAGGGCCGGGTCGTATTGTCGGACGGGGAAGCGAGGGCGTTCGCCCGCCTGGTATGCCAGGACGAGCCCGCGACGTTCGCCACGCCGGCCGAAAACGAGACGGCCGTGAACGCCAGTGAGGGAGCGGACGGCGAACAGGCGCGCATCCACGCCGCCGAAGCCCTGCACCGGTTGGGGCGCGTCTGATGTCCGGCTACTGGTGGGGCGTGGCCACCCCGTTCGCGATCATACTGGCGGTTCTCCTGCTGTGGCTGGCCGGCAGCCTGTTCGGCGCGATCGTCAGCTGGGCGTGGAAGAAGGCGCATTACGGCCTGTTGAAGAAGGGTTGGATCGCCGAGAACTACGACGAGGATTCAAGGGAATGGACCACCCGCCCCGGCGCGGAACGCCTGGCGGCCGCGTTGACCCGGTCCGGCGAATACCGGATGCTCCCGTGCTTCGGCTGGATGATCCTCATCGTCCGCGACCACAAGAATGAGAAACATGATGAGAAAAGGAATTGATCCGCCCCATATCGTCGCGTTGACGATAGTCGTCTGCGCTGCCATCGCCCCCGCGTTCATGCTGTGGGGTCGGACGATCGGGGAATGGGCTGTCGGAATCGCCGTTTATACGCTGATTACGGCAGTAGTGCTATCGCTGCTCGTCCTCGATTTTGTTATCGTCAGATATGATGTCATGGCATTGCTGATACAAGCTCTGTCCGGTTCGGAAATCGTCGGTTCGGTATCGCGCCTGCTGTTTGTACTGGGCCAGATATGGGGCATCATCCTGTCCATACGGATTCCCCCATCGTTCTGGGAAAAGCGTTTGGCGGTATTGCCTTTCCAAGCGGATCCGGATAATTCCGCACTCGCGCCCTGCATTGGTTTATTCTCAGGCGCTTTTCTTCTTGTCATAGTTGCGCTTTGGATGCCTGAAGACCTTCCGGGGGTCCCGGAATTCTGGAATGCGCAGGTTTGTATGGATTCGATTTTCGGGGTCGGTCTTCCATGGTCCAAGCCGGTCATATTCACCGTGTCTTCGAAAGGCTACACGATCATACGTCGGAATGGGATGCTGAAGCTGAACGAGCAGGCCGACGAGTTCTTGGACTATTGCCCAACATGGGTTTCGATTCGCAACGACCATCATCGGGGACTGCTCCTGATCGAACGGTACCACCCGGGCATGCAGGACATTGTCAACAGGTTGGATCGAGAGGCCGGTATCCGGCATCCGGCGGATAAGGAGACAGAAAATTGAACGAGGAGGAATACGAAGAGCTGGCACGCTGGCTGCCATGCCACCCCGGCCGATGGGTCGCATGGCCGGAACCGTTCGGAACCCGGGCCGAGGCCGACGCGTTGTTCGAATCGTTGCGCGACGGCGAGCTTGAATCATTCAAGGTCGATTCGGCCGCGCTCCGCTGGCGGATAGACGAGTTCAAATCGATTGTGGACGGGCGCGGGCTTATCTGGATGGAGGTGAGCTGCGCATGGTGAAAAGCCTCACAATCGGATTGGTCGATGATGGCGTTGCGACATGGAACCCGGTTTCCGATGGGAACCTACTGGTGACGGGTGGCGCGGGATGCGGCAAGACCTGGTGGCTGACACACACCCTGATACCTGGTCTCAACGAAATGGGGCAACGGGTCTATATGTTTGACGGGTATGTGGATCGAGGTTATACCAAGCCCGTGCAAGGTGTGATTCCGGTGAACGATCCCACGTCCATCTTGGAAGAGCCGGATTCCTTGTACGACATCCGCCGTCTCGGATGGAGCATCGATGAGGCCGGACAATCGGGGCGGAAATGAGCGCATTCGACATGACCGGCATTCCCGACGACGATTCCCTCGAGGATCAGCTGAAGTGGCGCCGTTTCGCGGACAGGGTTGACCGGCTGTTCAAACCAAGCAGGCGCAGGCGCGCCGAACTGGCGAAGGCCCTGGCCGCCTACGCGAAGGCCGCTCGGGAGGCTCGACGGCTCACCTGCGAATTGTGGGCCTCTGAAACCGAATGGTTCGAAGGATGCAAGAGGCAGGCGGCCGACGAACAGGGCATCGATCTCGAATACGATCCGGAACCCGACCCGGATCCGAAGCTCGCCCTGTTCTGGGAGCTGCTGGAGGAGCTCGCCTACTGCGAGGACACGCTGCTGGAGTCGGCGGAATCGGCCGATACGATAATCAGGCTGATTGCCGGCGGGAATGCCGGATCCGATGGGAGGGGGACCGTCGATGGGCGTCCGTGACGAGGAGCTGAACGGCTGTTACGCGATGCTATGCGAAGCCTTGCGCGCATGGCATCGGATGCAAAAGGACCATCCTCGGGAGACCGCCGCGAAGGTCCTGAAGGACGTATACGGGTACGAGTTCCACCTGAACGGCGGCGGCTGCCCATGGCGTCTCCCCTCCGTCGACCATGAGTGGGCGACGAACGGGATGCGGGCGCTAGGCCTGCCGGCGGACAGGTTCGAAGACAACGCCATCGTCCTCGCCCGACTGCTTGACGGACAGGCGGGGGACTATGAGCTCGCTTCGGGGCGCATGCCGGAAACACCGGGCACCGCGTATGGTTCCGATGCCGACAGGTTCGTCGTGGTGGAGCAATTCCACAACGCGTTCCGCCGCATCACCACCGATTGGGCCAGTGTCTTGGATCGTAGAACCATGGAATCGAACCTGGAACGGCTGCTGCCAATGGCCGCGCATACGGTGCGGATCGAACGCGAGGGCGGCAGCCCGGACCTGCGCCCCATGCTCGATCTGTGCCGGAAGACGCACAAGGCGGTGAACCGTCGCACGAATCGCATCGCCGGAGAACCAGACGGTCCGGAACACGGCCACCTCATCTCGCGAGACGGCTCCGGCCTTTAGGCCGGTGGCGAATCGCGTTCCCGGCCAAAACCCCCGCACCGGAACGCATACCCCCGGCGGCCGGCGCGGGCGCATAGGATCCGCGTCGAAAACACGACCCGCAAAAAAGGGAGAGGAGCCGCGTATGGGCGCAGACGATCCGATCAGGGACAAATACACGCACGCCATAAACTGGGACTACGCCAGCCACGACCCGCAGATCCTACGCCTGCGCGAACAGCTGGCACGCGAATACGACGCGGCGAACGGGATCATGATCCCCCTCGACCCCGAGAACACGATGTCCGCGTTCCGCGAGATCGTCAGACGCGTCCTCGACGGGCTCGCCGCCAAGAACCTCGTCGCCCGGCCCGACCTCACCTACAAGGCCATGTTCCCCTTCCCCGACACGCCCGGATACGCGGACCTCGTCATCCTCGACGCGGTCACACGAACCCTCGGACGCCATGAGGACGGGGAAGGGCGTTGACCGGACGGCACGCGCCCCCGCGCCCCCGCACGGGACGGCGCATCCTCCAGCTCCTGTCCGGGCTGAGCCTCACGCTCGCCATCCTGTGCGTGTTCCACGTCGGCTGGGTGTGGTGGGGCGACTCGCTCGACAGCATCCACACACAGCAGACCCTCGCCGCCCGCCACGGCGTCAAAGACGTGGACGCGGGCGACACGACCCGGATCGCGAAACCCAGGGACGGCGACCCGCCCGGGGAGGACGAGCCCGCATACGGGACCGTCCTCGGATGGATGTGGATACCCCGGTTCGGCAACGACTGGAAACGCGCCATCCAGGAAGGCACCGGCACGGACGTGCTCGCCAACCAGGGGATAGGCCACTACGAGCACACGCCCATGCCCGGCGGGAAAGGCAACAGCGCGTACGCGGGACACCGCACGCCCGGCGACCTGGGACCCGCCGACACGTTGCGGCCCGGCGACCCGATCGTCATCCAGACCGGCGGACACTGGTACACATACCGGGTGCAATCCTCATGGATGACCACGCCCGACGACATCGGCGTGCTCGAACCGGACGGGGACGCGCGCACCATCACGCTCACCACCTGCAAATGGTCGCTCGACGTGGCCGACAGCCTGTCCGCGCGCCTCATCGTGCGCGGACGCCTCGAATCCTGGTCGGACGTCAAGGACGGGATCCCCGCCGAACTCGCCGGGACGGCCGCACGGCCCGCCGCGACGGCACGCACGACCGTCAGCCGCGTCATACGGCATATGAGCGTCGCCATGCCCGTCAGCCGCATCCTCGCCGTCATGGCGGGCGGCGTCTGGCTCCTGCTCGCGGGCCTCGCATGGCTCATATGGCATGGGGGCAGGCCCCGGCGCGAACCGACATGGAATCCGCTGACCCTCGCCTGGCGTCTCCAGACGGGACCCATCCCATTGCGGATCATCCTCTTCATCCTGTTCTGGACCATGATCCTGTTCGCCGAATGGGCGTGGCTCAGCCCCTGGCTCGACGCGACGATCCCCCTGTTCTCCACCACCCCGTCCATGACCGGCGCATAGGCGGCGCGCATGGACGACAGGACGAGGACCATGAGGCCGGTGCGGGTGAGCGGCGGCACGCGACGCCGGCGGCGCATGCGGCGCGCCGACCCGGACGTGCGCGTCCTGAGACGATGCAGGACCCTCATGCTCGCGATCACGCCCATGTGGTGGATCATGTGGGGCGTGTTCCTCATGTCCGCGCCCATACCCCGGCCCATGGGGATCGGGATCGGGCTCATCGTCCTGACGGCGGGCCTGCTCGCCCCCGCCCCCATCATCCGATACACGCGGGAAGCGGGAAAGAGGCGCGGATGACCGGTGGGAGCGCCGTATCGTGGTCTGTCTGCTGGCAGGAATGTTCGCCGCCGCCGTCACTCGGTCCGCGTTGTCCGGGTCCGGTGCCGCATACAACGGCAAGCCGTTCAGTCGTACGTTCAACGCAGAACAGGCGAGGCAACTGCAATTCATCCACTATTAGAAAGGACATCCCAGTGAAGGATGAGAAACTTGAAGCGGTCGCCAAAGAGGTGTTCCTGAGCATCCCGCCCGACGTCAGGACAGGCGTGTTCATCGACGTTTTCACGCCATGCGACTGGCATCACGCCGCCCAGTGCATGGTCGATTACGCGGGGATTCTAAACGACCCGCGCGAACCGTTCGCCCCCGCCTGCGACATGCCGGTCATCTGCACGACCACGGTCACGGAAAAGACCGTCATCTCGGACGTGCGCCCGCTGGTCGGACTGCCGGACGACGCCTACGACGACATCGTGGCCGGCGAAATGGACTACGTTGGCGTGCGCAGCGGAACGGACGAACCCGTGTACGTCGAGGGAATCCGGCCAGACGACGTCGAACAGGCATACGACGAATACCTCGACGAGATGATCGACATCATGGCCGGGTCGGGGAGGGACGTGCTGCAGGACGCCCTGGAGGCCGCCCAGTGGCTGGCATACCGGCTTTCCGAGCTGACCCAAAGGCATCTCGTCTTGAAAAGGAGCCGGACTTGGAAACTCGCGGAGTAAGAGTCAGGTTCTCCTCCCCCGCGCATGAGAACCGGTACTGGTGGACGATACACGAATGCGACGAACGGTACGTGGTGTGCGTACGCGAACGTCTCGCCTTGCCGGACGGCCTGCTCGCGTACACGGTGGCCGACCGGCGGAACGGAACACGCGGCCACGTTAAGGACGAACGTTCGGGCGTCAAGGGCGCGTGCCGTCCATCCGACGCGGCATGGCTGCTGGAACAGGCGAAAGCGCAGGGGATTACCGACACCGAGCCGCTTTGTGTAGCGGAAATGCAAGGAGAAGCATTCAAGAGGTTTGGGTGAGGATTCTCCGCCTCTTGTGGGCGGGGGAGAATTCCACCGATTTCCGGCCATACGGGCGCGTATGCGTCACGGACGGGGACGCATACGCGGTTCTGGAACACAGGCCCGCGCATCGTGCGCGGGACGGAAAGGAACCAACCCATGACAGGCACCGAACCATACGACTGGTCGGAGATGACGCCCGACATGCTGCTCGCCCACATGGCCGGACTGGCCATCCTCCAGAAGAAGATCACGAAGGCGCTGGACGGGGCGAAACGCCAGTATCTTCGCACGCATGACGCGGACAGTCCGAAGGAGAACGCGGTGTTCGCCGGCCTCGACGCGGCCACCGTGCTCGTGAAAAGGGACGGGGAAGGCCACTACAAGGTGGACGATCCGCTCGCCTACGCGGACTTCCTCAGCCACTACGGACTGGACTGCGAGGGGCAGCCGGCCGTCATCACCGTCAACTACCCGACCCCGAACGCCATGGGCGAACGTTTCCTCGAACGTCTCATCCGCGAACACGGGGGAGAGATACCGGACGGCGTGAAATACCAGCCGGGCCGGTCCGGCGGCGTGACCGTCACCCTCGGCAAGGGGATCGCCGAACATGCGTTCGACTCGGCGGAACTGTCGCGCCTCGCCATCGAAGCCGCCGTCTGAACCGGCGCATAGCAGCCCGGCAAACGAAAGGAAAACCATTTCCATGCCACGCAGGAACCTTGAGAAAAACCAGCCCCGCCCGTTGAAGGCCGACGCCATGTTCAGCCGCAAATGCTCCCGCACCCGCTACAAGACCCCCGTGGACGCCCGGATCGCGCTCGGCCGCCTGCCGGAAGGCAAGACGATCCGCAAATGCCCGGAATGCGGCGGCTACCACATCGTCGAACCGGGCGTCATCCTCCGCCGTCGCGGCAAGGAGACCAGGTGAGCGCGGTGAGCGCGGTCAACGAGCTCGAACGACGCCTGGCCGCCGACCGTCCGCACGCCGGCCCCGACGAACGGACCGAAGCATTCCACGAGGTGAAACCGGACCGTCCGCCCTCGGTCCGGCCCACGGGCGGACCGAGGGCCACGAAAACGAAGACGCGGCCGCGCGACCCGTGGAGCCCCGTGCCCCGGCCGACCCGCACGGAATGGCGTCGCGCCCTGACGCCCATGATCCTGCAACTGCTGGGCGTGCTCCTGCTCGCCGTCGTCTCGTTCATGGCCGGCCAGAACGCGCTGGGCGTCATCCTCCTGCTCGCCCTGGCCGCATTGGCCGGCTGGCGCGCCGCCACCTGGGACTGGATGCCCGCGGACACCGTGATGCGCGGCGTGGACGCGACCCGGCCGGTCCGCGTCCTGCGCGTCATCGACCCCGACGCTCCGGAGACGCCCGTCCGGATCGTACACGCGAACCGCCGGTACGCGATCTGGTGGCTGGACGCGGACGCCATGGTCAGGACCGGCGTGCTCCTGACCCGTCCCGGCCTCGTGTCCGTCGCCACGTCGGACAGCACGGCGGTCCTGCCGGAAGGGGGCGGGGCGTGAGCCGCACCCTGTTCGCCGGCGACCTGCATGCGAAAGGCGACCTGCTGCCTCTCATCTCGAACACGGCAGACCGGGAGCATGCCGACCGGATCGTGCTGCTCGGCGACATATGCGACGACTGGCATGTGTCGAACACGGGCATGATACGGTTCATGGAACGGTTTGCCTCCTGGTACCGGGCCGAATCCGGGCGACGGGAGATCGTCCCGCTGCTCGGCAACCATGACGTCCCGTATTTCATGCGACGCGGATCCGCCTCGTTCGCGCGCGTACGCGCCCAGGCGCCGGGCTTCAAACCAGGCGCGCAGCGCCGCGTCCACGAGCTCATGAACGACATCCCGATGCGGATCGCATGGACGGACGGCACGATCGTCGCCACGCACGCGGGACTCACCCGCCGGTGGGGCGTCCGCCGGTTCGGACACGCCTGGACGGGCATGACCGCCAGGCAGATCGCCGACGGGCTGAACCGCCTGTCGGAACATCCCGGAAGCCTGGCCGCCCTGTACATGGACGACGACGGACCGTTGTGGGCGCGTCCCGGCCACGGGGACTACGACGACCACCTGACCCAGGTGTCCGGGCATACGCCCGTCCCGTCGGCCGGTAACGTGGACGGCGTGTGGCTGTGCGACACGTTCAGCACCATGCCGGACGGCACGCCGATAGGCGACCGGAGCATGCTGCTGGCGGACGGGACCGGCCTGCATGAGGTTCCGCCGTACGCCCGGTGAGACGCTTCGCCGCTTGACGTCCTCCCGGTGTTGAAGCATCGGGATTCCAACACGTTGTTATCGTGTTGAGGTTTCGCACGTCATGGCGGAAGCGTCCTTCCCGCGATAAGCGGGTTGGACGGCTGATTCCGTTTCGGCGTGCCCGGCTTCGTCCAAGCCGAGGAGATGGTTCAATCCCCGTTTGAGGATGTTGTTGGCCGCGTTCAGGTCGGCGTTCATGCGCGCGTGGCATTGCCTGCATTCGAAGTCCGCTTGGCTTTCGCGGTTCTCCTTGGCGCAATGCCCGCACTTGCTGCATGTCTGCGACGTGTACGCGGGGTTGACAAGTATAAGCCGGTTTCGTCCGGTCAGCCGGGTCTTGTATTCGAGTTTTTCGACTATACCGGCGAGACCGGCGGAGCGTAGGGCATGGTTGAGGCCGCGTTTCGCCGACTGGCCGTTATGCAGGTACGCGCCCGGCCTGTCCGGGTCGGGTTTCGCCTTGGCTTTGCGACTCATGCCTTGCAGGTTGAGGTCTTCCAATACGATGAGGTCGTAGTCATGGACGAGCATGCTGGTGGTCTTGTGCTGCCAGTCGTCTATGATGCGGTGCGCCTTCGCGTACAGTCGGCTGATTTCCCGACCGGTACGCTCGTAGGTGCGGCTCGCATGACGCCGGTATTGTTTGACGGTTTCGCCGGACATGGCGATTCGTCGCGCCTGAGCCTTCTGACGGCGGCGTATCTCCTTGTCGATATGGTTCAACCGGTCTTTGGGGAGGTCGATGAAACGATTGTCGGACGTGGCGAGTGTGTGCGCGCAACCCCTGTCCAATCCGACCATCGCGCCGGTGCGTTCGCGTCGTATCGGCAGCGGGTCGTTGACGAACACGAGTGTTCGTCTCGTCCAGTTCACGCCGACGCTCGTATAGTCGCGGATGGGTTGGCTGACGCGGACACGAATGTGGATGCTGTACCGGCACGGTTGGCCGTCCAGACGATATGCGCCGGGGTTCTGTCCGGTGATGATGACTTCGCCGTGATGCCGGTTCAACTGCCGGTAGTTCGCGTTCGACCCCTTGTTGTGCCAGCAGACGAAATACAGGTCGTCACGCCGTTTTTTGAACCGGGGCGTCATGCCCGGATTCCTATGCTTCTTCTTCAATGTTTTGCGGCGTTTGTTCGCGCTCCACCAGTCGGTGTTCTCTATCCTGTTCGGGGATTGCAGCACCATTGCGGGGATGGCTGCGAACCATGAGCATTCCAGTCTTACCTGACGGTCGGAGCGCATGTCCGGCTTCCCGCCCAACGGAATGCTCATGCCAAGGTTTTTATCCCATTTGGTGCGACGGGAACGCAACTGGTTGTATCGGCAACGCCACCCGTCGCACAGCCAACGCATCACTATGTCCGGGTTGGTCGAGTACAGGGGGACCTGCTGCCCGTCTGGGGTCGCACTCATGCCGAGATACGGGGCGGCTCCCCGTATCTGCACTCGTTCTATCACGACTTTCTGGGACATGATTACGATTATATCACTATGCGCGTAATGAGACAAGAATGGAACAAAGAAGAGGGTGGTTCCTCCCGGCATTGAAATACCGGGCATCCCCACCCAAAAAACGGTGAAAAACAAGGGCGGGCCCTTTTTCGCGGGGCCCGCCCTTGTTTCACGCGACGATCCGATCGAAACCGGCTTTCATGTCCCGTTCCATCCGACGCGCCTCATCCCATGCGCGCCGCCGCCGGCCGGGCAGCAGCGGGCGTTTCGGCGGCCGGCCGAACACGGGCGTCACATGCACGCTCCCGGCGCCCGCATCCTCCACGTCGAGCCGTTCCACGGGCGCGTCGTATTCGCCCAGCCGCCGGTTCGCGTCCCGCCTCCACGCCTCCAGGTCGGCGGCCAGCCGTTCCGGGTCGCGCGCCGTCACGCCGTCCATGCGTATGCCCGGCAGCCACAGGTACGAGGATACGGCCTTCGGGGGGAGCGGCACGGGGGGCGGTGGCACGTCCGGCCCGCCGCCGCGCCCGCCCGCCGGTTCGAACGTGCCCGCCACGCCTTTCGGCAGGCCCTTCGCCCTGTGCGCCCGCCCGTTCGCATCCATTGTCATGATCGTCCCCTTCCCTTCGCGCCGCGGACGCGTCCTATGCCCGTCCGGGGACGCATGCCACGGGGCGTGAACGACAACGATCAGCGATTCAGGGCCATCATCACCGGTCATCTCGGAACACGGCTCATGGACGCGTGGCGGGATTCCACGGACACGTTCGAACGTCTGCCGGACGGCACGTGGGTCTCCGCCCCGTACGACGAAAACATGGCGGACGGGAGCACGCCCGTCGCATGGGAGGACGTCGCCGACCCCATGGACCCGAAGCCGGACCGCACCGGGTGCGCGCTCGTCACGCTCAAGGACGCGGAGGACCATCGTCACGTGCTGCTCGTCAAAGGCGTCACCGTATGCGAGCTGCTGCGAGACTGGACGGGATACGAATATGTCGATTGAGACCATCCGCCCCGAAAGGCCGTCCGGTGAATGGGCGAACGCCAAGGAGACCGAATGACCCGACATATCAGACTCAAGACCCCATGCCCGTTATGCCAAGGCCGTCTGGACGCCGTCGTCCGGCGTATGCCGCTACTGGGCTGGCATATGGTCGGATTGACGTGCGGGCACGGGTGCGACATCCGCTGGTTCAACCGGGACATCGATTTCAGCCGCTCATGGTATCCGACCGCCGAAGACTGTGCGGAATACCCAGACGACTTCCTCCGTGGCTGCGTCGAATATGTGAACATGCTGCTCTCAACCGAATGTCCGAAATGCGGGGAGCGCCCGAAAATCGGGATGGGACCCCGCATGTGTGAACGTTTCCCGTCCGTATCATGCCGGTGCGCGAGCGAATGGGGAGGCGACCTGTGCGAGGCAGCACGCGAATGGGCTTACGCCACGGGCGTGTACTGGAAATGTCTGAAACGTTGAGAGAAGTCCCTTCGGACTTCCGCCAAACCCGCCCGATTAGAAGACTGCCGTATTTATCCAAATCCGAGCCGACTTTCCGCCAACCTCAAACCAACCTCCACTAAAACCCTTACCATAAAAATATCAACCTTGAACGGATTTTAGGCCGCAATCCCCTTCCGTGGGGGAGGGGATTGCGGCCGCAATTGTTCAATCGGCTTGATGCGCGGATTGGGCTCCTGTCTCTTATACACATCTCCGAGCCCACGAGACGCTACGCTATCTCGT
>ENA-OXQK01000272-OXQK01000272.1-human-gut-metagenome-genome-assembly--contig:-NODE-272-length-16426-cov-7.36681_pt1 | contig 16426 bp, 9 predicted proteins | sample MGYA00249582_ERZ652563 | MGnify/ENA primary metagenome ERZ652563 (study PRJEB26925, sample SAMN05826493) | human gut metagenome | biome: ENVO:2100002; feature: ENVO:00000062; material: ENVO:00002003... | reverse complement strand
GATAGCGTAGCGTCTCGTGGGCTCGGAGATGTGTATAAGAGACAGATCCATACATGGGCTTCCTCCAATATCCGGAATGCCTTTTCTCCACATTCTGGAGCATCATAAAACCGATACTGACGAAACAACAGAAGAGACTGACATAATAACTCATCCAAAGAGTACTCCGCACTTTCCATATTTAAAATTCAAGTATCCATTCAGGTAACAAAATCGAGCAAAAGTAATCATTTCCTAAGAAAATCACGCTGTTTCAGCACAAAAACCGGCAGGAAAAAGAAGATACCGATGACGGACATCACCAGTCCGCCAATGGTACCCGCCGCCAATGGAAACCAGAAAGCCTCCTTGTCCTCACCTATCATGAAAGGGATAAATCCCAGAATGGTAGAAACTACCGTGAGGAAAATAGGAACGACCTTCGCATTCCACGCCTTGACGTAGGCACGAAGAGCGGAAAGACGGGGGAAACGACGTCGGATGCTGTTGTACTCGTTCAGGACATAGATGCTGGCATTCACCGTGATGCCGCACAGCAGGACGAACGAGGCAAAACCGCCCTGGTCGAAGTTCAGCCGGAACCAATAGAAAGTAAGAAATACCCCGATATAAGAAACCGGAATCACAAAGATGATGGCAAGCGGCTGCTTCAGGGAGTTGAACAGAACGCTGGTCGTAAAGAAGATGATGGCTATCACCACCAGCAGAAGCAGGTATTGGCGGTTGTCCTTCTCGCCCCATGACCAACTGTTGCTGTCCGACTCGGCTGTATAACCCATCGGCAACAGTTTGTTGAACTCCTCCAGGTCACGTTTCTGTATCTTGTTGCCCATCTCATTGGAGCCGATATATTCGTATTGCAGGCAGAGGCGGTACTGCTGGTTTTCTTTGGCAATCTCCTGCGGCATCTGTCCCTTTTCCACAGTAGTCAGTTCGGAAAGCTTGTAATGCTTGCCGTTTCCTACTCCATAGGGGAAGAACTGCATCGCCCAGATGTCATATTCGGCAGACTGGCGGGAAGAGAGCTTGATTTTCTCCATCCCCTGCTCGGCCGCTACCGAACCAATCTCCAGATTCTTGCCAAAGATGGGGCGCACCGCAGAGAAAAGCACTTGCGCGTCGATGCCCTCTTGCGCCATGCGCTCCTTGTTCAGGTTGAAGTAGAATTCCTGATAGTCATCCTTCCACCAGGAGAACTCCGAATTGATGAGCACTTCCTTGATACGCCGGTGCGTCAGCAGCTTGGCCTTCAGCTTCTCCGCCCACTCATAGAGTTCGTCGTAGTTGTAGCCGTACATCCTGATGCGGTAGGAGCCGGCACTCTCGCGGACGTCATTACTGAACCCCTGGTCCTGCAATCCGTAGATGCCCCAGCTGCCGCCTCCCAGTTCCAGTGCCTTGCTTATCATATTGGCTTTCAGTGTATAGGGAAAACCGCTGTTCCGGGCTTCCTTCTTGAAATAAATCTGCATACTGGCACGCCGGGGGCTGTAGATGGAAGTATGAAACTGCCTGATTTCCTTGAACCGGCTGAGGTAGGTCTCCATACGTTTCATCAAAGTGTTCATCTGCTCGAGGGTGCTGCCATTGGGAAGGTTGGCGTTGGCATAGAGCACCACCTCCTCATTACGGGTGAAGTAACTGCCTTCGTACACCTTCTGTATGAAAAGCCGCAAGCTGCCGCCCAGCGCCTTGTCCACAATGGGTTTCACCGACTCCTTATAGGTATTCGAACCGAATACCTTATTGTAAGCAGCTTCCCATTTTCCCCCTCCTTCCAGTTTGTCGGGCAACAGAAAAACGGGCAGACCGAAACCCAACAGTAACAGCAGGCATACAGCCCAGCGCCAACGGCACAGAAAACGGATGAGAGCAGAATAGCAGCAGGAGAAATAAACGGGGAAACGTCTGAAAATCCGTCCCAACCTTGTTTTGAATGTTTGCGTCAGCCCCGGCAAGACAAGACGCCTCTTCTTCCCCGTAATCCGCCTCACCAGTCCTATCTTCTCAATCATCGACGGAACAAAGAACAACGCCACCATCAAGGAAACAGCCAGATTGATGATCACTACCGCTGCAAAGTCCTGCAGGTTGAGCCGTATCTTCTCGTCAAGGAAGAAAATGATAACAAGCGCACCCATCGTAGTGAGGGTTGCCGCCAACACCGACAGGAAGGCCTTGAGATTACGCCGATGCAGAATGTGGTCGGTCATGACAATGGTGCTGTCTATCACCAGATTCAGCGAGACAGTGATACCCGCCAGCGAATAAAGCTGCATCTCAAGTCCGAAGAGGTAGTAGAAGATAAGTGCCACCGCTATATTTACAGCCAGGCTGGTAACTATCAGAAAAAGATATTTCAACTTACGAGTAATGAGCCATACAAATACAAGCAGGATGAGTACCGTCAAACCGGTACGGAAGTAAATCTTGTCCAGTTCTTCCCGTATGTACTCGGTCGCATCATAGCTGGTATGCACTTCATATCCGACAGGAAGTACCTGCCGAACAGCTTCCATCTCGTCCATCACGGCACGGTTCAGTTGCAACTGGTTGGCAGTTTCTTCCGCAGTAATGGATAGATAGACGGAATTCAGCCCATTGATGCGGTAATAGCTTTGCGGCTCCTCCTCCATACGGACAGCCGACACCAGTTCGTCCAAGCGGAGCAGTTTCCCGTCGGTAGCCGTCACGGTGATGGCAGCAGGATTAAAACCAAGGGAGTTGCTCTCCGGCACCAGTGCCAGGCGTATCCATTCCCGGCTACCGTTACCTGTATCCACATTGTGCGTACCCAGAAATTCCTTCCGGTAATGCCGCTGTACTGCCTCGCTGATGTCCGATAGGGTCACACCCAGCAAGCGCAACTGTTCACTGTCATATTCCAGTCTCCACTCCATGGGCGTGGCACCGCTGAGTTCCACCTTATAGATACCCGGAATATTTGCCAGCCGCGGCTTGATATGCTCCTCGGCATACTGCTGAATCAATATCGGAGTGGAAGGGGCATTCAGTGTGAAGGACATGAAAGGGCGTGAGGCGTTCTCGTCGGGCACTTTCATGTGAATGGTGGGATAGCTGACACCTTCGGGCAATTGGGGCCACGTCTGCCGGATGATGGTGGAAGCTTCGAAGCGGACTGCCTCGACATCGGCATGCTTGTCCAGCTCCACAGTAATGTTGCCGTAGCCGTTGCCCGAGGTGGAGTTCAGCCGCTTCACTCCGCGGATACGCGCCAGCATGGATTCCAGCTTGCTGGTCACTTCCATCTCCACCACCCGCGACGAAGTGCCAGGCATGCTGAAACCCACCGTGAAGCCGGGCAGGCTGCGTGACGGATTCAGCTTGACGGGGAGCAGCGGTATCAACGCCACCCCTACCAAAGCAAGGCAGACAAACGCCACTATGACGGTGAAGGAAGAAACTCGTTTCATCAGTTATTATAATCAAATTTTTCCGACAGCGAAAATCCGCTGGCAAAGTCGTGCAACGTCAGTTTCCGTATCTTGTAATAATTCAGCCAGTAGTCCTGCAAGGCGGAGATGTAATTGCGTTGCGCTTCCTGCTGGCGGTTCAGCGAGAGGGTCAGGCTGTTGATGTCTGCCTTGCCGATAATGAAGCGCTGGCGGGTTTCGTTATACGCCAGGATGGCAAGGTCGAGGGCCTCTTCGGCACTGGCGACGAGGGCTTGCTGGACGTTGAAGTCGCTGACGGTCATGATAACCTCCTCCTCAATGCTGATTTCACTCTGCCGGGCAGAAGTCTTCACCACGTTCAGATTGTTCCTCGCCATGTTGTATTTGCCTTTCCTCACGCCCCAGTCCACCAGTGGAATGGAGACACTGACCGACACCATCTCCTGCTGCATGGGATGCCTGTATGCTTCACCGAATTTCTCTGCCACCTGGTTGAAGCCGACGCTGGCGTTGATGCTGGCGTTGAAGCGCGATTCCTTCTTCGTCTTGTCTACTGTCTGCTCGGCTTCCAGCACTTCCTGACGAAGCCCCAGAAATTCCGGATTGTTGGCTTGAGCGGCCAGCAAAGCCTCATCAACCGGTATGGTCAGCGCCCTCGGACGTCCCGGAAGCGACACCCTGATATCCGTGTTCTTCTCCATATTCAGGAAAGACGCCAACGAAAACATGGCGCGCTTCAAGGCACTGGCGGCATTCTGCAAAGTATTGCGGGCATTCACCACGTCGAGTTTCAGCGTCAGCAGGTCGGCACGGCTGATGGCGGCTATTTTCAAGCGCTGCATGCCGATGCGGTAGAGGGTATCGGTGGAGACGGCATTGTCCTTGGCCAAGTCATATTCCGCCTGTGCCATGGCAAGCGCAAAGAAATAGGTAGTGGCCTGCTCGGACACCCGCTCTGCATTGTAAATATACTCCTTCTTCACCTTTTCGTACTTCAGCGGCTCAATCCTGCGTTCCCAACGGAAAGGATTGTAACCGACCAGACTCTGCGAGTAGCCCAAACGAACCGGAACACTGGTGAACTGGGTATACTTGTTTCCACCGAAGCTCCGCATATAGCCCAGCTCCGTATCCAGATAGAACGTACCGCCCGTCAAGTCGAAATTCTGTCTGACGGCAAGATTGCCGTATGCATAGAAGGATTGCTGGCTGCGATAGATGTCAAGGTCCTGTTCGGAGTCGTAACGCTTGGTGATATCACGGTTGTACTGTGCCGGAGTCATGTTCAGCGTCAGGCTGGGAAGGCGGTTTGCCTTATAGGTGCGGTATTCCCAATAACCGGCCAGATACATGTTCTTGGTGCGGAAGGCTTCCAGCGAACTGTCATTCGCCAGGGCAATGGTCTGCTGCAAATCGAGCGTTATCCGCTGTTGGGCAAAAGCGGAAAGGGCTCCCAGACTGAACAAAAGTATAAGACTTGATTTCTTCATGCTCTTTCTTTTCTATAAATAAACCAATATATCAACGGGATGATGAACAGACTGACCAGTGTCCCCACGAACATCGCCCCAATCATCGCTATGGAAAGCGGCTTCTGCAGCTCCGAGCCCATGTCGAACGAGAACAGCAGCGGAACCATGGCGAAAATGGTGGTGAGCGATGTCATGATGATGGGCCGGAGCCTTCTGCGCCCCGCCTCGTGGATGGCCTCGAGCAACGGCATACCAGCCCTCCGTAATTCATTAATGGCATCCAGCTTCAGGATGGAGTCGTTGATGATGATACCGCACGTCACTATCAGTCCGATGGCAGACATCAGGTTCAGGGTATGCCCGCATATCCACAACAGAAGCAGGGCAAACGCCACATCTATCGGAATTTCCAGCAGCACGATGAGCGGCTGCACGAAGCTTTCGAACTGGGCGGCAAGAATGAAATACATCAGCAGGATAGAGATGAAAAGAATCACCACCAACTCGTCCAGCATCTGGCGGTTGGAGAAGAAACTGCTGGAGAAGGCCGTATCCCAGTCACCCGTGGCATCTGCCTCCCGCTTCACCTTTTCCATCAACTCCGGAGCATCGTCCACTTCATAGAAACGGAACGGTATATATTCACCGTTGCGTCCTGCCGTAATCGTTTTCAAGTCCTCAGCCGGACGCACCTTTACCAGCTCCCGAAGCGGAATATACTCCACTTCGCCCTTACTGTCCGGACGGGTCTGTATCAATGTCTGCTGCAGCACCTCATTCACTGTCCGCTCCTCGCCCACAATGCTGATAGGCAGGTATTGCTGGTAGGAATGGAGCATAGCTACGCTGTTCTCCTTGAACGCTGTCCGCAGCGTACGGTAAAGCTCGTCATACGAAACGTCATAGAGCAACAGCTTTTCCTGCAGGATGCTTATGTCAAGCTGGTTCTCGAAAGCGATGCCTACGGGCGCTGTCCCCGTAAGCTCCGCAAACTGTTGTTCCAGTCCGCGCAATTCTTCCGCCGCCGGCGCCTTCTCCTTATTGCGGGCATAAAGTTCCGCCACCACATCGGCCTCCCCGGTCACGAAAAGCTTCTCGAACACGGTTTCGGGTGGAGAAAAGGAGACTGTCGCCAACGGATATTCCCGTGTCAGCCACTCGCCCGCCTGCTTCTGCAAGGGAGCAATCCCGTCAGGCGAGGAAGTCTTGAAATACAATTCTGCCTCCGAAGAAGAGAGAGCCTGCTCACGGTTCAGCAGATAGTCCTGCTGGCCTATGGCAGCCGTCTGTTCCACAGTCTCGTCCAGCAACTGTCCGAACAGCACATTCACACGATGCCGGTTCTCGTCCACATGTATGTTTTCGTTCCATTCCACGTGGACTATCAGTTCATTCTGGTCTATCTGCGGCATACGCTCCTTGGCTATGGAATAGAACAGAAAGACACAAAGAGGAATAGAAACCACACAGAATATGATACTTACCGTCTTATGGGAAAATACCCAGTCGATGCCCGCATCATAAAAACGGTCCAGCGTATGTTCCTTCAACGGATTGTTGATGCGGATGCGGGAGAACCACAACCTGCCGCGCAACCCTGTCCGGTAGACCAGCATATAGAGGACCGGCAGCAGCATGATACCCGTGAAGTAGGAAACCAGCAGCCCCACCGTAACAGAGAATGCCTGGTCGTAGAACAACGCCCCTGCAATGCCGCTCATGAATATCAGCGGCACAAATACGGCAATAGTGGTCAGCGACGAACTCAGCATGGGCGTAATCACCTCACTCGTTCCCGTCACGCAAGCCCGCCGCAACGAATAGCCCCGTTCGCGATACTGCGAAATGTTCTCCGTCACAATGATGCTGCTGTCAATCATCATACCCAACGCCAGGATTAATCCCGACAAAGAAATGATATTGAGTGACATCTTGAACAAGTAGAAGAACAGGAAGCAGATGACAATAGATACCACCATACTCAACCCGATGATGAACGGTGATTTGATGTCACCCAAGAAGAGTACCGCCACAATGCAGATGAACAGGAAACCCAACGACAAGTTCTGCTGCAGATTGGAGATGGTATAGTCCAGCAACTCCGTCTGGTTACGGCTGATGCTAAAATCAATGTCGGGATATACTTTCTTGAAGTAGTCCATCGTGCTGTTGATGGCAAGCTTCATGTCTTCCATATTCTCGTCCGCCTGCTTGATGACGGCAAGGGTAACGGCACGCTTGCCATTGCTCATGGAGAAACCTTTCTCCTTGGCAGGAACAATCTCTACCCGGCAGAAGTCTCCCAAGCGGATGATACGTCCTTCCTTTCGCAGCAGGATGCTCTTCACGTCCTCCTCTGTCCGCAGCAGGGTGGAGAACTTAATGTTGTATTCGTAGTAGCCGTCGCGCACAGTCATGCTGCCCGGCTCCACGTTGTTTTGCGCCAGCACGTTTTCTATGTCTTCAATGGAGAGCCCCAACACAGCAAGCTTATCCGGGTCGGGCACAATCTGTAACTGGCGTTCGACCAAACCCGTGACATCCACCATTGCCACTTCCGCCAACTGCTCGATGCGACGCTTTATGACATTTTCGGCAAACTCGCACAAATCAAGAAACGCGCGTTCGTCCACCTTGCCGTATGCACTGTCGTTTTTTAGGGTCAGATTGAGGTAGAAGACAGGAATGTCCGTCGCACTTGCCTTTATCACCTTCGGGCGTTCGGCATCCCTGGGCAGATAGTTCATGGCGGCGTCAATCTTCTCGTTCACTTCTATGAAGGCAAGGTCGGTATTCGTACCGAAGTCGAAGCCCAGGCGGATGATGCCTGCACCATCGCGCGTCTCGCTGTCCATGTCCTTCAGTTTCGCCACCTGGATGAGCTGCTGCCGCAGAGGTTTCACCACCGTATTCTCTAATTCACGCGCCGAGGTATTCTGCGCCGACACCTGCACTGTAATTTCCGGGATGGCAATATCGGGCAGCAAGGATACCGGCAAGGTGAAGTAAGTCACCAGCCCGACAATGAAGCATGCTGTAAATGCCATCAGTACGGCAATAGGCCGCTGTATCAAAAACTTTATCAATTGAACTATGAATTTTGAATTACCACTTATCACTCATTATCTATCAACCACCTTCACCGATGCTTCATGTGCCAGATTCACATTTCCCGTCACAATGACCGTATCGCCTTCTTTCAGGGCATCGTCGGCCATACTATAGCTTTCCGCATTCTCCAGACCGGTCTGCACATAGTTCCACTGCGCCTTTCCGTCTTTCAAGGTAAACACCACCTGCTTGCCCGAACGCAACACCACGGCACTCTTCGGGATTACAAGCTGTCCGCCCAGAGAGCGGTGCACGTTCACCCTCACGTTCATCCCACTGAACAGCCGTCCCTTGCCATTGACGGCAGCCTTCACCTTAACCATCCCCTTGTCATCCACCAGAGGATTGATTTGGGTGATGCGCCCCTCCTGCCTAAAGCCGGCATCCGAATAAGGGGTAACAATCACCTTGTCGCCACTCTTTATCAACGGCAGTTCGCTTTCCAGCACCGTGAAGTCCACCTCCATACCTTGAGTACCGATAATGGAGCAGAAGGCTTCCGAGGTACTTGCCTCGTTGAACGGTTTGGAGAACAGGTTCGCCACTACCCCGTCAAAAGGCGCAACCAGCGTGGCGTGTTCCTCTTCATACGCGGCAAGCTCATACTGGGCGAGGCTCTGGTCGTAACCGCTCCTCACGCGGGCCAGCTTCATGATGTCAGCAGGTACTTTGGAGGCATCCCCCACCGGATAGCCTTGCCCTATCAATACGTCCTGCAACTCAAGTTCCGCTTTTTCCAAGGCATCCTTGGCCTGCGCGGTCTTGTTCTTCAGGCGGAACTTATCCAGTTCGGCAAGTTTCTGCCCTTTGCGCACCGGGTCACCGTTCTTCACGTAGATGTGTGCCACTACACCGGTGGTCTCAAAACGCAAATCCGCCATGGCACCGGCGGTAACTTTTCCGTTGCTCACCAGTTCATGCTCAAAGGTCGCCCGCTTCAGGACTTTCACGGTCACTTCATTGCTTTCACTTGGCAGGACGGTTGCCACCCCTTCCTCGGACTCTTTTCCCTTTCCGGCATCGGAGCAGGCGGCAAGCAGGGCAACGGCCATGCATAGCAGGTATCGATAGTTCTGTGTCTTCATATTCATACTCAATTATAAATTGATAAAATTAATCGTTTCAAAAAAACGAACCGATATTTGCATGTGGACACTTTTTTCATAGCACTTTAGCAATTAGTTCGCTCATTATTAACACTTTCCGTTTTTATTCATTTTTTTTGATATGGACAAAAATAAGCTGAATCTTTTTTATTTCCTCCCTCATCTGTCGTATTGCCGTAGAATGCACTTTCGGCTCTTTCGTCAATACCATCCGCTTCATTTTTTCAAACTTGTCCGGTTGTCTGAATCCTGGTTCCGCATAAAGCTTCGCAAGCAGATAATAGGGGTAAATACGCCCCGGCAAACGATGGGTGGAACGGATAAACCAGTCTTCCGCTGATAAGCAGTCACCCATCTGCTGATAGTTCTTGCCTATCACATTCAGTATCATGGGGTCACAACTACGCAGTAAAGCTTCTTTCAAAATACGGTTGGATTTACCGAACTGCTGCTGCTTGTGCAATCCATGCCCATATTCGAACAAGAAAGATGCCCGGTCCCTCAACAGAGGATAAAGGCGCCCGTACTCTTTCTCTGCCGATTGATACGCACCTGCACTATACAACACACGCGCATTCATCCACTCCCGGCAAGCCTGCTCCACTCGCAAGTCATTCTTCAGGCGAAAACCGCCAATGATGCCTACTAATACAGCCACCCCCAACCATTGCCAACGGTCGGCACCGAACAAGCACGCTACAAGCAATCCTCCAAATGTAACGATAAATACCGGAAGTTGTAGCGGATAGGAGGAAAAAGAGAATATCATCAAAGAAAGAATAGCCCCACAGATACCATAACGTCCTTTACGGACTCCCCTATACAAACACAGCACGACCACAACCAATAGACATACAGCCAAAGGAATGCCCAGTTCGACCGCAGCCTGCAGATATTCATTGAATGCATATTCTGGACTTCCCGCCACACGTTCCTCCCACGGTTCATAATCACCTGCTGCAAAATAAGTTTCCTGCGCATTTCCATAGGCTGCTGCGAAATTATGAATCCCATATCCGGTCAACGGCTTTTCTGCAATGGCACGACAAGTTATCTTCCACATGAAAAGACGGCCACGTGCAGAATCGGGTTTCAAGACAAACAGTAAATAGCCCGCCAATAGCAAGACACAGAATCCACCGACCACTACCATCACCACACGCTGCCTTTGCTGCTGCCATAATAATCTGAACTTATCCGTCCAATCCATATGCCAAGCATATACACACAGACAGGAAACTCCTGCCGCCAACCATGCCGAACGGCTCATTCCTGCCGGAAGCACACAAAAGATAAGCAGCATCACGCCACCGGCAACCATAGCTCCAACTTTATCCATCACCTTTTTCCATCCTTTCCCGTCATTCCGGTCAGAGCAGAGAATCTCCCCCCTCTTGGTCAGCCATTGATGCAGACAGACCGGAAGTATCATGGCCAAATAGCCGGAATAAGGCCCCGGATTGAAGAAAGAACCTGTCAATACATACAAGGAATGGTTGGACACAGCATAACCATAAAGCTGCCTCAATCCCCAAACAGCCTCAATGCCCCCCAGCATTACCAATACCCACGAAACCGGTATAAAAAGAAAATACCTTTTTTCCATCATCAATCCAGCCATCAACAGACATCCTGCAACTACCAATGCACTTTTATCGAAATAGAGCCATTGCCCTATAACATCAGCTACAGGAAGTCCGGAAGAAACGTTACATGCCAAAGACAATAAAACTATACAAGCAATGTAGACCAAACTTCCAGTCAATAGATTACGTACATTATTCATTCTATCTATCAAATATTCAATAGTATTCTATAATTCACCAAAAGATTTGTTTCCCGTCTTTATATTCAAAAATCCGTTCATCTTTACCGGCTGTGTGATTCTTCAGATAAAATAAAGCACCTTGAAACCCTGAATAGACAATAGAATCTGACACAGCCATTTGCCGCCCGACAGAATTCCATTTTCCTCCACCCCAATAAAACAATTCATACAAATTACCTTTATAAATAAAATTCACCTCATTACGAGGAGTATACACCACCTTCTCCACACGATGGGGACTTCCAAAGTCTGCCCGGTCGCTTCCTTCCACTACTCCCCCAATCATCCGGTCATTGAAAAGAACACTCAAAGTAAGATGGCACTTCCTATACAAGACCAATTCCTGCTTTTCAGCTTCCGGAACAATGAACCGTATCTTTCCGGTTTCACGCTCCAGAAGAAAAGGAGAAGATACTGCAGCGTATTCCTTTCCGTTCCAGGCAGCCAGCGTAAAGACCGCCCCGCCTCCCACATCCTCAAAACGAGCCTCCCGCTTTTTAAAGAAAGTATATCCTATAGGTTGCCATTGTAGTCTGTTGGCAAGGCACAAATACACCATATCCCCCTCACGAAACTGTCCGGAAAGCAAAGAATCCGGAAGAGCTACAGTCCAATTCCTGCTACCGGTATAAAGTGCAGTGACATCGCGGAAGAACGGACGTCGGAATGCCGGGTAAACATCGGAATATTTCCCCAGTTTCCGTACCGCCTCCTTATCAATACTATAGGTTGCCCGGTACATTTTTCCCCTCGAAATGCTATATTCTTCCGCTTTGCTCCATACTTCTTCATAAGGAAGATTTGCAATGTATGTCTTTCCTTCCTTATCCAAAACAAAATTCCAGAAATGAGAGGCATTGTTGTCTCCTAATACCATCACCCTATCTACTCCGCACGGAATGCCCAATGCCCGCAACACATATATCATGGCATCCGTAAACTCTCGGCAACTGCCCGTATGCCATTTCAGTACATCCGGTCCCAAATGAGGCCCCACCGGAAAAAGAGCCGTATTCCGGTAGTTCGCTTTCCGCAACGTATCCATCAACAACTGGGCGGCAACCTTAGGATTATCAGCCTCATCTGTCTTCCTGAATTCATCCAAAATCGGGCTATAGCACTCATAAATTTCTTTGCGCCAGAGAGAAAGCGGCTCATCCCCTATTCTATAAGGCAATATATATTCGCAGAAAGTATCAAAATCAACATGCTTTCCCCAAGGTTGCTCCCGCCAGACTTTGAATGCCCATTCTATATGATTGACCAAAAAAGCGGAATCCACCGTCATAATGTCCCTCTTATAAGTCAATTGATTTATAGAAAATTCTCCATCTGCTCTTTTCAAGGAATCAATCAACTCTTGCACATGCCTGGAATAAGGAAATGAAACGTATTCACTGAAATACTTCCTGTAATTCTCCAAGGCCTTTCCCTCGTAAGCACCATGAAAAGGCATATTCTCTATCAGAAAACAAGCAGCACGATATTTGTCACCGTCCTCTTCCTTGTAACGGTCCAGTACCTTTTGCAACTCCGCACGGTTATCACCGGCAAGATTCAAAGCTGTGTCCAACCACTGATTTTCCGAAGAACAAGCCATAAACAGACCTGCTGTAAACCATACCCATACACACCAATGTTTCATATCACTATTCCATTTTTTTCTATTCCAATCTGAAAGACAATCCAATCAATCCTTACAATCCGATACAAATACCTGCTTACCATCTTCCATATGAAATATCAGTTCTTCTTCTCCACGGGTACTGTCATGCAAATAGAGCAAAGCTCCCGATGGTATCCCGTCATATGGTAGAAAAGGTTTTTCTGCCATTTTCTTCCCCAATGAGTTCCAACAGCCCTCTCCCCAATAGAAGAGTTCATAATAATCCCCTATCCTGACAAAGTTATCATCGTTACGGGGCATATACATAAAATTGTCTATAGTAACAACCTTTCCAAAATCCACCGTTACACTTGCACCGGGTTTTGATGAAATGAAATACGACAACGGTTCATTATCATAGACCTGATAGGCAAAAGTATTTGCTGTGGCTGGAGCATCTCCCCAACTGTCTATAGGGACAATCTCTTCCTCTCCTTTATAAAAATGCATTTCGGCAACTTCCGCATATCCCTCTGCCGAAGAACAAAAACGGGCATAGCGACCCCTTACCGGTTTCTCAAGAATAACGTGATTATAATTGATACCGGGCGTATCTTTCACAGTACACAACAACTCCGCATTTTTAAAATCCTTATCACAAGCCGCCTCAAAATGCCCGTCTTTTATCCCTCCCATATAGTTCCTGATACGTTCCGAAAGAGGGTATTTCCGATACAATTCAGCAGAATAGCACTTGGAGGTATCTGCAACATAAGGATGTATATCCTTGCCATCAAAATAAAAAGGATTTCCAATAGGGCGATACTGCCCGTTTGCGAATGCCAACAATATATAAACCTGCCTCGAAGCCAAATTCCTAAAAAGCGCTTTTCCACTTTCTACCTTAGTAAAATCTATTCCCCGCCACCCATAAGCACTGAACAACCCCACATAAACATAATTCCCGTCCATCCCTTCTACCGGCAGTTCCAGATTCGAATCAAAATAATTATCCGACACTTTTCTTGCAAACACATCCTTAAAAGCAGCCGGTACGGACCGGTTCCGCATAAAATCGCCATCCATGTCCCATTGTCTGCCAAAACACCGGCGGTAAACCACGCTCGGGCGCCGACTGTCAATATAGAAACTTCCCCGTTCCGGCTTCCGGGAAGGGAAAGTAAAAGGAAGGCAGACACCCGTTACATCCCTCACCACATTCCACACATGCCCTTTCCGTGTTTCCGCATTGAAAGTATAGAAATCATAGGCTACCGGGACGCCGATGGCCCGCATCACATAAATCATAAAATCACAAGCATCCTGACACTTGCCGATACGATTATGCAGCAGGTACTCTCCTCCCAAATGCGGATAGTTAAAGACCCATGTAAACCGGTAAGGGTCTTCCTTCTGCAAATACTCCCAAACTACGCTAATCGCCTCCACTACATCGATACCCGTATAAACCTCGTCCAGCAAAAAGGAATAACGGTCATGGTATATCTGCCGCCAGTTGTCCGGAGTCTCATTTCCGATACGATAGGGAAGCAGCCATTCACAGAAATCTGCAAAAGAAAGGGAAGCATTCCACGGACGCTTTTTCCAACCATCAAAAGCCAAATCAATGTTATTTATCAAGAATTCAGCCCTTATATTCAGTACATCCGGTTTTCTCTGCAATCCGGAAGGGGTATAATAATCCCAATCCGGTACGGCAGTATCCTTCAGCATCACCCCATAAGCATCTGCCGAAGCCAGCACTGTTTTCAAAGAATCCAGTTCTTCACCTTCAAGGGCATAGTGATAAGGCATATTTTCTATCAAGAAACAAGCGGCTTTATATTTTTCAGGCTCATCTTTATAATGTTCCAGTACCTTTTCCAGTTCGCCTTTGTTGGTTGCAGCACACTCCAGTGCGTACTCCAATCTGCCGGAAGCATTGCAAGCCTCCAATATCCCGGCAATCAATAATATCCAGAGCAATTTAAACAGAACTTTCATCTTAGTCTATTCTTTTAAAGATACGTTTCCATCTCATTTTTCCAGTATTCGGGCTGACGGACTTCCATACCAGCCATGCCCTTCCCACTATAAATGGTTCCGGCAGTAATCCCCAGTAGCGGGAATCTTTTGAATTCACCATCTTGTCACCCGAAACGAAATAATAGTTCTCACAGAAGCGGTAATTGTGTATCACACTGTCCCCCAGCAGAACCGAATCTCCATGCAATGTCAGTTTCTTTTTCTGTTCCCACTCTATCACGTTCCGATACAGCAACCGTGTTTCCGGATTCATTCCTACCACGCTGCCTTTGGCCGGTATATAAAGAGGCCCAAACTCGCTGATAGTCCACCCATTACAGCCACCATCGGGAAAGCTCTTAAGAACAAGGCCCCGCTCCTCCGTCATGCCCGAAGATATCAATTTACCTAATTCCTCCTGCGCCTGCACATTTCCTGCGATACCATCAAATCCGGACACACGATAATGTGTATTCCTTATCTCCAACGTATCACCCGGCACGGCGATACAGCGCTTCACGTAATACAACATCACGTCCAGCGCAATGCTGTCCCACCTGCCCGGATAAGGAAAATTGAACACCAACACATCATTCCGCTGATAATTTCTCCATCCGGACATACGTTGTATCTTCACCTCCTTTTTCTCCACGGCATCAAGCACATTGAATAGGCGTGCTCCACCCGAACATTTATCCACCAGAATACAATCACCCGCCAGCAACGACGGTTCCATCGAGTCCGACGGTATCTTGAAGGAGGTCACCACAAACACCTGCAATACTATCAGTATCACAACAAGCAGGCACAGACAGAATAATACGTTTGTTATTCCATTCAACCATTTTTTCAATTGCAGCCGCTCCTTCATCCCATCAATCAGTTATTTTGCATCCCCGCTAATCTTCAATACCAACGGAGAAGTTTCTGCATTGCAATATACCGTTATCGTCTTGTCAAAGTGCTCCGGATGTTCAGCTTTATAAACCACTTCCAAATCTATTTCCTTACCCGGTAATGCCGGTTCCTTTGAATAAGCTACGGTAGTACAACCACAAGAAGTAGCAACATCTTGTATAACCAATGGGTTATCTCCGATATTCTTCAAAGTAAAAATTGCCTTTTGTTCTTTCTGCCAATCAAAAACACCTAACAAGATGGAAACTTTGTCCGTGGCAACTTCTGTTTTAATATCCTTACTTTCATTCTCTATTGCTATACTCTCACCTCGAATTATCTTAACATACAACTCTCTTATTTTAGGATTATGAATAGGATTACCGATAGCAAGTACTTTATTATTCCGATTCAATAGAAAAGTTTGAAAAGTCATATCTGAAGGAAAATGATTTAGCTTATTAAAACTATCATTCTCATCCAAACAAATCGGATACTCAAAACTGTCACGTTGAAATATAAAACGTAGTTCAGACTTATCTTTAGGATAAAAGTAAAAAAGGAATGATACTTTATCATGGTTTAGAGAATCCATCTTAAGTATAAAATCTTTCCAATTTTGCAACTGCAATTTACAGCTCGTGCAACCTATAGAATCAATATAAGTTACTATTTTGTAATCACAGTTATCTCCTGAATGCTTTATAGTGTCTTTCCCTTGAATAGTAAACACAGAATTAGGAGGGAATTGTATTTCTTTTCCTTCCCACTCTCTCACTAATTGTATAACATGATTCTTTGTTTTGTTCTGACAAGAGGAGAACAGAATCAGTAATACCATAATATACATTGTAAATACAAACCCTTTTTTCATCTCTATGGAAATTTATTTTTTCAGTTCATACACCATTGAAAGATTTATAATACATAACCTGTCTCTTATACACATCTGACGCTGCCGACGA
>ENA-OXQK01000269-OXQK01000269.1-human-gut-metagenome-genome-assembly--contig:-NODE-269-length-16474-cov-33.262_pt1 | contig 16474 bp, 6 predicted proteins | sample MGYA00249582_ERZ652563 | MGnify/ENA primary metagenome ERZ652563 (study PRJEB26925, sample SAMN05826493) | human gut metagenome | biome: ENVO:2100002; feature: ENVO:00000062; material: ENVO:00002003... | reverse complement strand
ACCTATAACGGCTCAGAACAAGAAAGAGAAGAAACAACAAAGAGAACAAGCAGTACGCGAGGCTGTTGACGCAAAGGCATACAAAATCAATGTGGACCGGGTAATGCCTATGAAAGGAGGCAGCAAACACCTGACTTCCGATTATTCTTTAGAAATAAGAAACGATTCGGTATATTCCTATCTGCCTTATTTCGGAGTGGCGTATAACGTTCCTTACGGAGGTGGAAAAGGATTAAATTTTAGTGCTCCTTTATCAGAATATACTTCAACATATAGCAAAAAGGGAAATGCTAAAATCACACTAAAAGTACGGAACGAGGAAGACAATTACCTTTACAATATCACCATTTATCCCAATGGCAGCAGTAACATACAGGTCACCCCCACAAACAGACAATCTATTTCTTTCTCCGGAGAAATGGATCTAAAGAAGAAAGAATGAACCATAAATAAAAAAGGGGAGGTGTCAAAACTAAAACAACCTATCGAACTATATGATCAGGTCATTTTAGTTTTGCTCCCCTCATTAAATTACAGCTATTATTTACTTATTTCTCTAACCGGCTAAAGAAATTCTCAATGGCTTCCTTATTGACAAAAACTCCTTTTACTCCGGTCACTTCCACCGTATCCATCAACAAAGCCAAGCCCTGATAACCGTTTTCATCCTTTGCCAGTACTTCCTTCTGATAAATTTCAGCTGATTGGCAGGCTTTACCATCTTCAGGTAATTTCTCGAACCGGCCAAGGTAATAATTGCCTTCAAAGAAATTATGTGTAGATTCTGTCAACTGGAATCTGCTGGATTCGGGAGCATAAAAAATATTCCCACTAATAAATGTACTATCCGGATATCCGCCCCATGAATCCAAAGTAATCATAGTACGGTCGATATCAGCCGCAGGTTTACGGTTCACATGAATAATGTTACGGGTAATGCGACTATCCTTTACAGGACCTGCCAGATGAACAGCCGGTGAGAACATCCCGGCACGAGTCGGTTCAGGCCGCACTCCGTCACCTATACTCACATTGTAACGGACTATAGTGCCCAAGTTACCTACATTAAAAGATGCGTCGGCCGTGCCGTCATTGCAAACCAATACCAAGCCACCATAGTTATCATGACTATAATTGTACTGAATGACCGTTCCCCGGCAATTCCAATCCGAATCAAATCCCTGTGCATCCCACGGAGCCTTATGACCACTTACCTCATTGAATTGCACTAAAGTATTATCACAACTCCACGGCCAAATACCTGCTGCCGCCTCTGTGTCAGGAAGCATATCAGGACAGTCACGCATTACATTGTATTCTATCAAGGTACTGTCACAACCGATAGGTACAATACCATCCCCTGGTACTTCCTCTATCAAATTTCCCCGTATCACGGTATGCTTGCTGGGATGCCAGTTCTGCCGGTCGCTATAAGCAGCCCAAATCATAGCATTACGGGTACATCTCAAAATATGGCAGTTCTCTATGGTTAACCTATTGAATGTTGAAATTTTCTTTTCACCGCCATTCACTATATAAATACCGCACCCTCCGCCTTTTTCTTTTACCAACGAACCATTGACATCCCGTACAGTCACATTATTGACAACAATGTTCTGCGATACGCCATAATCCATACACTCTATCTTCAAGCCCGAACGATAAGGCAGAGGCTGCCTGCCTGTATTCACGATTTCCAAATTCTGCATCGTTATATAGTCCGAATTACAGATACGGGCTGCATACAAGGAAGTATCATATCCCACAATGCAAGGTTTCCGTTCACCATCACCATAAGCATCTATATAAATACGATCTTCGGGTATACCCTGTCCGGTGATTTCAAGTTCGCCATTAAAAACCTCACCGCGCTTCAACAAAACTTTATTGCCCGGCAGTAATTTCACACCACGTAGTTTTTCCAGACTTTTCCATGCTTCATCCGGGGCTAACCCACTATTATTATCATCACCGCCGGTAGCATCCAGATAATAGCACACTGGACTATCAGAACATGCTGCCAACAGGAAGGAAAATAAAAGAAGGATCATTGTTTTTCTCATTTCTCTTCCGTTTTTAAAAAGTTATCAATTTTATTCCAGAAGTTGTCAGAACAACCAGGCTTCACCACAGATTACGCAAATTCACACAGTTTTTTGATTTAAAGGTTATTTGCCTCCTACTTCTTTGTGACAGTCCGTGTACCCTGTGATGAAAACCTGCACTCCACATTACTTCCACAAGTCGTGCTGAACCAGTTTCTTGTTAGTATCCAGTTCGGCAGTCGGCAAAGGCCATACATAATCCCTCTCACCGTTGAACTTACGTGCTTCATAAGCCAAGCCATACATAGTGCGTTCATTCTCTATATTGGCTACCGCCTTATCCAATTCCTTCCAACGATAAAGGTCAAACAAACGCAAACCTTCAAAAGCCAGTTCCACACGACGCTCATGCTTAATGACTTCCAACAATTCATCTTTAGAAAGAGAAGTGCCTTCCACTTCCTCTACTGTGGGCATGTTCACATCCGCACGTTGCCGCACTTCATTAACCAAAGCAGTTACATCACTATAAACATAGCCTCCTTTCTGTACCATCGCCTCCGCCAAAGATAATAAAACTTCGGCATAACGCACCACATAAAAGTCTTGTCCATTATCCCAAGAGTTAGAAGTATCCGTAGGATCAAAATACTTATAAACATATACGGTAGACAGAGAAGCGGCAGCTCCGCCATATACATTGGCATACGGATTTGAAGCCGAAGTATCTATACCTCCTTTACCGTTCCAAAGCATACCGGGAACAAACAAAGTGCTATATAAACGCGGATCACGATTCTCAAAATGAGCAGGATTAGGCTTGCTGACATCCAAGCCACCCCCACCGTTCAGTTCGGCTATCTTCGTATCGGTAGTCGGTTTACCGTCTTTGCAATAATAAGCATCTGCCAAATCTATAGTACCATTCATTGCTTCCAGCGGAGTATTCCAATGCGCATTAAAAGCAGCACCTTCACTCATACCCGGTCCTTCATAACGGACTGCAAAAATGATTTCAGGAGAAGTTTCTCCACTTTGAGTAAACAGTTTGGCATAACTCGGATCAAGCGAGTATCCCAAACCTTGCACCTGCTTATAAGCAGCAATCGCGTCATCCCATTTTTCATTATACAAAGCCACACGCCCCAGTAAGGAAAGAGCAGCTCCTTTGGTGATATGTCCCCGTGAAGACGCATTTTGCGGAAGTACTTCAGCCGCATCCTGCAAATCAGTCATAACATGAGCCACAATAGCCGCACGGTCCGTCTTTTCACATTCAGCCTCGTCAATGGTCAAAGGGGCGGTCAGGAAAGGAACATCCTGATACGTCATAGTCAAGTTTATATACATCAATGCACGTATGGTCTTTGCCTCAGCCTGATAAATCGCCTTTTGGGAAGCATCCATATCCACTCTATCAATATTAGCAATCAGCACATTACAACGGCTGATCACTTCATAGCAATCTTTCCAATAACTGCCAATGATAGAAGAACTTGGGGTATGAATTCCCATAGCCATATCATAACCTTCCATCCAGCCACTCCAATTAAAATGCCCGCCATTATCTGATATACAATCCATATATAAAGGGCCCAATGAATATTGGTCGGAATTATAAAGCTGATTGCTCTGCAAAGCATCATAACAAGATGCCAACGCCATCAAAGCATCATCCGGCGTCTGCCAAAATGTATTGGATGAAGATTCTGTCAATGAGTCCCTCTGCAAAAAGCTGTCAGAGCAAGAAGTCAGCAAAGCTCCTGACAACAGAGCCAGCCCTATAAAGTTATTAATTGATTTCATAGTTGTTGCTTTTAAAATTTAACGTTAACACCAAATGAATAAGTTCTTGTATTGGGATGTACATCATTACGGGAATCTGTACTCAGTTTTTCAGGATCATAATCGTCCAAGGAAGTGAAAGTAAGCAAATTAGTTCCTGCCAAATAGAGTCTGATACTCTGAACGCCCAACTTGGTCAAAAACTCTCTTTGCCTGAAAGTATATCCGATTTCCAAATTCTTCAGACGCAAATAATCACCTTTTGTCAACCAAAATGAAGAATAGTTATTATTAATAGTTCCTCCCAAACGAGGCATGCTTCCATTCGGATTACTTTCAGACCATCTGTCCAACCAACGGCTAGTCTTGTTTCCACCGTTGGAAATAGTAGTTTCATCCCAATTATAACGATATACACCTGCAATGCCTTGCCAGAATGTATTGACATCAAAATCTTTATAAGAGAATCCCAGATTGAAAGAATACTGCATTTTAGGGAACGGATTTCCGATAATAGTACGGTCAGCATCATTTATATTACCATTATTGTCTATATCTTCATACATGATATCACCTAATTGCGGTTCCTGGTTGTTTTGCAGAATCTTCTGTCCGTTCGCATTTACACGGTCCAAATCTGCCTGGGTACGATAGATACCGATGGCTTTCAGCCCATAATAAGAGCCGATGGCTTCACCTTCACGATTGATCGTATTATCCTTAATGTCTTCTACCCCTTTCATATCAGTAATCTCATTTTTCACACCTGAAAGCGAGAAACCTGCCTGCCATGCCCAGTCACCTTTCTGATCGAAATAATTAGCAGCCAGTTCCCAACCCCGGTTACGAACCTTTCCCGCATTCTGATAAGGAGCATCCAAAGATCCCAGGAAAATACCCGGCATAGCGAGCTTCATCAAAATATCCGAGGTATTTTTCTCATACCAGTCAAAAGTGACATTGATCTTTCCACCCCAAAAAGCAGCATCAAAACCAAAGTCTGTAATAGTAGTTGTTTCCCATTTAATGTTCTCATTAGGTATCTTGGCAGTCTTCATACCAATCTGTTTGCTATCACCGAAATAGTAACTGCCACTAGCCGCCAATGTAGCCGCATAAGCATAGTTACCAATTTCCTGATTACCCAATTTACCCCAGCTACCACGCAATTTCAATGAGTGGAGGAACTTCACATTCTCCATAAATTTCTCATTTGTCATGATCCATGCACCCGAAAATGAAGGGAAGGTAGCATAACGATGTGCCTTGGGCATACGTGACGAACCATCGTGACGGACATTCATCTCTAACAGATAACGGCCTCCGTAATTATAATTCAAGCGTCCGAAGAATGACTGCAAGGAACTCTCTTCCGCTGATCCGGTCACATGGTCATTCATAGTACCTCCATCCATTTCATAAATATTATCGGTAGCGAATCCCTGCTTGGACGCCTCATTCTTGTCCCAACGGGTAGCCTGGATAGAATGGCCTGCCAACAGATTGAACGAATGTTTTCCTACAGAAAAATCATAGGTCAGAATATTTTCATTAATATAAGTCGTTTCCAGATAATGATAATCTGTCAGTTTATTGGTACCGACTGTGGTCAGCGCATTTCCTTCAGCATCGTATCTTATATTATTCTTCGGATTGAAAGTAGTCACATCGTTCATATAATATTTATAAGCCAGACTTGAACGGAACTTCAATCCTTTTATGATATCAATTTCACCAAAGAATTTACCATCAAAACGATAATGCTTGTTATCTTTATAGCCCATATTCAAAGCTTCAATCGGATTTTTGAATACGGATTGGGAAATATTGGGATTTCCATCCAAAAATCCATAATGTCCGTTAGAATAACGCACAGGAACAGTAGGACGGGTAAACCAAGTAAGGTAGCGCATCAAACCTTCACCGGTAACACTGGTAGTAGGCTCATCAATGTTCTGACGGCTTCCCGAAAGATTCAGACCTAATTTTACAATACCCAATTGTGCATCCAGATTGGAACGGAAATTAAAACGTTGATTGGCCGTTTCACGCAAGATACCATCCTGCTGGAAATACTGAGTGGAAATCATGTAATGTACCGCTTTACTACCACCGTTCACAGACAAATGGTGTTGGTGCATGGCTGCTGTACGAAACATTTCCTTAGCCCAATCGGTATTGGCAAAATGATCGGGGTCTGATCCGTTTTGCAACTTTTGTAACATTTCATCCGTGTATGCTTTGGAAGGCCAGCATTCGTTATACATCTTCGCCCATTCATAAGAATTCACATAATCGGGCAGCACGGTAGCTTCTTGCAAAGCGATACTACCGGAATATGTAATGGTAGGTTTCTGCTCACCGCCCCGTTTGGTAGTCACCAGAATAACCCCGTTGGCAGCACGTACACCATAAATAGAAGCCGAAGCCGCATCCTTCAATACGGAAACACTTTCAATATCATCTGCAGGGATTTCCGCAATCTGGCTTACCGAGCTTTCCACTCCATCGATCAAGACCATCGGATCATTGTGTTCAAAAGTTCCTACACCACGGATACGGATTTCGGGACTGTCATGACCGGCCTGGGCACCATTGTTGGTCAACATAACACCCGGCAAACGACCCTGAAGCATATTGGCAGTATTCGCTACCGGCATAGAAGCTACATCCTTGAAATTTACAGCAGCAACAGAACCCGTCAGATTTTCCTTCTTCTGCACGCCATAACCGACTACTACCACTTCGTCAATCATTTCCGTATCTTCCTTCAGATTTACATTCAGCACCGTATTGTCTTTCGAAATACGATATTCCTGATCGGAATATCCTATAAAAGAAATGACAATAGTAGAATTAGAAGCCACCGTGAGATTGAAATTACCATCCAAATCAGTCACCGTTCCATTGGTTGTTCCTTTTTCAACCACACTGGCACCGATGACCGGTTCGCCTGTGGCATCTTTTACAATACCGGAAACTTTAAACTTGTCTGCTTGCAGACTGGAAGCGCTCACATTCATCGCAGGGATGAAGAAGCAGAGACACAGCAATAGACTCAGTACCCGGAATGTACTGGTTTCTGTCAGAGTTTTCATGTTCATAATACTTTTTTTAAAGGTCTAACAAATAAAGATAATTCGTTTTATTTGCCAGCAAAAGTAAGAGGAACAGAAAAGAAACAGGGAGAATTATTACCGGAAAAAGGCTGTTTATTCCCTATAGAGCCTATTTCCGGTAATAATCAGCCATCATACTTCATCATATACTCTGTAGGAGAAAGTCCGAATTTCTTCTTAAAGCAGGAACTGAAATATTTAGGGTCGTTGAAACCTACGGCATACGCCAAATCGGCTATACGGATTTTCTTTTTCTCGTCTATCAGCCGACAAGCCGCTTGCAAACGGACATTGCTGATAAATGCAGAGGGAGTAAGTCCGGTCAACAGTTTCAATTTATCTGCTAGTGTAGTCCGGGCCATACCCATCTCCGCCATAAACTGTGCATGTTCAAAATCACAATCACTCAAATGGGCATTCACACAATCCACCGCTTTCCGAATGAAAGCTTCGTCCATCGAGGTGTAATTTAATTCTTTGGCTTCAAAGACCAACTGCTTACGAAAATCCACCCCCATACGTTTGCGCCGTTTCAACAAGTTATCTATCTTGGCAAACAAGACAGAGAGGCGGAGCGGTTTACAGATATAACCATCGGCCCCAGACTCATACCCTTCCACATGGTCTTCATCACTAGTCTTGGCCGTTAACAAAATCAATGGAATATGGCAGGTCTCAAATTGAGTCTTCACCCGGCGGCACAATTCCATACCGTCCATTTCGGGCATCATAACATCGGAAACAATTAAATCCACTTCCTGTTTGGCAAGGATCTCCAAAGCTTCCGTTCCATTAGCGGCCTTCAGAATATGGTATTTGCCATGCAACAGACGAACCATCAAAGCCAATAATTCCTCATTATCCTCCACTAACAAAATAGTCGATGCTGCCGGTTTCTCTTCCAACATATCAATCTCCGAGACATTCTCCATTTCATCTGCCGATAAAACAGCATAGTCCACATTTTCAGTATTCTCGTCTACCTCATCTTCAGCAAAAGCCTCACGTCCTATAGGAATTTCAACCACAAAAGTATTCCCTTCCTCCTTATCGCTAAATACCTGTATCGTTCCATGATGCAACAATACCAAATCTTTAGTCAGCGACAAACCGATACCCGTCCCTATGGTATGGAATTTACGATACTCCCCTTCATAGAATCTCTCGAACATATGATCCAATTTCTCTTTTGGAATCAACTCGCCGGGATTGTTCACACTCAATTTAAAAGTCCTCTTTTCCTCATCATGAGCCTGCGACACCACAATAGTTCCTCCTTCAGGAGTATATTTAGCGGCATTGGAAAGCAGATTGTACACCACTTTATCCAATTTATCCACATCAAAATATCCCGAATATTCTTCAGACAAATCAAATTGTATGGACAATTTCTGCTTTTTAACCAAAGGAGCGAAAGCCGACACTGATTTTTTCAAGAACATACTGACATTTCCATGCGAAACTTTTAGCCGCAACTTGCCATTCTCCACTTTCCTGAACTCTAAGATTTGCTGAATCAACCGGATTAACCGCACAGTATTATCAGCTATTACAGAACAAACCGACGAACTTGCCGGTACTTCTTGTTTCAGTTCATCCACCGAAGCCGATATAATAGAAAGCGGAGTCAGCAACTCATGAGTGATATTGGTAAAGAACTGTAATTTAGCATGATTGATTTCCTCCATTTTCTGCCGTTCTATCTTCCCCATCTCTATGGCCTGTTTCATCCGGATACGGTTTCTGACAATCCGATAAGTATACCATGCCAATGAAACGAACAACAAGACATAAAGGCAATAAGCCCACCACGATAACCAAGGCGGCGGAAGAATAGTTATACGCAGACATTTCATATCCGGAGACCAGATTCCATTCTGATTGGCTCCCTTTACACAAAAAGTATAAGTACCTGCCGGAAGATTGTTATAATAGGCAAACCGACGTCCAGCCTCAACGGACAACCATTCCTTGTCATATCCCTCCAACCGATATAAATAACGGTTCAACTCAGGATTGATATAGTTCAATATTGAAAAATCAAGACTGAAATTATTCTCCCGGTATCCTAATACAATTTTATCAATAAAATCAATAGCTCTGTTTGCAGCAATCCCCTCTCTGACGGAAAGAGGATAGGTACGTACCGATACATTATGTACCTTTATATCTGTAATTACTACCGGAGAATAGGCAGTATCCTGAACTATTTTATCAGGATAAAAACTGTTCAATCCATGGAATCCTCCGAAGAAAAGTTTCCCATCCGCACCCTTGAAGCAAGAATTCCGGTTAAACATATGGTCTTGCAAACCATCATCTACCGTATAGGTATGTATTTTCGGTGCAGCACCGTCCAAAGGTATATCAATGTGATACATTTCCGCATTGGTAGTAAGCCATAAAGTATGCTCATCATCCTCCAGCATGCTGAAAACAACATCTCCATTCCGGAAATAATCATTCAAGACTGAAACAAAACGATCATTCTTCCGGTCATACAAATCGAGTCCGTTACCATTCGACCCCACCCATACTCTGTTGTATCCATCCACACAAACACTCATCGCCCCGACAGTGGATAATGTACCATCCGAAGGCGTATAAAACTTAACCTTATATGTTTCTCCGGATGTATCTATCCGCCATACCCCTTCATTACTAGTCGCTATCCAGATAAAGCCATCTTGATCTTCCGCCATTTTGAAAATAGAAATTTGGGGCAATGCCTGATTTGTCAAAGTCACCAGTTCATTCAAAGAATGAAGTCTTGATTCCGTATCCAAGATAAACACTCCCGAACGTGTCCCCAACCACAGATTCCCTTTCGAATCTTCCAACAAAGAATAAATACAAATATCACTCAGCTCCGGATTGGTAACGGTATTTATCACGTGTGCTTTCCCGGCTTTGACATTATAGAACCACACTCCGTCATCCCAAGTGGCAAAACACAATTCATTTGTCCTTTTACGATAAATAATATCATTGACCGTCGATGTATATCCCATATTCTTCAATACAGGATGAGAGCGGTAAGGAACAATGGTATGCTGTTTCATATCATAAAATACCAGACCGAATCCCATGATTCCCATCCACAGATTCCCATTATCCTCCTGATAGACACTGCGGACAGAGCTGGTAGGGCAATGCTCACGCAAAGCCTCCAAAGAATCATAATTAAACCGGAACTTATTTGTATTTACAGTACAAACACCTCCTCCCAACATACCCAGCCACATCAGCCCGTCTTTACTGCACAACAGAGAGTTCACCTCATTAAAAGGTAAATCTCCTTGAAGGTTACCCGGAACAATATTGGTAAAATTCCCGTCTCCCGATTCATCTTCCAAAATACTGACCCCACTGCGTGAACCGATCCAGAGCTTCCCGGAATTTTTATCCTGAGCAATGGCGTAGATAATATTATCCAACAGAGAATGAGAATTTCCCTTGATGTTCCGGAATGTTTTAAATGAGAAATGTTCCGAATCATACGGATTAATGAGTTTCACCAGTCCATACCGCCAGGTACCGATCCAAATATTCCCGGCTTCATCCTGAAATATGACATGCGCCGAATTACCAGGGTTAATCCCGTCGTAAGTATAATACAATTCCTCTTGAGGACTATAACGCAGCAGCCCCTGTTCCCAAGTACCAATCCATATTTGACCTTTCCGGTCTTCGACAACAGACTTTATATCCATGTTTTTTTCACAATCGAAAGTACGGCTGCCGGCTTTTCTGCGAAACAATCCCTTGTTGCTTCCCACCCATAAATCTCCGTTACTTGCATAAAGGATACTTTCTACATTGCTTACCTGTAACAAAGGACTGATTATTTTCTCTATCTCATCCGTTTCTTTATGCAACACGTATAATCCATTGTGCGTACCTATCCACAAATTATTCTCCTTGTCTTCGGCCACCATATTCACAAAACTATCAATGGAACGTCCATGATTCACTCCATCGGGTTTATATACAACAATAGAATAACCATCGTAACGCAAGAGACCATTGTAGGTCGAAATCCATATATACCCCTGGCTATCCTGAAATAACTTCCTGACTTCATTGGTAGGGAAGTTCACCGAAGTGGAAATGGATTTAAAATGATAAGTATTCACCTTATTATCAGCCCAAAGCAAAACAGGAAAAACAAAAAGATATATTACTCCAAGAATATATTCGCAGTTACGGTGTGCCAAGTGCATAGATTCAACTTTAAGATTTGATGCAATATTCGCAAAAAAAAGCATTTTAAGCAAATATTCCATAAGATTTGTTCTAAATTTCCCCCATTTGCATACATAAGAAACTAAAATTATACCTCCAGAAACACTTAGAACAAAAAGGTTAGAGGCTGTTAAGATAAAAAATTGTATATTTGCCGATAAGTGTGACCTAATTTTAAAACAGAGAAACATGCATTACAACGACCAAGGCGCTGATTTTAAATACCTAATTGTCAATGAGCGTGACAAGCGTTTCGGCTTGTCGGTGACTACCGTCGGATTCCAGGCTATCAGGGCCGGAAGCGTTTATCCACCACGCAACCACCCGGACGCCTATTATTTCACAGCCCAGAAAGGACGTGTGCTGCATGAATATCAGTTGGTATATATCACTAAAGGACGAGGAACTTTCGCCAGCGACACAACCCCGTCTGTTGACATATCCAAAGGGCAGATACTTTTCCTGTTTCCCGGACAGTGGCATACCTATGCGCCGCTGCAAAAGACAGGATGGAACGAATATTACATCGGTTTTGAAGGCCCGATTATAGACAATCTGGTAAAAAACAGCTTTATCTCAAAAGAAAGCCAGATTCTGGATATCGGTATCAATGAAGAACTGGCCAGTCTTTTTGCCCGTGCACTGGAAGTAGCGGAAGCAGACAAGACCGCAGCGCAACAATATTTGTCCGGCATCGTTTTACACATTATGGGAGCCGTACTTGCTATCTCGCAGAACAAACGCTATGAGGTGGACAATGCGGCACAAAAAATAGAAAGTGCCAAAATCATCATGCACGAAAATGTGTACAAGGATATAGACCCGGAAGAACTGGCCATGAAATTGGGAATCAGTTATTCCTGGTTCCGCAAAGTATTCAAAGAATACACCGGTTATGCGCCCGCCAAGTATTTCCAAGAGCTGAAACTGCGCAAAGCGAAGCAGCTGTTGATTGAAAGTTCCATGTCAGTGAAAGAGATATGTTATGAATTGAATTATACCTCTACTGAACACTTTTTCTCGGTATTTAAAAAGCGTACCAATTTCACCCCTACCGAATATCGTAACTTCGGACGGGGCGGAAAAGAAAAAGAGAATGAAAACGAATAAAGAAAAAATGAGAAAAATAACCATCAATCTGGCTGCTGTGGCAGCCTTTTGCATTGTAGTTGCATCACCGGCCTTAGTAAGCAGCAGTTGCGCTACTCCAAAAACGGAGCAGGAAGATACCACTATCATACGGGAAGATTCAGGTATTACGGCATTGAAATACAGTAGTCCCGAAGTTCCCGCCAGTATTGAGTTCTGTGGCAAAACCATTGATTTGAGCCGCTTTGACCGCCACGAGCGTATGGACCGTGAACTATTGGCATTCACCTATATGCACAGTACTTCCTTGCAAATGCTGAAAAAAGCCAACCGCTATTTCCCCATTGTAGAACCCATACTGAAAGAAAACGGAATACCTGATGATTTTAAGTACCTGATGGTAATAGAAAGTAATATGAATCCCACCGCCCGTTCTTCTGCCGGAGCTGCCGGACTATGGCAATTCATGCAAGGTACGGGACGGGATTACGGATTGGAGGTAAACAACAATGTGGACGAGCGTTACCATATTGAGAAAGCGACCCGTGCCGCCTGCCGCTACCTGAAAGACGCGTATGCAAAATATAAGGACTGGGTGGCTGTCGCCGCCTCTTACAATGCCGGTCAGGCACGCATTGCCAGCCAACTGGCCAAACAGGATGTGGACGACTCGTTGGATTTGCAACTGGTAGAAGAAACTGCCCGGTATGTGTACCGCATTCTTGCCGCCAAACAATTATTCAATGCCCCCACTACTTTCGGTTTCCGCCTGCGTGCATCGGATTTGTATCCGCCTATTCCTTATACGGAAATCACTGTGACGAAAGGAATTGCAGACTTGGCACGTTTCGCACGCAGCAAAGGAATCAATCTGGCCATATTAAAGAATATGAATCCCTGGTTACGGGAAACATCCTTGTCCAACCACAGCGGGCGGACTTACGTGATAAAAATCCCTACCAAAGAAGGAATGACTTATGATCCGAAAAAGACGGTGGCGCATGATAAGCGATGGGTGATAGAATAACTTTCTATCATACAGCATTCCATAATCAATTTACCAGTTTTCCTCCACAGTATTTACAATAAGCAGCCCCGTCCTCATGTCCGTCCTTACCACAATGCGGACATTTCAGGGCCACCCTGCGTCTATGTTCCTGGATCATAGACGCAGAAACAATTCCTGTGGGGACTGCAATGATGGTATAGCCCAGTAACATTACAATGGCCGAAAGGAAGCGCCCTAGCGGAGTTTCCGGAGTGATATCCCCATAACCTACCGTCGTCATCGTCACTATCGCCCAATAAATACTATTCGGAATATTATTGAAAGAAGTGCCCGGCCGCTGTCCCTCAATCATATACATCAATGTACCGATCGAAGTCACCAATATCAGTACAAACAAGAAAAAAACAATAATCTTCCGACTGCTGAACACCAAGGAACGCAACAAGAAATTACCTTCATTCAGATAATTGAAAAGTTTAAAGATACGGAACACACGAATCAACCGGAAAGTGCGGATCACCAGCAGATAACGTGCCGTGCCGAAAAGCCAGCCTATATATAGAGGTAAGGTAGCCAGCAAATCCACTATACCGAAAAAACTCAGAGCATACTTCCGCGGTTGGGGAGAACAATAAAGCCTCAACACATACTCTAACGTAAAAAAGAAAGTAAAAACATACTCCGACACCCGCAGATAAGGCCCGATAACGGGTATCCCAACTCTTGATACTCTCGGCAATAACCACCAGAATACTCAAGACAATGAACCCTATCAACGCCACATCGAATAACTTTCCCATCGGTGTGTCGCTTTCAAAAATAATCACATATATTTTATGCTTTAATTTCTCATCATGCAGTAAATTCTGCCATTTATTCCAAATACGCCTCAGAAATGCCATAATTTTTTAGGATAGAACACAAATCATTCACAATTATAACAAATATTGCCCGATTTATGTCCCATCGGTAACTATTATTTTCACTATATTTGCACAAAACCAATAAAATAATAGCATGAAGAAACAACTTATGACAGGTCTGTTCACAGTCCTCGCCCTTACAGCAGGCGCACAGACCTTCCAAGAATGGCGCAACCCGGAAATAAATGCGGTAAACCGTGCGCCGATGCACACGAACTACTTTGCTTTTGAGAATGCAGATGCAGCTAAGAAAGCAGACAAAAAACAATCAACTAACTACATGACTTTGAACGGAACCTGGAAGTTCAACTGGGTAAAGGATGCAGACTCCCGTCCGACTGATTTCTGGAAAACCGGCTTCAACGACAAAGGCTGGGATGACCTGCAAGTTCCCGCCGTATGGGAACTGAACGGATACGGTGATCCTATTTATGTGAACGTAGGCTATGCCTGGCGTAACCAGTTCCAGAACAACCCTCCCGAAGTGCCGACAGAGAATAACCATGTAGGTTCTTACCGCCGTGAAATTGTAGTTCCCGCCTCATGGAAGGGAAAAGATATTATCGCCCATTTCGGTTCGGTTACCTCCAATATGTATTTGTGGGTAAACGGACGTTATGTAGGCTACAGCGAGGACAGCAAACTGGAAGCCGAATTTGACCTGACTCCATATTTAAAACCGGGTCAGAAAAACCTGATCGCCTTCCAAGTATTCCGCTGGTGCGACGGTACCTATCTGGAAGATCAGGATTTCTTCCGGTATAGCGGCGTGGGACGTGACTGCTATCTATATGCCCGCAACAAAAAACGCATTCAAGATATCCGTGTAACTCCCGACTTGGACGCAGCTTACCAAAACGGCAGCCTGGCTGTCAATCTGGATTTGAAAGGCAGTGGTAAAGTCGATTTGGAACTGGTAGATGCACAAGGCAAGCAAGTGGCAACCGCTACCGCCAACAAATCCGGTCTGGTGACCATGAACGTAGAGAACCCCAAAAAGTGGAGTGCCGAAACACCTTATTTATATACCTTGCGTGCCAGCATGCAGGGCAGCAATGAAGTGATTCCTGTCAAAGTAGGTTTCCGCAAGATTGAATTGAAAGGTGACCAGATCTTGGTTAACGGTAAGGCAGTCCTGTTCAAGGGGGCCGACCGCCACGAAATGGATCCGGACGGAGGCTATGTAGTATCTCCCGAACGTATGCTACAGGATATCCAGATAATGAAGCAATTCAACCTGAACGCTGTACGTACCTGCCACTACCCGGATGACAACTTATGGTACGATTTATGTGACCAATATGGTATTTACGTCGTGGCCGAAGCCAATATAGAATCTCACGGTATGGGCTACGGCGACAAGACGCTAGCCAAGAACCCCTCTTATAAGAAAGCCCATCTGGAACGTAACCAGCGCAATGTACAACGCGGATTCAACCATCCGAGCATCATCTTCTGGTCATTGGGTAATGAAGCCGGTGACGGCCCCAACTTCGAACAATGCTATAAATGGATTAAAGCAGAAGACCCCAGCCGTGCCTGCCAATATGAACAAGCACGCCAGAAAGAACATACCGATATCTTCTGTCCGATGTACTATGATTATAACGGCATGGAAAAATATGGTCAACGTACCGATGCTACCAAACCATTGATTCAGTGTGAATATGCCCATGCAATGGGTAACTCGCAGGGTGGTTTCAAAGAATATTGGGATTTGATCCGTAAATATCCGAATCTGCAAGGTGGATTTATCTGGGATTTCGTTGACCAGTCCTGCCGCTGGAAAGGAAAAGACGGCGTGATGATCTATGCTTACGGAGGAGATTTCAACCGTTTTGACGCTTCTGACAATAACTTCTGTGACAATGGTTTGATCAGCCCCGACCGTGTTCCTAATCCGCACATGTATGAAGTAGGTCACTTTTACCAAAATATCTGGACTACTCCCGCCGATTTAAGCAAAGGGGAAGTAAATGTATTCAATGAGAACTTCTTCCGTGATCTGTCCGCCTACTATATGGAATGGCAAGTACTGAAAGATGGAAAAGTAATCCGCACCGGACGCGTGGATGATTTAAAAGTCGCTCCTCAGGAAACAGCCAAGATTACGTTGAATATCGGCAAGACCTGCACCTGCAAGGAATGGTTGCTGAACGTTTCCTACAAACTGAAAAACCGCGAAGGTTTGCTGCCCGCAGGTTTCACCGTCGCCAAGAATCAGTTGACACTGAATGATTACAAAGCACCGTCTATGGA
>ENA-OXQK01000265-OXQK01000265.1-human-gut-metagenome-genome-assembly--contig:-NODE-265-length-16531-cov-12.8891_pt1 | contig 16531 bp, 9 predicted proteins | sample MGYA00249582_ERZ652563 | MGnify/ENA primary metagenome ERZ652563 (study PRJEB26925, sample SAMN05826493) | human gut metagenome | biome: ENVO:2100002; feature: ENVO:00000062; material: ENVO:00002003... | reverse complement strand
TAGTCAAATTAAGGTATAACCTCCATTAGCTTGTGCTGATGGAGGGCTAAATTGCGTATGCTTGTCTCAAAATTAGAAAAATGATGCCGCCGTGCAAAGGTACAATATTTTTTGAGATATGCAATACGGAGTTGAGCGGATACTTACAAAGAAGAGATTACTCAGTCTGATAGGATAAATACTCATTTTGAGCAATCTACTTTTGCACGAAATATTGCGGGCGTCCAGTTGTTATACACATTGATAGCTTTTGTATCCATGTTCTTTGGGGGATTATATTCGCTCATCAGTTTTGTGATCTCTGCGGTTCTCTGCGTTATTTGCTTATACAACTGGCGTAGACAGAGTTGTGTATATGCTAAATATGTCTTTTCTGAATTGGAGAAGAAAATTGTAGTGTTGCAACCTGATAGAGGTTAGTCAACGAAATGTAAATAATTACATTTGTAATGCATTTAAAATAATGGCAGGGGTAAGACTGAAAAGCAAATGTTGATAATATTGACAAGGAAAGGCATTGTGCGATGAAAGCAACGATAAGAACATTTCAATCAGGATGTGGTGATTGTATTTTTCTAATGTTAGAGGATGAAAAGAGTGGTGAAAGTTTTCACATCATGATTGATTGTGGAGTTTTTACGCCAGAGATTAAGGCATTTGTGGATCATGATCTTGGACTGCGAATTGATATGCTCATTGTAACCCATTATGATGATGACCATATTGCAGGCATTATTAAAATGCTTTTAGAATTTGGAAACTTGGAAATTGGTAAGATAATATTCAATTGTTTCCAGAATTATGATGAAGATGCAACTGTTAAAATCCCGAATGAATATAAGGAACTGTTAGATCAATATGTAGCAAACATACATTTGGCACCTATTCCGAATAATACCAAAATAAGTGCTTCGCAAGCGGCACTTTTATCTCTGTTACTAAAATCCAATGAAAAATGGTTTCATGTGTGGGAGAGACATATCTTTGTCGAAGGAGATTCTATAAATATTGGTAACGATTCCAAATGGGGACGGTTTCTTGTTTTATCTCCGTCGAAAGAGGCATGGGAGAGTCTGAAAAATTACTTTGTAAATGAATATGTAAAATGTGTTCACTCAAGGCCACCACAAATAGCATTTGAAAACCAAGATGCTTATTGGGAGATGCTTTTGAGAATAGCTGCTTTGAAACCACAAATTAGAGAGAGGATACCTATCAGTTCTTGTATGGTATCCAAACAATTCTTACAGAAAAAAGCTGCTGTAGATCCACATGAAACAGACATAACAGCTCCCAATAAAGCATCGTTGGCCTTGATATGGGAATGTAATGGTAAGAAAATCTTATTGGGTGGTGATGCAACAGCCTCCCAGTTGTATGAAGCAATCAAGAAACATTACGAAGGTAGTAATATCTTGTTTGAAGCAATTAAGATACCGCATCATGGAAGTAAGAACAATTTAAGTAATGCTCTTTCTCAGCTAGTAGACTCTGAACATTATTTCCTAACAGGAGGAAAGAAAAATGAAGGTCCTAACTTTGAAACTATGGCGAAAATCATACTTCATCCTATTGGTAATGGAGTTATGTTCCATACGATTCATTATAACAGAATATTGAATCTTACTGAACTTCAATTATTGGTAAAGGATAAATATAAGGAACTTTTGGAAAGTTGTCATGCAAAACTAACCAATGAAAATGAATACACATTTGAATATTGAAAATATCGCTGGAAGTATTATAGTACCAGTTTGGTGCGGAAGTGAAAGAGGAACAGCCTTCTTCATTTCACCAACGAAATTGCTGACAGCATTTCATGTTATAGCTGGGTATGTTGCTGACGGCAGCAATATATACATAGATGTAAATGGCATAAGTACAGAATGCACTTGTGAAGAACTGGTAAAAGGTAAGGATATTGCTATTCTGACCTGTGTTGACTATACGAATGAATGCACTTCACTCCAATTATTGGCTTCTGATTGTAGAAAAGGGCAAGTTTTGTCTATTGTCGGATATCCTGAGGAATTAGGTAATGGTATTGATGCCTTTTCGTTCTCTGTGATGAATGTCAGATCCGTACCAAGCATTCCAAATCAGTTTGATATTGTTGTCAGAAGAATAGATTCATTGGCTTTGTCTACCTATATGGGAATGTCAGGTTCACCTGTTATCAATGATTTTGGTTCTGTTGTGGGAGTCGTAACAGACGAACTTTATAACTCTTTAGGATACACCTCCATTCATTCGGTTATGGATAATCTGACAGAAAAAGGAATAAAGTTTGAGACTAATGCTGACTTACAAGATACTTCTGATTTCGGACTTGGAACATGTTTCAAGCATATATTGGAAGCTCAAGAACAAGCTGGAAGCAGATTTTCTCGTGATTTACAAGTTGATGATGAAGGTACGGAAAAGACAATATCATGGTTTGCAGGAATTGGATTTGATGAAGATCTGGATATAATTGCATCTGATTTCAAGAACTTTTCCGAAAAGATAAGAGCGGAGAAGAAAAAGTTAGAAATAGACAAGTTCCGCAAAAAGCATTTTGAAAAGTTGATTATCAAAAAGAAATTTATTGATGAATTTGATAGGCTTAAGAACTTACGAGATAATCATGATACTGATTCCTCTATGCATTTGTTTACAGCAAAAGAAAGAGAACAAATATCTGGCATTATTTCTAAGGCAAAACAATATCTTGACAATCTTGATCTTCTTAGCAAAAAAGGATTAGCTGTCATAGGTGAAGCAGGATGTGGTAAGACTTTTACCTTATGTAAGGTTTCAGAAAAATTGTGTAAGAAAGAAAATGTATATCTGTTTTTTGGAACCGATTTCTCTGGAAATGAAATGCCTTTGGATACCATTTTGAGAAAATTAAAATGGAAACAACCCAACTCTTTTGATCTGCTTAACGATAAAATGCAGAAAGAAGAGAAGTATGCCATATTAATTATTGATGCCATCAACGAAGGTGCAGGAATGTATTTCTGGCAAGAGAAACTTCCAATATTATTTAAGCAGTTAGAAAAATGGAATCGAATTAAAATCATAGTTTCCATTCGAAAACAAGCAGGGCTTACAGATGTTTGGAACAAGACAATTGAAGGTTTTGAACAATTGCTAATACATGGTTTTAATAATGTTAGAGATGCAGTAGCGAAATTTTTCAAATATTATGATATTGACAGGAATTGTGATGATTTTAATCAGATAAAAGCTTTTAGTAATCCTTTATTCTTGAAAATCTTTTGTGAAGCTTATAGTGAATCCTATTATAAAGAGTTGGAATCTCCCGATATAATAAAAATATATAATAGCTACATATACAAGCGAAACCATAGCGTTTCTGTCGGTGCAGATGTTGATCCTCGTATGAATTATACAAAATGCCTTTTGGACAAAATCGCTTATTATTCTTTGTGGAATTTACAATGTGGAGATGTGTCAAGAGAAAAGGTGAAATCTTATTCTTACCATTTATGTCCATACAGAATGTGGAGCAATGATTTACTCAACAATACTCTCAAAGCTAATTTGCTTATGGAATACAAGACGTATGATGGCAAAGAATGGATAACCTTTGAATATGATAGTATGGGAGACTATTTGAAAGCCAACGTTCTTTTGAAACATAAAGATGACGACTATTCCAAACTAAAGTTTCTTTGTCGGCTTATTGATTTTACTTATGCAGAATATCAAACATTCATAGATAGTACAAAAATCTTCAACTTCATAAAGGCATTTTTGTCTATTTGGAATCCTTCTGTAAGATTATGGCATCAAAAGGATATTATAAATGGAAAATTGACCCGTTTGTTTATTGAGAGTTTGGCTTTCAGAAATGTGGCTAATGACCATATGAAAACAGATGGTACAATAATGAAGGAAATATTGGATACTCATCCCGATTTTCTTCAGCCTAATGTATTCATTAATTTGTTGATAAGCCACAATGAAACTGTGATAAACGAATTCCATGGTAAATTACTTTCCATGGGAATGGGCGAAAGAGATAGCATATGGTCTACGTCTGCAAATTCTTTCTATTACATAAATGATGAGTTAAAGACGTTGTGGAATAACAAAGGGATAAGTAGAAAGTCTTTGCTAATATTTGAAGTATGGATGTTAAGTGCTTCTTATCCAAGTGTACGTTTCCCAACATTAAGGCATATTATCAATCAGTTGGAAGAGATAGATTCAGTAGATAGTGTATTATTCTTGATTGATGCTTTCAAAGAGGTGAATGATCCTTATGTCTTGCAAGGCTTGTATGCTGCCATTTATGGATATATTGTAAGAATAAGAAACAGTAATTTGTCTATCAGTAAGAAAATTGTGGAATTATTGTATTCTCCTCATGGGCTAGCTCCTAATGATTTTGTCATACGACATTGGACACTAAAAATATTGGAATGGCAATGGCATCTTTCAGGTGACAATACATATTGGACTGCAGCACAACCTCCATATAATGTACCAAAGAGTAATCCATATGAGAATATTCCAAACGAAAACATTCCAGAGAATTTCTTTGGAACAAATCATGGTGCAGATAGTTTGCACCGTTCCTTGTTTGTCTGGGACTTCTATCGCTATATTATGGGAGGAAACACATCTGATGAGTTAGACAAATTTATAATGGATGGAATGCCTGTTTCCATTAAGGAAACTTCAAAAGCTATTGCGTTGCTAATAAAAAACAAATATGGATGGAATGAAACATTGGACGAATATGATAGCTATGTACCATACGAATCTGGGTATTTTCATGAAACTGAACGAATAGGAAAGAAATACCAATGGATTGGTTTGAGCGAAGTTTATGCCTATCTTTTAGATACTTGTAAACTATGTAAAGACAAATGGTCACGAAATAAGGAATTTTGGGCAGTCAACTATCCTTGGTTAGTATCTAATCATATTTATTTGGACCCTTCTTTAAGAGAGAACGACTCATTGGATGATGTTGTAAAGGATTTATTTGATGAATATTCTAAAGATTCAACAATGGAACTGAGCATGGAAACTTGGAAAAACGAAGAGAAGGGTATGCCTCCTTTTGAACCGATTCAAGTTGATCGTGACGGATGTGAATGGGTCGTACTTCAAGGATACGATACAAGAAAAGAAAATGATGATATTGAAAAAGAACAAATTAGAGAGCGTTTCTTGTATTATAACACTTGTCTTGTAGATTTAGAGAATAAGTCCGTTTTTGCTGAATGGGCAAGAACTGCCAATTTCTATGGAAGATGGATGCCAGAATCGACAGGTTCTATTGATTATCTTTGGAATGATTATCCTTGGGCAAATTCTTACAAGTCTTCACTCTATGAGGATGGATATGTTGAAAGAGAAATACCTTGTGATGTAGAATTGACTTACGAAGCAGAATTGCAAGAAGATTATAGAGGTATAGTTAATGAAGGAAATATAGCGTCAACAGTCTTTGCTCCTTCTCCTGATATAATGGAAAGACTCGGGTTATATACAGCAGAACGAGGAATCGTTAGAGATAAGATCAATAATGATATTGTTGCGATAACTAGATCAATTAATGGAGAAAGATGTCATTGCTTTCTTATTAGAAGGTCTGCTTTTAATACTTATTTGGCAAAAAGTGGAAAATGTATGTTTTATTGTTTGGCAGGGGAAAAGAATTTGATATCATCATCTAATAATCAAACTTTGGAACGACAAAAACTTACTGGGGCTGCTTTATATAATGTTGACGCTTCTGCTGATATGATTCAACCATTGAGACATGAGCCGAAAGAAAAACCGAGAGAAAATATTGATGAAGAAGGCGAGTATGGTTTGGGGATACCTATTGAAAAATGGGTAAGTATGTCTCAAAAGACAAGTTCTGAAGATTTTAACGAATTGAAAAAACTTGCAGAATTAGCTAAACAAGAAGAAAAGGACAATAATGATACAAAATAACCCACAACACAAATCCTTCCTCTGGCATCTAGACATTGAGCCATTTACCTGGAAGACTTGCTACGGAGAACAATGCCCATCCTTCGTTACGGAAGAGAACAAAGAGGTATGGCGACGCTATCTACAAAAAGTCATCAAGAAGCATCTGAAGGCAGAAGTGATGAATACACCTGAGTTCAGGGAGATAGAGACGATGGTGAACTATGAGAAGCTGGTTCGTATCAAAAATGATGAACGGCGTCAGCGGATGATGGAGAGACAGCGGTATTGGGCCAAGATGGAGCGACCGAGGATCAACTATATTCCGAAAGGGCTGAGCGTGGACTATGAAGAGGAATACTCCAAATATCTGATGCAGGAAGTAAGCTTTGAGCCAAAAGACAATGATGACTTCATGGCTCTGCTGCGTCTGTTGGAACGATGGCACAAGAAATCCATCCCACAGATATTGGAGAAGAACAGACCCGATGCAGCGTATGCCATCGCTATTGCGCTGTGCAAGCATATACCACTGCTTATCAACCGTGATGACATACAAGAACTGGTAGGCGAATACAAAAGACGTATCGGGAAACTGATATTCGACAGCTATCAAGCTCTGGTGGAAGCAGTCAAAATATGGAACCACGAGGAGAAACGGCAAGAGGTATGCCGCTATATCAAAGAGACAGCAGGACAATACCCAAACCATCGTGGCATGAAGAAGAAGTTGATGGACTTGATGCCAGAGACACCATTCGAAGGAGAGCCGATGACTGTGACTCGTGAGCCAAACGACATGGAGAAATCACTCCTGTAAATGATCAACTACACCAATAATGAAACAGAAACAATGAGAGAAGCACCAATAATTTTACCAGTGTTCACAACCGGTGTGCCTTTGGATTTTCCATCTGAAGGCACGTTTGCGTTCAATAAGAAAACCCATAAGCAGTTGGAGGTGACGGTGAGAATCAACGAGCACCAGTACTTCAACATGAACTTTCTGAACCATGACGGATATATCATGGCATGCTGCCGATGGGCGCATGTGTTGGACTTTGCAGAGAATGGTTATGACCGTTACGAACAGATCATCAAAAAACATTTCCGGAAGAAATATCCTGTCATCAGCAGTCTGTATGGACAGCATACCGATACGGCTGAGGACATCCACATCTCCCCCATCGGCTTTGAGGGTAATCCCAAGGAATGGTATATCTCCATGCGCATCTATGGAGAAAAGTTTGATGATCTGCTGCACGGCAATCTGCTGATGAACGTGGCGTTTGCCTCTGCCGTGGGTAATCTGTGCATGGCAAGCGTGGATGTGTTCAAGGAAATCATGAAGAGCGATGCCAAGCAGCCGAAGATATTGCTGAAAGAGCTGACTGGTATCGACGAGATAGACAAGAACTTTGACTTCGGCAATTATCTGGATGCCCGAAATCCTGAGACAGGCGAGATTATATCGACTGCGAGAGAAGACGGTAAGGCTTCGGGAGTGGAATTGCCTGAGGAAATAGAAATACCACAGAATATGGAGATGTACCCAGTCAGTACCTATTTATTTTTCTTCACGAAAACGCTGAAAGACATGGACTTCGTCATATTCAGTAATGCCTTGTATTTTGAAATTTATGGCATGATGAGGAAGTTGAAAGAATATAGTTTCTTTACTGACGAAAAGTTGGACGAACTGGAGGAAACTGTTTCTATCTTGGGTGATAAGGTGATAGCAGGAGAAGATGCCGGTACTGAGCGACTGCGGATTACAACAACTGTATATTCGATAACGTCGAAGATGCGTACACCATTGTTGGAAGAGAAATACCATGTCAAAGAGACAGAAGAAGGAAAGTTTGCCATGGAACTGGATGGGTATATCAAGAAACTGATATGGAGAAAATGGGACACCACCTATCTGGAAGAACGAATGAAGCAAGAGGATGAGGTCACGGCAAAGGTAGAGGCAGACCAAGCTCTTGTCAAGAAAAAGAGTGCAGAATGGAAAGCCATTATGGAAGGAATGTCGTTTAACGCCTTTCTGGTGTTCCACAGCAAGATGAATGAACTGATGAAGACCAAGAAGGCAACACTTGTCAAGTATGGTTTCCTGGCATCCGAGATGCTGGATAATCATAAGCGCTATTGGGCTAGTTCCTACTATTGGCACAACAAGGAATATGATGAACAGGAATATATAAGGTACAGAAAACAGACAGAAATCATCGTAACCATCTTCTATGAAGGTATTCTGAGAGGAACACAGTATGGCAATCATCCTAGAACGAAATATGCCTTGAAGATTCATAGCATCATCGAGGAATTGATGAATAAAGACTGGAGTAAAGTCAACGAGACTCTTAAATAATGAAGGAAATCAAGCTATTTGATTATCAAGAGGATATGAAGGAACGGATTGAGAAGGCGTTGCGCCTTCATCGGTCCGTGATGGCACAAATGCCAACGGGAACAGGTAAGACTTATCTGTTAACAGCAGTCATTGACTCTTTTGTGAGCAACAATCCAATGGAGAAAGTATGGATTGTAGCCCATAGAAGAGAGCTTGTTTCGCAGATAGACGACACCGTAAGAAAGTTCCATTCCTATTCCGCATCAAACACCTCTTCCCTATTGTCATCCGTCAAGGCGATGTCCATTCAGTGGCTGATGAGACACTACGACGAGATAGAGGAAGAACCGGGAATGATAGTGATTGACGAGGCGCACCATGCCCTTGCCAAGACCTATAAGGAGATGTGGGAGAGATTCCCGAATGCTAAGTTCCTGGGACTGACGGCTACACCTTGCCGATTGAATGGTAAGGGTTTTACAGATCTGTTTGATGTCTTGGTGCAGTCGTGGAGTGTTCCTGAGTTTATCAGCAAGGGAAGATTGGCGACATACGATTTCGTGAGCATCAAATCCGATGGTGTGACGCAACGGCTCATCGACTCCTTGCAGAAGCGAGGGGCAGATGGTGACTACCAGAACAAGGAAATGGATATGTTGCTGAATAAGAAGCCGAGTATCGAAAGGCTCTATCGGAGCTTGGAAGAATTTGGTAAAGACAGAAAGGGCATCGTGTATGCTATCAATATTTCTCATGCTAATGCTATTGCCGAGTTCTACAGAGAACACGGCATCGCGGCTGTTGCTATTGATAGTAAAACGCCAAGTTCTTTACGAAAAGAACTTATTGAAAGGTTCAAAGCTTCTTCCTTTTCTTCTTTTTCGGAAAAACAATCATCCGGTCTTCATCATGATTTTTCTAAAATCACCCCGTCCCTCTTTACCATTAAAGAGGGCTCCACCTCTCACCCCGACCCTCTCACCCTCAGGGGAGAGGGAGGAAACCGCCCTACTCGGTGCTCGGAACCGCTACGCTCTAAGGATGGCGGACCATCAAAGGTCTCGCCAGATTGTGCGGGATGGGACCGCCTTACTGATGCTTGCTTGCGGCCTGCTGATGGGCTTACTGCTACTTGCTTGCGAGCTGGTGATGGATTGGGGGCTACTTGCTTGCGACCTGCTGATAGACTTGCTGATGGGGCTGCTGATAGGCTTGGTGCTACTTGCTTGCGACCTGCTGATGAACTTGCTCCTATACAAGTATTGGTGAATGTGGATATATTCTCGGAGGGATTTGACTGTCCGGATGTGGAGTTTGTACAGTTGGCACGACCTACATTGTCGCTTGCTAAGTATCTGCAGATGGTGGGACGAGGATTGCGAGTGGCTAAGGGGAAGAAGAACTGCGTGATTATAGATAACGTGGGACTGTATCGAGTGTTCGGATTGCCTTCGCAAGTTTGGAACTGGAATGCGATGTTCGAGGGAAAACTGAGAGTTGGCAAGAAAAAAGAGACTCCGAAGGAAAGAGAGTATTTCCTGATGAACGAGAAGCAAGACAGTATTCAGATTCATCCAGACTCGGAAATGATGATGGTGATGAGCCATGAAGAATTGCTCCAAACACTACAGTATCGTGAGTTTGTGGATAGCAAAGGGGAGTTTGCCATCATCAAGCTGCCTGATGGAAAGATGACGGTAGTGAACCGACAAGGAGAACAAGTTCTGGAGCCAGGCGATTACTATGACATGAAACTGTTGGATGGCAACATCCTGTTCTACCGACCTCGCAGAAAGGCGAAATGCTATTATGACCTGTTGGCAAAAGCTGTCATCGACGATGGCACTAACGTAGCAGAAACTCCCCATGTTGTCAACATAAAAGGATGGGAGTTTATAGAATATGACGACATCTTTATGTCTCGAACCCAAGAAGAGTTTTCTCTACCTTATCGTCCTTCACAATATGATTTTCTGAATTATGGGTATTATCTGATATACAGATCCAAATCTTCTGCTTCCGGTTGTCAAGTATGGTACCATTATGAGGGTGGTGAAGGGAAGATGCGCATGAGCAATGAAGAGAGCAGGAATGTGTGTTTCCTACGTAATGATTACGAACATGTGTATTGGCTATGTGCAGTCCTGTATGGTGACCGTATCGTTGTCATGGACAGCAAAGAGGACTACTACCTGGTGGATTCAAATTTGAAGAAGACTTATATAGGATGCAATCATCCAAAGAATGAGAAGGAAGATTTGAATGTCGTGATGCCTCGCCTTGGCAAGAAATACTATGATGAGGCGATGTTGCAAAAAAAGGAAATGGAAGCAAACGAGATGCTTCTTTTGCATGAGAAGTCGGAGGCAGGACATGTGGAATTGTATCAGGCAGGAAAGAAATGGGGCGTGAAGGTAGATGGTAAAGTTATCGTGCCACCCCTCTACTGCAGTATAGCGCAACCTGTTGGTGCCTATTGCGCCTTTGAAGAGATTCCCAGACATTGGGGCGTTATGACATTGAAAGGAAAAGTGATTGTTGATGCCAAATATGAGAAGGTGGAGATTCGTGACAATGGAATCGCCGTGGTAACAGGCATCACGGGAAAAACACAGACAATCAATCTTTTAAAGGTAAAAGGGTAAAAAAGTAAAAAGGTAAAAAAGTAAACAGACCGATGTGAACAAGCGTTCATGTCGGTCTTTTTTTTTGTTTATGTAAATCAGAAAATAAAAAAGCGGAGCGTGATTTCACAACCACACTCCGCGCAAACTTAAACAACCAATAAAAGAAATAGATTGATCGTTCAATTGTTATATCTGATGAAGAGTAGCTCTTGTTAGAGCTTTGTTTTTTTTATCTGTCAGAAATATGTCTTATCTATTTTGAAGACATTGCTGATTAGCGGATGAACAGGAGTTCACGATACTTAGGCAAGGTCCAGAGCTCATCGGCTACTGTCAACTCCAACTTATCAATCTGATAACGGATTTCCTCCATCTTTGGAGCTACCGTGTCATGATAAGCTATCGCCTTATCGTGCTCATTCTCAATCTTGTTGGCTACCTTGCGGGCATTTACCAACTCCTCAACACCGGTCTCGATAATCTGAGTGCGCTCGGCAATCTTCTTGATGATATTGATGTTGCGGGCAGTCAACTTCTTGCCTTCTTCGTCACCGAAGATGTCAATCATGTTCTCCACATTCTTAGCCAACTGGCTCTGATAGTGAGTAGCCACAGGGATGATGTGGTTCATGCTCAAGTCACCCATTACACGAGCCTCAATCTGAATCTTCTTGGTGTAGGTCTCCCATTTCACCTCATTGCGGGCTTCCAACTCGTTCTTCTTCATGACACCCATATCCTCGAACATCTTGATAGATGCAGGGTCGAGATAACGCTCGAAAATCTTAGGACAGCTCTTCTCGCAGTCCAGACCACGCTTAGCAGCTTCCTCTACCCACTCATCTGAGTAACCATTACCATCGAAACGGATAGGCTTGCAGGTCTTCAAATCCTGACGAACGATGTCGATGATGGCAGATGTCTTGTCCTCACCCTTGGCAATCAACTCATCCACACGCTTCTTGAAGTCGGTCAAAGCCTCGGCTACGGCTGTGTTCAATACAATCATTGCTGATGCACAGTTAGCCTCAGAACCTACGGCACGGAACTCGAAACGGTTACCGGTGAAAGCGAATGGTGATGTACGGTTACGGTCGGTGTTATCAATCATCAACTCTGGAATCTCAGGGATATCCAACTTCATGCCCTGCTTGCCAGCTACGGTGAAGAGATCCTTCTTGTCGGCTTTCTCAATGTGCTCGAGAAGGTCGGTCAGCTGCTTGCCGAGGAATGAAGAGATGATTGCAGGAGGTGCCTCGTTGGCGCCCAGACGATGTGCATTGGTTGCACTCATGATAGATGCCTTGAGCAAACCATTGTGCTTGTATACACCCATCAAAGTCTCTGTGATGAAGACTACGAAACGGAGGTTATCCTCTGGTGTCTTGCCAGGACCATGAAGCAGGATGCCGGTATCTGTAGCGAGACTCCAGTTGTTGTGCTTACCGGAACCGTTGATGCCTGCGAATGGCTTCTCATGGAGAAGTACGCGGAAACCGTGATGGCGAGCTACCTTCTTCATCAAGCTCATCAAGAGCATGTTGTGGTCAACGGCAAGGTTGGTCTCCTCGAAGATAGGTGCCAACTCAAACTGGTTTGGTGCTACCTCGTTATGACGGGTTTTGCAAGGAATACCGAGTTCAAGAGCCTGGATTTCCAAATCCTTCATGAATGCCTGAACACGCTCTGGGATGGCACCGAAGTAGTGGTCGTCCATCTGCTGGTTCTTGGCAGAATCATGACCCATCAGGGTGCGGCCTGTCAGCATCAGGTCAGGACGTGCTGCATACAAGCTTTCATCTACCAGGAAGTACTCCTGCTCCCAACCGAGATTGGAAATAACTTTCTTGACATCTGGGTTGAAGTAGTGGCAAACCTCTGTTGCTGCTACGTTTACAGCGTGCAATGAACGGAGCAATGGAGCTTTATAGTCGAGTGCCTCACCTGTGTAAGAGATGAAGACGGTAGGGATACAGAGTGTATCGTCGATGATAAATACAGGAGATGTTGGATCCCATGCAGAATAACCGCGAGCCTCGAAGGTTGAGCGGATACCGCCAGATGGGAAAGATGATGCATCAGGCTCCTGCTGAACGAGCAACTTGCCTGAAAATTCCTCGATCATACCACCCTTGCCATCATGCTCGATGAAGGCATCGTGCTTCTCGGCAGTACCTTCTGTCAATGGCTGGAACCAGTGAGTGTAGTGGGTTACGCCATTCTCGTCAGCCCACTGCTTGATGCCTTTGGCGACGGCGTTGGCGATGTTACGGTCGAGACGTGCTCCGTTGTCGATGACGTCTATCAGTTTCTCATAGACATCTGCAGGGAGATACTTGTACATCTTCTGTCGGTTGAATACCTTCTTTCCGAAGAATTCACTTGGTCGCTCGCTAGGAGCGGTTACCTCAACAGGCTTTCTCTTGGAAGCCTCTGAAACAGCTTCAAATCTTAAGTTGCTCATACCTTATATTTTTAAATGTTTAATGTTCAATGTTAAGTGTTGAATTATTTTCCCAGCCATTTGGTAATTCTCTCCATGGCTTCCTTGCAGTCCTCATGCTCGCCGAAGGCGGTGAGTCGGATGTAGCCTTCGCCCGATGGACCGAAGCCGACACCTGGGGTGCAGACTACGCTGGCACCATAAAGCATCTCTTCGAAGAATTTCCAGCTTGGCGTGTTGTTTGGCGTCTTCACCCAGAGATAAGGTGCATTCTCGCCGCCATATACTCTCAAGCCGAGTTTCTGGAGTTCTGCTCTCATGAAGTGGGCATTCTCCATATAGTAATTGATGGTTGCCTTCACCTGTTCCTTACCCTCAGGGGTGTAGATGGCTTCGGCAGCACGCTGGCTGATATAGCTTGTACCATTAAACTTGGTGCACTGGCGGCGGTCCCAGATAGGATTCAATGCCACTTCCTCACCTGCCAATGTCTTTGCCTTCAACTCCTTAGGAACGATGGTGTAACCACAACGCACACCGGTGAATCCGGCAGTCTTCGAATAACTGTGGAATTCTATCGCTACCTTTCTGGCTCCACGAATCTCGTAGATAGAATGAGGAATTGATGGGTCGGTGATATATGCCTCGTAGGCTGCATCATAGAGGATGATGCTCTCGTTCTTGATAGCATAGTTTACCCATTTTCTGAGTTCTTCTTTCGAGATGACCGTACCCGTTGGGTTGTTTGGATAACAGAGATAAATCATGTCCACACGGTGATCTGGAATCTGAGGGATGAAGTCATCGCTCTCATCGCAAGGCATGTAGGTTACATTGCTCCACTTGCCGTTCTCGAAGACTCCGGCTCTACCTATCATCACGTTAGAGTCTATATAAACCGGATAAATCGGGTCGGTAACGCCGATGTTGTTATCCCATCTCAAAATCTCCTGGATATTTCCCGTATCGCTCTTGGCTCCATCGTTTACGAATACCTCGTTGGCGTCGAGATGAATGCCACGTGGCAGGAAGTCGTTCTTGATGATAGCCTCGCGGAGGAAGTCGTAGCCTCGTTCCGGACCATAGCCTCTGAAAGAAGCCTGCTCAGCCATCTCGTCTACAGCCTTGTGCATCGCCTTGATGACGGCAGGGCAGAGAGGCTGGGTTACGTCACCGATGCCCAGACTGATTACACGCTGCTTTGGATGTGCAATCTTGTAGGCGTTCACCTTCTTTGCGATGTCGGCAAACAAGTAGTTGTTGGCCAACTTCAGGAAATGTTCATTAACTAATGCCATATTTTGTTTCTCCTTTTATTTGTGGTCATTATCGACCATTTGTTATTTAAGTTTGCTCTTATTTATAATTCAATTTCTCCTTCGAATGAGAAGGCTGCAGGTCCCGTCATGTAAACATGATCATCAGCCTCGCTATATTCTATTTCCAGCGTTCCGCCATCCATCACGATACTGCTTTTCCTGCCAGTACGCTTGGTAAGGGCTGCGGCTACGGCTGTGGCACAGGCTCCTGTTCCGCAAGCCATTGTTATTCCGCTTCCCCTTTCCCAAACTCGTGTCCTTATGGCGTCTGTGTCAGTTACTTGTGCAAATTCTATGTTGCATCTTTGGGGAAATGCCTTGTCTCTTTCCAGGATTTTACCATAGTGGGCGATGTCGATGGTGTCGATGTCATCCACGAAGGTAACGAAATGCGGATTACCCATGCAAACATAGGTGCCTTCAAATTTTCTGCCGTCAGCTTCGAGCACCGAAGGGCCTAAGAATTGCTCGGGATTTTCAAGTTTGGGTTCCAGCATGTCTACTGTTACCGATTCCACAACTTCTTTATTATCCTGAAGATGAAGTTTCAATATCTTGATACCCGAAAGTGTTTCCAGTCGGATGGTGTCCTTTCGGGTCAATCCCTTTTCGTAAAGATACTTACCGATGCATCGGCTTGCATTGCCGCACATCATCGCTTCAGAACCATCGGCGTTGAAGATGCGCATCGAATAATCTGCTCTTCTGCTATCTTGCGGCTTCCCGATGAGAACCAGTCCGTCGCTTCCTATGCCCGTATGATAAGCACTCCAGGCAATGGCCGCCTTCTCTGGGTCAGGGATGTCGTATTGTTGGGTATCTATATAGATGTAGTCGTTACCCGCTCCCTGCATCTTTGTAAAATGAACTGTTTCTTTCATCTGCGTTGTTCTTTATGTTTGAATACTCTTCTTTTATCTCTCATGTCTTATCTCTTTTGAGATTTGACTTTTTGCTAGTCTTTCGAATATTTCGATGACTATTTGTTTGATTTCGGTTGCAAAGGTACGACGATTTGTTGAAATATGCAAGAAAATATATACAGAAATCTTGATTATTTTTCGCAATCTTACAATTTGTGTTATAAAAATGCTTTCTGCCTTACAAATTGTAAGGAGAATATGATAAGCCTCGATAAATTTAAAATGTTCGACAAAAAGTGAAAGCGAAATGTTTTTGTCTTCTTTAAAATGCTGACAAAATGTATTAATTTTGCAGCCGAAAACGAACATAGTGTAAAAAAGGCTTGATTTGGATGGCAACCAATGAAGGTCCGTTTTCGAAAAGAGACAATCAATAGAAGTATTAACACATTATTAATTATTAAAGGATTATGAAGAAGATTGAGGCAATTATCCGCAAGTCTAGATTCGAGGATGTCAAGAAGGCGCTTTTAGCAGCAGACATCGAGTGGTTCTCTTATTATAATGTAAGAGGTGAGGGTAAAATGCGCCAGGCTCGCATTTACCGTGGTGTGATGTATGATACCAGCAGCATCGAGCGTGTGCTCCTGAACATCGTGGTTCGTGACAAGAACGTGGAACCAACCATCGCCGCCATCCAGGGCGCTGCACAGACCGGTGAAGTAGGAGATGGCAGAATCTTCGTGATTCCTGTACTCGATACCGTTAGAATCAGAACCGGCGAGCGAGGCGACATCGCATTGTATAACGCTGAGAAAGAGGAATAAAGATACTTTGAATTTTGAGGTTTGAACATTGAACTTTATGATTGGTATTGAAGTTTATATTTGAGAGGCTATATTATAATATTGTATTCTAATTTAACTATAAGATATTTTTATGAGCCTGTCTCTTATACACATCTGACGCTGCCGACGAGC
>ENA-OXQK01000262-OXQK01000262.1-human-gut-metagenome-genome-assembly--contig:-NODE-262-length-16756-cov-14.6026_pt1 | contig 16756 bp, 10 predicted proteins | sample MGYA00249582_ERZ652563 | MGnify/ENA primary metagenome ERZ652563 (study PRJEB26925, sample SAMN05826493) | human gut metagenome | biome: ENVO:2100002; feature: ENVO:00000062; material: ENVO:00002003... | reverse complement strand
GGCTCGTTAGGGACTTGCACCCATTAGGCAACACACATGCTAGTCAAACAAATAACACGGACAAATTGAATTTGTCCGGACAAATTGTCCAGTAGCTTATAAGTTACTAATATTTAACACTTTACAAGCGACCGGACAAAAGAGCCGGACAAATTCAATTTGTCCGTGTTTCTATTTTAACTTAATTAATTTAACTTTTCTTCGTTCATACACTACGCTGATGCAACTTAGTTCCCTTACAAGACAAGAAGTAAAATGAACCTTATTTTAATCTTTCAAGCATCCGATAGGAACTACAAAAACACCATCTTTTCTTCGATATTTCCTCAGTTGGCTGAATTTTGTTTCCTCAGTTGGCTGGATTTTATTTCCTCAGTTGGCCGTTTTTTATTTCCTTAATTGGCTGGACTCATTTTAATCAACAGGTTTTGGTTGCCTGAAAGCAGAAGGCGTTACCCCTCTCATCTTCTTGAAGAACTTGGTGAGATGAGCCTGCGAGGAGAAACCGAAGGTATTGGCTATTTCCTGAACCGTATGCGTGGTGGTAGAAAGCTCGCGCTCTATCTCCTTCACGATGTATTCATCGATGATTGCCTTCGGCGTCTTGCCGGAGATGCGGCGGGTAACCTGAGCCAGATAACGGCCACTCACATTCAACTGGTCGGCATAGAAATGAACATCGCTGTAAGTGCGGCAGAAGTTATTGACCTGCGAGATAAACTGGTTGTAGAGTTCGGAACTCCTGCCCTGCAGATTGCTCTGGCGCACGAGTTCTACATTGATGAAATCCTGCGCCATTGCCAACGCCTCCTCCATCTTCTTGCCCTGATTCAGATAGACGGCAAGAGCTGAAGAGAAACGGTTGATGAGACCATGCGAATTGGCATTGTCGAGGCGATAGATCCGGAGTCCCTGCTTCTCGGCAAGGCTCAGCAGCTTGGAATTCTGCAGAATGATGTCGCTCTCCTTCTTGCGTGACACGACGACAGAACAGAGCGGCAGCAGACGGTATTTGATCTGGCTCACCACATCTTCCGTCATCAGCGCATCGCCCTGGCTCGACCAGATGGCAGGGGCATAGATGATATGGGCAGGACGGTATTTGGTCAACGCATCGATGACCACATTCAGCGTCTCCACCCTGCGTATCATACCAATCTTCACTATATCAGGCTGCATATCGTTCATGATAGCCTCTATCTGCCCCGAAACAATCTCGGCAGGAATATCGAAGAACTCCTGAATACCGAGCGTATTCTGCACAGTGATGCTGGTTATTGCCGAAACAGCATAACCGCCCAACTCGGAAATCGTCCTGATGTCCGCCTGCACACCAGAGCCTCCGGTGCTGTCTGAACCTGTAATCGTTAATATCATATCCTTAAACTTTGAACCCGATGATAAGTTTGAGGGCAAAGATACAAAAAAAGAGCGAATAATCCGCAGAATTTGCAGATAATTCGCTCTTTTTTTTATTCTTCAGTGAGATCTTTACATTCCTTGAGTATCTCGGCAGGTACCTCATCGCAACGCTTGTAGCGGCTGATGTCGGTAACATCGTCCTTGGCAGTCCATATCATGGAACCCGATGCCAGGAGACGGGTTACGAGATAACTCTGGTTCCAGTCGCCCTTACCATTATCATAGCTTCCGCTGATGATGTAGCCCTGGTATGGATCGTTCTTGATAGCGAACGAACCGGTGATATGGCGACCATACATACTGTCAAACTTCTGATACATCTCGAAAGTCTGGTCCTTGCGATTGAAAACGATGTAGCAGTATGTGCCCTCAGCAAGAGGTTCACCGTTCCACTCAGCCAACTTCCATGTGCCATGAAGATTGGCAGGCGTAACTTCCAGAGAAGGCTCCTCCGGTTCTTCATCATCGCTGCTGCAGGCTGCAAAGCCGCAGGCAAACAAAGCAATCACCAGGAGAGTGAAGAGTTTTTTCAAATATTTCATTGTCTTGGTATTTTTTTCTTTTTTACTTTTTTACCCTTTTACCTTTCTAACTTTACAACGACCTGTATCGTTCTGTCAGACGGACGGGCATCCAAGCCCTCCAGAATAACAGGGAAGGTGAAGGATTCGGGCATCGTAGCCGGAATCTTATTGGCTATGATGGTGATGACGAGGTCAGCCTCATCACCCGGTTCTATCACCTCAGGCTCTGTCGTAAGACGGGCATAAGGAGGAAGAAGGAGGCTGGATATACGGAGCGGCTTGTCACCGCTGTTTCCGCAGAGGATACGTGCCTCAGGCTCTGTGCCCGGCTTTACCTCGGTGATACTTGCCTTCGCCTGTTTCAGTCTGAGTACGCCCATCTTGTGCGGATAGCGTGCCCACTGGTCAGCACCTGGCAGCACCTTTCCCGTTAAGGCAAGCTTAACGGCAGGCTGTCCCTCTACCTCTTTCAGATAGAGATAAGCACCCGTATTGATGGTGCCCGGATAGCGGTTAGGCGTGAAGGTGAGCTGCACCTGACAGGTATCGCCAGGCTTCATCACATCGCCCCTGACATAAGAACTGGTACATCCACAGGTGGTTCTCACCTGTGTGATGTGCAGTATCTTCTTGCTCACATTCTTACCTACGAAGCTGAAGGTGCGAGGCGCATCGTCCTCGGTCATCGTACCTGCATCGATAAGCGGATGCTCAAACTTCAGCAGTTCCTCCTGCGCATTCACCGTAACAGGCAAAGCCAGGAAGAAAAGCGATAGGAAAGCAAATATCTTCATATTACATCCAACCATTGTTACCGGCACTCTTTCTAACGGTCACAACTACGGTCTGGCTGGTACCATCGGCAGCTGTTACGGTGAGCGATGTACTTCCGGCAGCGAGTCCCTTCACGATGAGCGTCTTGCCATCTACCGAAGCAGAAGCTACGCCGTTCTTCGCTACAGAGCAAGAAAATCCCCCTGTCTGACCTGCGAAATATGCAGCGAGGTTGAGAGAAACTGTCTTCTCGATGCCTACATACACGTTAGGCAACTTCATATCAGAACTGAATTTCTTGTTCTTGATGTTATTCAAGAGCTGAGCTGCATCAATCAGACCAGCACCCATCTTGCCGATGTACTTAGAGAGCTGTACAATCTCTGGCGAAGCACCTACGGTAGTATGGTTCATATAGTAGGTCTTAGTTGCACCATTCTGATAATGACTATCCAAATCCTTCACAGATTTCTTCATCAGGGCTACGAAGTCGGCAGCACGATAATGACGGTTCGTCTTGACAGCATAAGCAAGACCCAAGGCAGCCACACCCGAAACATGAGGACAAGCCATAGAGGTTCCCTCCATGTAGCCGTAAGCAGGCTGACCGTTCTTGATCATCGTAGAGAGCACAGCACCTTTCTGCTCGGTGGTCTCTGCCCAGTATTCATCTTCCTGCTCGCCAATCTTGCTGTAATATTCCAAGTCGCCACCAGGAGCGCTCAGGGTTACGAGCGAACCGAAATCGGTGTAGCAGGCTGGAGTAAAGTCGGCAGCTAATGAAGATACGCAGACGCACTTAGAGTAAGCACCTGGGAAAGCAGGATTGCCAGCATACTCGTTACCGGCTGCGAAGACTGGAATACCACCGTCGATGACACCATTAGGCGAACCGGCATTGTTGATGAAGTAATCCAGAGCTTCCTTCTCCAGCGGATAGGTCTCAGCCCATTCCTTCTCGGTAGCAGGGCCCGGAGTATAACCGTTGATGATACTAGACTCTGAAGAGTTGTAACCCCAACTGCACTGCAGGATGACTGCACCATTATCGGCAGCATACTTGATGGCTCTCGCCTCGCCTGCCAAGGTTACACTGTTCTGACCGGAGAATACCTGACAAGACATAATCTTGACACCAGAGTTAGGAGTTCCGTCACCACCGGCAACACCAGATACACCGATACCATTATTATTTACGGCTGCAATGGTACCAGCTACGTGAGTACCATGACCGGTGTCATTGGCATCAGTCCAGGTAATATCGCCGCTCTCAGTAACGAAGTTGTAGCCATGAAGGTCGCCCTCATAACCGTTTCCGTCGCCGTCAGTCTGGGCACCCTGAACACTTTCGCCCGGGTTGCACCACATGTTGGCTGCCAGATCAGGGTGCGTATACATCACGCCCTCATCAAGAATAGCCACGATGATAGAAGGATCGCCTGTACAGGTCTTCCATGCCTCAAGTGCATTCACATCACATCCTGCCTTAGCGCCTACCTTGTTGTTGTTGAGGTTCTCAAAATCATAGTTGCCCTCGCCCAGGTTACGGTAATGCCACTGGCTGGTAAAGCCCGGATCGTTTGGCTCGCCATTGGCTGCTGAGCGGGTAGACTTCTGCTGAAGTGCCTTATCGCTGAGATAGATGCGCTTGCTGTCGGTATTGTAAGCACGCTTGATGCGGCCGTTGGTCTGAACCTTTGAGATTTCGCCCAACTGCTTCAGGCGCTCGGCAGCCGTCTTCAGGTCGGTTCCCTTATTAAACTTCACCGTATACCAGAGGTGGAGTCCCGCCTCGCGGGTTCTTGCCTCAGTATTTGCATCTACCGGGAACACACGCTCGAAGCTGTAGCTTCCCAAGATGTCGAGCACCTCATCGGTAGAAGGAATACCCGAACGGGTAGCCTTTCCGGCGCGGGTCTTGCTCAGTTGTGCCTGGTCGAGGATATCGCTCATCTCCGGACTAAACTTAATCAGCAGTTCACCCGCCTCAGCATCTGCAGGAATGGTGATTTCTGAATTGCCGTCAGAAGAGCCGATGGTTGACAGGCTGTCAGAACAGCCCGTCAATGCCAATGCGACCATTGCTATATAGAAAAACTTTTTCTTCATTGTTTGCTTCTATATTGTTTTTATGTTTATCTTACTTTTTCTTAGTTCTCCTGTACTTAGCCATCAGCGCAGCTTCATCAATATCGCCTGCTGCCACGTATGTGCGGTAGTAGAGCGGATAAGCTACACCCGGAACCTCCCAGTTGCTGCCTGGGTCTTTGGTTCCGTAATAGTAGTCGTAGCTGTAGCTGTCGTCTGTCATATTAGAGAAACCAACGGCAGCGCCATCGCTATTCTTACCCTTAGGCTGCTGGTTGAACACCATCGTAGGTGCATTCCATTCTACCAGGTGTGGATGGAAGAGAATCCAGTTTGGCACCTTTCCTGTAAAGAAGTTCAGGTTGAGTGACAACTGACGGCAGTTTGGCAATACACGTGGCACCTGGAGAGGATAAACATCCGCACTAACTACAGAACCATCCTTGTGTTTGCAGGTTACAGGATTAACCCAGCCTGAGAGCAACCACTTGCAGGTATCGCCTACCAGCTTGTCGAGATAATCTTCCTTGTTGGTAGAGAAGTCAGACTTGGTGTATCGGGTAGCCTTGCCGGCAGCCTCCAGTGCCTCAGTCATCTCTTCATCGGTAGGAAGTTCACCCTCCAGGAAGCAGTAAGACAACTCCAGTGTATTCAACTTATCCCATGTCAGGAGCTTGAGAAGCGCCTGGCGGTCTGCGGTTCCGGCATTTACCTTACCATACAGTCCGATAGGATAGTTATTATAAACATAGACGCCTGATGCATTCTTTTCGCCCAGCGAAGCGATGTTGGTGACAACATCCGTACGGCGCTGTGCGTAGAGAATGAGGTTACGCAACTTAGGGAAGTTCTTCTCGTTGACGATATCGGTGATATCTGACAACTTGTTGAAGTTGTTACTTACCAGGTTGAGCGATTCAAGACTCTTGCCCAGATTAATAAAGTTAGCAGGCAACTGAGTCAGACCGTAAGCCTGAACGGTAAGATTCTTCAGATACTTCAGCGAGCAGATTTCATCACCGAGGTTCACCTCACGAATCTGGTTGTTCTCGTTGGAAGCAACAGAGAATGACTCCAGGAACTTGAGGTTGCCCACTTCCTTAGGAAGAGTTTCGCCACTCTTGAGGTTGAACTTGCTGAACTTGACAGAACGTACACGTCCTAAAGCCTCAGGATGTTTTTTCACTAAATCATCAGTAGCTTCCCAGAGTGTTACGCCGCTCCAGTTGCGCATGTTATCGCTGGAATCGAAGGTAGCAATGCTACCCAGTTTCTGGTTGATCATGATGAGAGAGAGAGAGTCACCGGCACGGTTGTCCTCAATCTTTGGTGCTGCCTTCTGACGAACGGTCAGGATAACATCATCTGTAGGATTGCCATCTGCATCTACCAGCTGGTCTTCAGCCTTGACTGGCACGAGATGAACCTTAGCCACACGAACGGCAGGAACCACGTTCATCGCCCAGCGGAACTTGAAGTTCACGGTGCGAGGACGGTACTTTCTGTCCAGCACGATACCCAGGTTAGTACCTGTCAGCTTATCTTCATCCTTACTGTTCAGGAGCCAGCCCTTACTCTCGTTCTCTGCCTTCTCGGCATCGGTCAGATCACCCTCAAAAGAATACTCTATCTTACCAATCTTGCATTCCACGTTGGCAGAAATCAGACACTCGAAAGCACGGTTATCGTAAGAATCGGAGTTTTCGATTTCTACAACAGAATCCTTCAGGAAGATCTGCTTGCCATAACCGAACTGGGTGATGGTAAGCTTGCGACTCTGTCCGTTGGCACCCTGGAAACTGAGTTCTGTGCTGCGGAGCGTGTTGGAAAGAGTAGAATCCACCTTGATGGTACCCTCAACAGAACCCACGCCGTTGGCAGGCGAAAGCGTCAGCCAAGGCTCAGAGGTATTAGCTACCCAGTCCTGTGAGGCAGCGATGGCTATCTGCTCTGTTCCACCCTGAGGGCCTATGGCTATCTCCTTTTTATCGAGCGCCAGTCCTCCTGGGATATCGACATCATCCTTATCGCTGCAGGCTGTGAAAAGCCCGGCAGCGAGAACGATACCTAATGTCAGTTTATTCATATATTTCATATTACTACTTTCTTATAGGGTTTAATTTTCGAGATCCAAAGCATCACAACCGCGGATGTCCTGATTCTTGTTGTAGAACAGCATATACATACCTGCCTTGATGTATGCGCAGACGCTCGTTACATCGATAGAGATGTTAGGGTTGTCTGTGATATTCAGGATATAAAGGTGAGAGGTCAGTGTCTCTTCTACCTTACGGATATCGTTGGAACCAATCTGGAACTGGATCAGGCTCGGACAGGTTGTGATTCCTGTAGGCCATGTACGCAGGCAACGCTGGTCGGTCTTCTCATCACGCTGGTGGTTGATAGCAAAGGCACGGAGCACGGCACTGTTCAATGGCTGGGGTGGCACCTCGGTGAAGCAGTTGTAGCTCAAGTCCATATTGGTAATGTATGGCAATGTGGTTGAGAGGAAGTCATCAGAGAGGGATGTCAACTTGTTGAATCGGAAGTCGATAACCTGCAGCAGATAAGCCTTCTTGCCCTTGATGGAACCCTTAGGGATGGTACGCATCCGGTTGCCGCTCAAATCGATGGTTGTGATTGGCGAACCGGCTGTAAACAGCTCTGAAGGGAACTTCTCTATCTTATTGTTTGACAGACTGACTGAAGCTGCATTGATACCCTTGTAGGGACCATTACTACTATTATCTACACCTGTAATCTCGTTGTAAGAGAAGTCTACAGAACCCATCACGCGAACAGAACTTGCATCGAAGATATTAGGAATCTTCTTCAACTTGTTATGAGCGAAAGTCAGACTTTCCACATCATCTGTAAAGGCACAGAGATTAGCAGGAACCTCCTCAATCTGGTTGTTGTTCAGATAGAGTGAAGAAAGCGCTACCCCAGAACCGAACGGATGCAACTTCTTGATGTTGTTGTAAGCCAGGTCGAGCAGACCGAGATTTACCATCTTGCTCAAGGCAGATGTCTCAGGGAACTCCTCCAGGTTGTTGTAACTCATATAGAGAATCTGGAGTGTCTTACCTGTCTTCTCCTCAGCTAAGCGAGTCCAATCTTTTCTCAACTGATTAGCAGAGATTCCCTTGCATCGCGCCAGGTTCATCGCCTGCAATTTAGGGAGCTTATAGTAGAAGTCTGGAATGCGACTGATCTTCGGACAGTTGTAAAGTTCGATATCGGTCAGGTTTTCCATCTTGTCCCAATCCTCTTCCTTAAACTCCTGTGCAAACTTACCATAAACAGGATCGTCAGGCTTGTAGAACTTCGCACAAACCGAGTCGAATGTGATAGAAGAGTTACCGATGTAGAACTGCTGCAACTTAGTCAGGCGATAGATGGCCTTAGATACACCTGTAATCTTGTTGGTCAATGTACCGATCTGCGCATCCTTCAGGTTGATGCGGCTGTCCTTCTTAATTCTGTTCTTCGGTGCCACCTTAGGATCAGAGTTGTAGCTTTCTACAATCATATCCGACATGTTGGCACGTGGGTCATACTTCAGAAACTTGTTCTCATAGTCGTGACGCATGCTGCTCTTCTTTGCTGCAGTCAGACTGTTTGCATCATAATTATTGAAGATGTTGGCACCAATCTTCTCATCGTGAGAACCGAGGTTGAGCACCTGGAGTTCTGTCAGCTGTCCGATGGCATCAGGTACGATTCCCTTTGCACCGAAACCGGCGATGATAAGACCGATGACACGGCCGTTGCTGTTGAGCGTTACGCCCGGCTGTTCGCCCCACATATCGAGTTCCTTGTTGAAGTTCCAGTTAGCTCCCTTGAAGGTAGCATCGCCATAGAAGCTCCACTCCTTACCATGGAGAGATTCCCAGATAGCCTTCAAAGCCTCATAGTCCTTGATATACTCCTTGGTCTTGGAAAGGAGGATAGGCACCTGAGCTTTATCATTGAGTTGATTGTCCTCTATAATGAAAGCCTCACCCTTTACAGGCTGGGTTTCATACTTGGTCTTCACCGCACCAGTCTTGCCGTAGGTGGTATATGAGGTAACCTGATAAGTACCGGCAGGCAACCATACGGTAGAATCGCAGTAAGCTGTACCTGTATCCATATACTTATCGTTCTCATTGTCAGGATTCTGATTCTCCTTGCTTCCCTCCTTATATTTCACCTTCAGTTCAGGGAAGGTATAGGTCTCACGGGTAAAGAGGTTGGTCACGCTGACATCAACGAGACGGATGTTAGAGAAGAGATACTCAGTACCACCGGCACGGGTCTTCTCCCACTCCTTCACGAGATTGAACTTCACCTTACCATGCTCCACAGTCTCCACCATGAGGTTCTGTACTTCCAGACCGCCACCTACTACAGTGAATGTTTCGCCGGCAGAAGAAGCCAGCAACTCCTCGTCTACCGCATCATAGAGATAGAAACCGATGACGGTGTAAGTACCCGAAGCGAGTTGCAGTTTTTCACTTCTCAGACCATACTCAGCATTCTCTGAATTATAAGAATTGAGCACCAGTGTCTGAGAGACAGTTGTACCGTTGTGCTCCATGACCACCTTGATTTTCTTGGCATCATCCAGTTTCTCAAGTTTGTCAAGGGCAGTAGCACGGGTAGCTCTTGAAGAAACCTTCTTGCTGAGCTTGAACTGCACATATCCGTATGTGCCGTCCCAGCCTCCGGTCTCATCATCCGAGCAACTTGTTGCTGCAAAGGTCAGAAGAGAGACCAAGAGCAACAAGAGTGCCTTTGAAAATATTTTCATTCTATTCATTACTTTCTAATTTTTCTGATAGAAGTATGTTTCTTACTCATTCCCTCACCAGGAGATTCAACAACAAGAACCTTTACAGGAGTTCCGTTGTCCTGGAATACCATAAACATTGGAGTAGCTTCTGGTACCGTAACAGAGAAAATCCAATTTTCCTTATCGACCTGTGCAGCCTCTGCGTTAACATCATTTCTGTTGAAATCCTTAACTGTAAGATAGCCTGTCTCCATCATAGTGTTAGGGTCCCAATCCTTGATATTAGGATTAACTGTAAGATAGCTTCCTGCTTCTGACTGAGCGACATATATTTCGTCACCATTGTAGCCATATGTTCCTGATATGATAGAACCATACTTTGATTTATCCTTCTTGCACTCTACTGGCAAGTAGTTCATCTTCAAGATTGTAGGCGCTGCAGACTGATCATCAGCAGAAGAGTTGGCCTCCTTCTGTACAACATCCATCAGGAAGTAACGGTCGTAATCGCTCTTCACAGTTGTAAAGTTGTTTTCAAGCATTCCGTCGAGTCCATTCTCCAGACTCTCGAATACGCTCTGTGGCAATGCATAGACCAGGAACTCACGGCTTCCGCTGCCTAATGGAGCGACTGTGAGCTTCACATCACCCTTCTCACCCTGCAGCTTCACAGCACCAGTTCCATCCTCGAACAAACCATTCTCCGTGTTCTCGAAGACTACCAGCTGGTAAGCATCACCCAATGTCTTGAGGGTAAAAGGAACGAAGTTGTAGAAGGTGAAATCGTTGGTATCACCGCCATTCAGGCTAGAACCATTCTGAGTGAACACCTTACCATCGAGTGATACATTCCAGACATTCCACTTCGAAACAAGTTTATCATCATTAGGATGAGTAATTTCCATCATATTTTCAGGCATACCCTCAAAGATAACAGGTACGGTTTTAGCAGCCTTGCCATCCTCAGAAGTGAAGGTGATGGTGTAGTTGCCGTCCTTAGCGATGGCATACTTAGCACTTACGCCCTGATTCTCCTTGAAGGAAACTCCGCCTACAGCATCCTTGTTAGGTGTACCTACCATGAAACCACCTTCCAAGTCTACCCAAGCTGGAGTATTGGTAACCGCAAAACGGTAGTTTGACTTTACGGTAAACTTGTTGTATATAGGCTGTTCTGCGAGGTCCTTGTAACCTACAGTGATACCTGTCTCGGTGATATCATTGCCAGCCGCATCGAATACCTGCAACTTATAGCCGGCAGCCGAACGCTTAACCTCAGCGATGGCAACCTTCTGACCACCCATGTTCAGGAAGAGCTGAGCCACGCTCATATCCTTGCTGGCATCATCAGCAGTAATCTTAACCTTGATGGTCTGCTTGCCTGCAGTACCATTGAGTACGAAGGCGTCTGTTTTCTCACCCTGCACCAGTTTACACCAGATTTTGTCTGAAGAAAGGCTCCAGCTCTCGTTGGCATCGAAGGTGAAGTCCAACTCAGCACCAGCTTCACCGGCGATAGTCTGTACCTGTGGGAATACAGGAGTTACGGCATCGTCATCGCTGGAACAAGCTGTGAACAGAGTCACTGATACCAGCGCCATCAATACGAGCCAATATTTTGAAATCAATGTTTTCATTTTCTTTTTATTCTACGATTAATATCCTTGTTCTTTCAATTTCTCTGCCTCTGCATCACTGATCCATTCATACATGGTGATGAAGGTTCCTACGTTGCCGAATAATGAACCATCTTTGTTGTTTACACTCATAACAACATACTGCAATACATAGTTCTGGCAGGTGTTATAATAAGAGGTATAGAGAGAAGGCTGGCTGATGCGCAGCTTGCCGTCTCCATAGATGGTACCGAATGCCTCACCGGTCTCACCGGCTATCTGGTCGTCCATCTCTACCTTTGGCTCAAGGATGTTCTTGGTATTGAACTTCAACTTCAGGTTGTAGCCCTTATAGTAAACATCCTTCAGCAGAACGGTATTCTCCTCGCCTTCCACTACCTCAGTCTTGATCAGACGGTTGGTTACGTTGTTCAGATACTGACTGTAGAAGGTAGATGTAACCATGCACCAGCCAGAGAAGTTGTGGATATCGAAAGGACAAGACTTCTGCATTACCACGTGGGCATAGTCCTTATAGAGATCTGTCCAGTTATACTTCTCCGGAATCACCAGTTTCAGGGTGAAGCCGAGCGAATCAGTCTTGCCGATGTTATCATAGATACCCTGAACCTTCACATTTCCTACCATCTCGCCCGCCTTGATTGTAACGGTGTTGTTGAGGATGCGGTAATGCTTACCCTCGATGGCATTGCTCTGCTTGTCTACTACCTCCACGCCAAAGGTGCGGTCGTAGTCAGCTTTTTCGGTTGCAGATACAGGCACATTGAAAACCTCATTGCTTTCCTGTACAGCATACTGATAGAGCGTATCAGAGAACATGATATGACTTGAACCAGCATAAGTGGTATAATCCTGTGAACAACTCACAAGAGCGATGAGTGCAGCTACGGCTGCCAAACATCCCATCATTATTTTCTTCATGATTGTCTCCTTATTTTATTTGTTACTTTCATTAGGCTGAATATCAGAACCTGGTGCCTCAAGCTCATGCTGAGGAATTGGCCAGACAAAGAGAGGGTCATCCTTTTCAACCTTCAGACTGCTCTGCACGAAATTGGCAGCAGGCTGGTCGGCAGCCTTACGCTCAAATCCCTTGTGCCAGCGCTTGAGGTCGTTCAGACGGAAGCCTTCCATATAGAGTTCCTTCACGCGCTCTGCCTCGATTATCTTCATGGCGTTGCTCTCGCTCATCGAGGTGTTACCACCATATGAAGAGTAGCGGGCTGTACGCAAGGTAGAGATGTCCTTACCAGCCTTACCATAGTCCTCCTTCATGGCGTAAGCCTCAGCACGAATCAGATACTGCTCTGAGAGACGGAATACCATTGGCTGGTGAACATGCAGGATATTGCTGTTCAGGAATTCTGCATCGCCGAAATACTTGCTCAGCAAAGGCCATTGCAAACCATGCTCATAACCTGTTACACGGGTTGTGAAGATGGCTGCAGCACGGAGGTCCTTGCTGTCGAATGAGTTGATGACCCATGTCTCAGGCACATAGTCTGGACGATAAGTTACGAAGTTGTAGTTATCGAAGATGGTACCCAGAGCACCGCCATAGCTGTTCACGGTAAAACCTACCTTCCAGATAGCCTCACGTGAATCACCATAGGTCCAGATATACTTATAATCGTTCACCTGGTTTGAATAGGTGTTGGAAGAAGCCTTCTCTAATGCATAATACTTACTGCCGATTACCTTAGATGCATACTTGATGGCATCATCATACTTGTGCATATATAAGGATACGCGCGCACGCAAGGCATGACAGGTATACTCGTTGAAGTAAATCTCGTTGTAGAGACTTCCTGTGAAGTCTTCGTCTACTTTCAGATATTCAGCAGCCTTGTCAAGATCTCTCAATACGAAATCGTATGATTCCTTCAGAGTGGCTCTCTTCTGTGGCTCATTGCCGTAATAGTGCTCTGTGAGTACAACGCCGAGTTCCTTCGCAGCCTGCTCATCGCTATCGTAAGCCTTGCAGAAACACTTGATCAGTTCTGAGTAAGCCAGGGCACGGGCGAAGTAAGCCTCGCCCTCATACTGCTCCAACTTATCAAGCTGCTTATCATCATTGGTTGCAGCCTTTACCTTTTCAACATTATCGAGCAGGAAATTACATCGGTTGATCACATCATAAAGGTCGGCATATACCGCCTCAATGTCGGTGTTGGTAGCCTTGATATCTTTCCAACGGTAGATATCGCCATAGGCATTAGAGTAGCCCTTCACGCAGTACACGAAGTCTGCCTGCAGATCTGGCAGGATTGTCAGATTGCCCGAATAGAGGGCGCTGCTCTTGAAACTGTCGTAGATACCGTACACCAGCTTGTCCATGTCGTCCACCGTGTTGATAGCCTGGTCCATGCAGATAGAATCCTCAGGATACTTATCAAGACAGGAAGACATCGAGAGGGCTAGGATTCCCGACAGGATGTATGTCTTTATATTTTTGATATTCATTTTTTTCTCCTTTCTTGGTTAGAATTGCAATTCAACACCCAGAGTAAACTGGCGTGATGCCGGATACTGTGCCTGGTAAATATTGGATGAAACCTCAGGATCCAGACCGTTGAAACCGGTTACGGTGAAGAGGTTCTGTGCCTGACCATAGATTCTGACCATAGAGAAGAAGTTGGTCTTGCGCAACAGACTCTGTGGCAATGAATAGGACAGACTGAGATTCTTCAGACGGAGGAACGATGCATTCTCCAAGAAGCGATCGTCGAGCTGGGTTACCTCGCCCCAACGTGGGATATCGGTAATATCGCCTGGCTGCTTCCAACGGTCGTACAACAGACGGTTTGACTGGTTGTAAGCAGTACCGAAGGTTACACCGCTCTCCTCGAAGTAACGGTCGTTGTTAATCACGTAGCGTGTACCAATCCAGCTGAACTGGGCAGAAAGCTGCAAGCCCTTCCAACGGAAGCTTGTACCGAAACCGCCCATCCAAGGTGCATCATAGGTCTTGCCTGTCATCACCTTGTCGCTCTCACGGAACTCGTTGGTCACGTTGCCGTTCTTGTCATACCAGAGCTGCTCACCATTCGCTGGGTTCACACCGGCATAACGGTTCAGGAAGAACTCGCTTACTGAGTGACCTACCACATACTTCAAACCGGTGGTTGAGTTTACATACTCGGTTACACCGTTATAGAGTTCCTTCAATCGGTTCTGGTTGTAAGATACGTTGGCACTTACATTCCAGGTGAAGTCGCGTGTGCGGATTACATCACCGTCAGCACTCAGCTCGATACCCTTGTTAGCCATCACACCTACGTTCTTCCAGCGATAGCCCTCGCCGGTTACGGTATAAGACTCAGGAACGCGCATCAGCATATTAGAGGTACGCTTGTAGTAAGCCTCGAAGCTGAAGTTGATTCTGTCGAGGAAGCCCAAACGGAGGGCGAAGTTGTTTGCCCATGTTGACTCCCAACCCAATTCCTCGTTACCACTCTGTGATGGATAGAAACCGGCAGTATCATCGTAGTTGGCACCACCCGATACCAGAGCCAGGTGATAATAGTTAGGAATCTCAGAGTTACCCGATGTACCGGTACTTACGGCAATCTGGGCTGTGCTGAGCCACTTCATATCCTTCAGCCAGTCGGTCGACTTCACGTTGTACATGAAACCGAGCGACCAGAATGTACCCCAGCGATGATCCTTACCGAAACGTGAAGAAGCATCAGTACGCAGAGAGAAATCGGCATAGTAGAGCTCCTTATAGTTATACTCGCCACGCATGAAGAATGACAGGTAAGAATAATCAGAAGATGAATCTGCCCAGCGGCTGGCACGTGTACCTGATGATACGTTGGTCAGGAGATCGCTGGTCTGACCCTTGGAATATACCTGGAAACCATCTGAGTGGAAATTGACAGCCTCCTGACCCAGCATCACGTTGAACGAATGGATATCGTTCAGAGTGAAACGGTAGTTAGCCGTAGTAGTCTCTGTCAGGTTGATGGCATCGCTGCTCTGGCGTGCCGCAGTACCCTGTCCGTGATTTGAAGAGAGACTTGGGAACGACTGGAGGAATGCTGTAGAATGGGTGAAATCGGCACCAAACTGAGTACGGATAGTCAGATTCTCTATCGGATAGATTTCAGCATACATGGTAGAGAGCACCTTATATTTCTTGTTCTTGATAGGATTCAAGCCCATGTAAACGATAGGGTTCTCGCTGGTTCCAGCCCAGTTGCCTGCTGAAAGTGAAGCCAGACTGCCATCCTTTGCGTATGGATTCCAGTAAGGCAGCATGAATCGGCATGCTGAGATAGGAGTAACGGTAGTATAGCTACCGTCGTCAGCCTGCTGAGCCTCCTCATAGGCAGCCATGGTGTTGGTACCTACCTTCAACCACTTGCTAGCCTTTACATCTGCATTGGTGCGGATGTTGTAACGGCGGAAGGTTGAATTCTGTGCGATACCGTCCTGATCGTAGAAACCACCAGAAACATAGTAGTTCAAGCGGTCGGTAGCACGATTGATAGAGAGTTCGTAGCTCTGCAGCGGAGCGCGGTCGTTGAACACCTCGTCCAGCCAGTTTACGTTTACTCTTGAAAGGAGATTGTAATCCTTACCTGTATCCAGACCTACTTCTTTCTCAAACTGGATACGCTCGTCGGTATTCATCATCTTCCAGTTGGTCTGTGCCAACTCAGAGAAACCATACTGTGCACGGAGCGTAATCTTCGCCTTGTCCATTGACAAGCCTCGCTTGGAAGTGATGACAACCACACCATTGGCAGCACGTGCACCATAGATAGAGGTAGAAGAGGCATCTTTCAATACAGAGATACTTTCGATGTCGTTAGGACTCAAAGTATTGAAATCAGAACTTGAGATTGGCACGCCGTCGAGGATAAAGAGTGGCGACTTTCCGGAGTTGATAGAGTTGGTACCACGGATTTGGAAGGTAGCCGCCTTGCTAGGTTCACCCGAAGAAGAGATGACCTGCAAACCAGTACTCTGTCCCTGCAAAGCTTGGTCGAAGCTTGCCGCCGGCACATTTTCTATCTTTTCAGACTTTACGGCAGACACGGAACCCGCAATGGTTCCCTTCTTTCTCACGCCATACGCCACCACAACCACTTCATCCATCATCTTGGAATCCGAAGCAAGGGTGATGTTGAGCGTATTTGTCTGCGCTTTCACAACGTGCTTCTGCGTAACGCAACCCACATAAGAGTAGACAAGCGTAGCCTTCGAAGCACCCTTAATTTCGATGGTATAGTTACCGTCAATATCGGTCACTACGCCATTTGATGTTCCCTCTTGCATAATGGTCACACCAATCATCGGTTCGTTGTCTTCAGCAGACACGACTGTACCCTTGACGCTGAAACTCTGCGCCAAGACCGATTGGATAGACAACAATACAAGTGAGACAAGTAAAAGAGTTAATCTTCTCATCCTTGTTTGTTTCAAGTTTATTAATTAATAATTATAATTTTTTTCTCATTTTTTTCTCGTTTGGTAAAAGCCGAAAGCACTCAGGGTGACACTTCGCCCCTCCATTTATACATTCT
>ENA-OXQK01000256-OXQK01000256.1-human-gut-metagenome-genome-assembly--contig:-NODE-256-length-16949-cov-6.26915_pt1 | contig 16949 bp, 7 predicted proteins | sample MGYA00249582_ERZ652563 | MGnify/ENA primary metagenome ERZ652563 (study PRJEB26925, sample SAMN05826493) | human gut metagenome | biome: ENVO:2100002; feature: ENVO:00000062; material: ENVO:00002003... | reverse complement strand
TACACTAGATCGCTCGTCGGCAGCGTCAGATGTGTATAAGAGACAGCTTCTATGCCGATGCACCCGGCGACAAGAAGATGAAAGGTGAAGGCGGAATCCTGTTTAACGGCGATGGCGACGGATATAAACAGGCATCAGCCGTAGGTATTCCAACCGACAATCAGGTATTGGAAGTATGGGTTAAGCCCAGGCTGAATACCCAATTGAGTGAAAAAGAAAATCAGCAGGCACAGGTGCTACTTTCCAATGGGACAGCTAAAGAAGGATATGTGTTTGTTCATCAGAAAGGGCATTGGTATCTTATCTCCGGCGGTTCGGGACGGGTAGAAGTCGGGGAGGTGTCTCATAACGCCTGGACGCATCTGGCCATGGTGGTGGAAGATGGAAAAGGTTCTGTCTGGATAAATGGGAAGAAGACCGGGACATTCAAACCGACTAAAACCTTGGCACCGCATTTCTCCATCGCTGTTTCGGAAGATGGAAAAGAGGCTTTTTACGGCGAAGTCTATGAGGTAAGGTACAGTACGTTTGCTACGGGTAAGTTTGATCCGGAGTCTGATTTCCTGCTGGATTATAAAAAGCTCAAAGAGACCGGTAAGCAACGCTTGGCCGAACGCCGTGCCTTGGTGCAACAACTGGAACAGGCGGGTGAGGGCAAGAAGGTCGTAGCGGAGCTTCCCGCTGTCTGTCAGGAAAAGGACTGGCTGATCAGTCAGATAGAGGAACCGGCCTGTTTGTATGTACAGCAGTCGGAAGATGGGGTAACATCCAGTTTCCAGTTGAATAACGGGTTGATTTCACGTACTTTTTATGTCGGCGAGAATATTGCCTGTGTAGGATATAAGAATCTTTCGAATGGGGCCGAGTATTTGCGGGCGGTGAAGCCGGAAGCACGTGTTTGTATTGACAGCGTATGGTATGAAGTCGGCGGATTGAAAGGACAGCCGGAATTGTCTTATCTGTTGGATAGTTGGTATACGGAAATGGAGGCATCCGACTTGGCGTTTACACTGGCGAAAGTGGAAACCGGGCTTCCGCTGATGCGCTATCCGTGGACACCGAAGTATAATGCCGTTCCGGCAGACTGGCCTGCCAAGGGCCTGCGCATGGAGATGACTTTTGTACCGACCGAAAGCATGGTGGATGTGAAAGATATGCAGGTGAAGGTCAACTATGAAATCTATCAGGGCTTGCCTGTAATCGCCAAATGGATAGAGGTGATTAATGAAGGCGAAAAGGAAGTGTTGTTGAACGATATGGAGTGTGAGGTACTGGCTGTCAACCAGGATCAGGTGAAACGTCTGCATGTGGAGAGTGATTTCTCCTTTGCGTTGGTCAATGCGGATCTGGAGGGTAGTGCGTTGATGCATTATGCCGGTACTCCCAAACCTTATCACGTGGGTGGTTCTACAACCAAATGGACGGTCGACAAAGACTATAATACCTGGGCCAGCCATAATCAGGCAGAGGACAAGTTCCTGGGTTTCCCACATCATAATTTGTTGTTGAGCAAACTGCCGATGGGACCTTATACGAAAGTTGACCGGGAGGCTCCCTTCAAATCGTACATTACCTTCGAATTGTTGCAGGATAGCGATGACCGTGAGCGGCAGTCACTCGGCCATCGTCGGATGTATAAGAAGTTGGCTCCGCAGACCACCGAGTCACTGATTGCCGGAGGCATCACTTCGCACGATGAAGCGAAGCTGAAAGGGTTTATCGACCAGATGGCGGAACTGGGCCTCGAGCAGTTGGATATTATGGCATGGCCGGGCATCAGCCATGATAACCTGGATTCTACTTATGTACAGTTGTGGCGAAGGGTGGCTACATACGCCAAAGAGCGTGGTATCGTGATGGGTGGTTACGAATTGCAGGTGGCCTCTCGCGGACGAGGAGCTGAGGTGGATTGTATCCATCCGGAGACCGGCAAGCCGGGTAGCCTTTTCGGGCAGAGTGTTTGCATTGCCAGCGGGTGGAAAGACACTTATTATCCGAAGATGTGGGAGTTCTTCGATAAAACTGGATTCATGACGTATAATATGGACGGTCCGTATCACGGCGACCCGTGTGCCTCTACGCTTCATCCGCATCATATGCGGTTGGAAGATTCGCAGTGGCAGCAATGGAAGACGCAGGTAGAGATCATTCATGAACTGAAACGTAGAGGAATGTACGTCCCTATTCCGGACTGGTATTTCCTCAACGGACAAAACGCTACTGGGATGGGATACCGTGAAGCCAGTGCCAACCTGACTCCGCAACAGCAACTCTTGTTGGGCCGACAGTATATCTATGACGGAACCTGGCATAAGATCCCGACGATGGGATGGATGACTTTGCAGTTGGTCGGCTTCTATACAAATGATCCGCGTGTAGGGTTAGAGCCTTTATGTGACAATTTAGACCGCTATGAAGCGCAGCTGATGCAGTTTCTGGGAAGCGGATGCCACCTGACTATCCGCGGAAATCGCTTGTATGATACGCCGGAAACGAAGCAGATGGTGTCTCGTTGTATCAATTGGTTTAAGGAATACCGCGACATATTGACTTCCGATATTATCCATGTCAGCCGTCCGACCGGTCGCGACCTGGACTGCATGATGCACGTGAATCCTTTCATCCGTCATAAAGGGATGGTGGTTGTGTTCAATCCGACCGACAGGGATATCACGAAAGAGATGCGTCTGCCGCTGTATTATACGGGCTTGAAGGATAAGGCTACAGTTACCTCTTCAGACGGAAGCAGGCAGAACTTTTCGTTGAACCAGAAAGGTGAATTACTGCTGCCGGTCTCGATAAAGGCGCAGGGCATTTCCTGGTATCTGATAGAAGAATAGAGTATAGGATGAAATAAGGAGATGGATATGAGAAAGTTATTGCTATTACTGATTGGTGGAATCGTTTGTGTTTTGTTGGTAACAGGATGCAAAGAAACCGGTCATTCGAATAATCGTTATGTCAATAAATGGATTGGTACGGCTTCGGATGGTAGAGTTACTCCGGTCGCTTCCGTGCCGTTCGGTATGATGCAAATAGGTGCGGACACGCGGTCTTGCGGCTCCGGATATCATTATGATGACTCCTCTGTGCTGGGATTCAGTCACCTGCATAAAAGTGGGGGTGGATGTGCCGATTTCTTGGATATCCTGTTTATGCCGTTACCTCTGAATGAGGCAGTGGACGGTGACAGATTGTATTCCAAGCAATACCAGGCGGCATTGTCTCACCAGGAAGAAAAGGCGGAACCGGGATACTATTCGGTCAATCTGTATAACAAGCAGCTGACGGTGGAGCTGACCGCTTCCCGTCGTTGCGGAATCCAGCGATATCGGTATACTTCCGGAGGGGTGATACCGGTAGTGGTAGATTTGAACTATGGTTCGGAATGTGCCTGTACCATCCAACCCGAGCACGATGTAGATACGGTCTATATATCTGCATTCGAGCTAGTGGACTCGTGTACGATTCGCGGTTATCGCTTCTCGAACGGTTGGACACCGGGACAACAGGTATATTTCTATTCCCGTTTCTCATCACCGATCAAAACTTGTGCTTTGTATGTCGATGACCGTCGTATAGCGGAAACTTCCTTTGCCGAAGGACGAAACATAAAAGCTTTACTCTCTTTTGAGAATGAATGTGGAGAGTTGACAGTAAAGACGGCACTTTCTTCGGTAAGCATGGAGGGAGCGGCAGCTAATTTGTTGACGGAAGTCCGGGATAAGGCATTCGAAGAGGTGAGACAGGCAGCCTTTGAGTCATGGAGTCGGGTGCTGGGACAGATAGAGGTGGAGACCGACGATCCGAAGAAGAAGGAACTTTTCTATACCTCGTTGCACAATGTCATGCTGTATCCGTTCCTGATGTCGGATGTGGACAACCGTTTCCGAGGACCGGATTACCAGGTGCACCAGACCGATGGTTTTGACTACTATGGAGGCGTGGTCGGACTTTGGGATACATTTCGGGCGGCTTGTCCGCTGTTGGCAATGCTGAATCCGGAAGTAACAAATGATTATGTCAAGACGTTGCTGGAACATTATAAATATGCCGGACAGCTGCCGATATGGACGTTGTGGGGCATAGAAAATTATCAAATGACAGGAATCCACTCGTTGCCGGTGATAACGAACGCTTACTTGAACGGGGTGCGAGACTTTGACACCCGGTTGGCTTTAGAGGCCATGGTAACTTCGGCCATGAAAGATACGTGCGGTTATTCCATGGGTTATTTTGTCGGTCTGGAAAACTATAAGAAGTATGGCTATGTGCCTTGCGATCTGGAAATGGAGTCGGTGGCACGTACGCTGGAATATGCGTTTGATGATTATGCGCTGGCTCGTTTTGCCGAAGCTGTCGGTGCGGAGCAAGAGGCTGTTCGCTTCATGAATCGCTCGTCCAACTATCGCAATGTCATCGACCCTGTCACCTTGCTGGCACGGGGACGAACGAAAGACGGCGGTTGGCGTACACCGTTCGATCCGTTAGCTTCTTCGCACCGTCGGGACGATTATTGCGAGGGGAACGGATGGCAGTGGACTTTTTTTGTGCCGCATGACGTAGAAGGACTGGCTAGTCTGCTGGGCGGTAAAAAAGCATTGGAGGCTCGATTGGACACACTTTTCAGTATGTCTTCCGAATTGCGGGGAGACAATGTTTCCGGGGATATTACCGGACTGATTGGGCAGTATGCACATGGAAATGAGCCGGGGCATCATACCATATATATGTATAATCGGGTAGGTCGTCCTGACAAGACACAGAAGTATGTCAACCAAGTGTTGACCACTCTCTATGACAACACTCCGGCAGGTATTTGCGGCAATGAAGATACTGGACAGATGAGTGCCTGGTATGTTTTTAGTTCGTTAGGCTTCTATCCGATGAATCCGGCTTCCGGACAATATGAGTTGGGTGCGCCCTTGTTCCGGAAGGCTGTAATCAGACTGGCTTCGGGCAAGAAACTGGTTATCCGGGCAGACAACCTGTCGGATGAGAACATTTATGTAGATAAGGTTTATCTGAACGGGCAGCTTCTGGACCGTACGTACATTACGTTCGAGGAAGTACAGCAGGGCGGTGAACTTCGTTTTGAAATGAAAGGGGATGATTTATAAATAAGAGCTAAAGGCTTTGTAATAGGTTTCCATTTAAGAATCAGAGGACATGTCGGAACTCAATTTTTGAAGGCATGAATTTATGATTTAAGATCGGACATCCTAAAGGACGAAAGAAGGGGGTGTATCAAACTCTGTATGGAGTGATGATACACCCCCTTTTTAAGGTTATGATTGCAAACTGTAACTTTTCGAAGTGACTATTTGTAAATGGAAACATTAATAAGACTTTTCTTTTATTTCAGCTCCTATTTTCTTTCATTTTTCTATCAGACCGGCTTAATTGTCTGCTCTGATATATAAAGGCAACTCCAACAGGCTTCATTCCCAGGTTTTCCATTGACCATTCTTCGTTCGCCGACTCTGAATGAAGAATTCAGCACTGCTGTTATTACCGATATCTCTTCTTGAAACAGGCCGAAAAGAAACTTAGCTACACGGACCTTCAAATAATTTCCCAATAACATGTAAACAGCTTCTTAGGATTTAGACATTTTTTCTGGTTGGGCTTGTGTGTGTATCCGGTTTGAACCTACTTATGTATAAAAGCATACGGGTTGGGATTTTAGAACTGCATGATTCTTATCCCGAATAAATTTTAGGTGATTATTATTAAAAAACGTTCAATATGAAAAACATGGTCAAGTCTGGATTTTTATGTTTCCTTTTTCTTGTAAAGGTTATGTCTGTTGGAGCGCAAAGTGTTTTAGAGCATGTCAATATGTTTATAGGAAGTACTGGGAAACATAGTACAGAGTATGGTGGAACCATCCCGGCTGTCAGTGAACCTTTTGGAATGACACAATGGTGTGCGGCTACCCGTGTAAATGGAATCTCCAGAACTTGTTATCACTATGATGATAACAGGTTAATCGGTTTCATGGCTACTCACCAGCCGGCAGTCTGGATGGGAGATTATGGATTTTTTACCTTGATGCCACAAGTAGGAGAGATACAAATACAACCCGAAGTACGTTCTGTAGTACTGAATCATTCCCAAGAAATGGCAACACCTTATTATTACAAAGTTAACTATACTGATGCAAAAGGAAATGAAGTTGGTACTGAATTTACGGCAACTTCCCGTTGTGCTTTTTTTAAAATAACTTATCCGAGCAATGGAAAAGCCCTGTTGTTCTTGGAAGCGTCTAGGGAGAAAGATGGAGGAGGCATTCAGATTCTCCCTGAACGGCAGGAAATAAGAATCTATAATAAGGAACGGCATGATAGTCATTTAGGCCCCAGACTGTATAATTTTAAAGGTTGTTATGTCTTGAGGTTCTCCGAACCTTTTGCCGGATATGGTACATGGAATAATGATGACGTTTTTAAAGACAAATGTTCTGAAGAAGGTTCGCATGCAGGTGGATACATAGAATTTGAGGATAATATAAGAAGTGTGGAAGTGAGGATAGGTTCTTCATTTATTGATTATAGCCAAGCTGCATATAATCTGAATGAAGAAATGCCCGATACATTGAATTTTGAGCAGATAAAAGAGAAGGTGAAAGAGGTGTGGGAAAAGAATTTGGACAAGATATCGGTCAAAGAGGCTTCTGATGAAGATTTGGATATTTTCTATACAGCCTTTTTCCGTACAATGCAATATCCCAGGGAATTTTCTGAATATGGACGTTATTACAGTCCGTTCGATGATCGGGTACATGAGGGAGTATCTTATAATGCCTATTCCTTATGGGATACCTTTAGAGCACAACATCCTTGGCTTCAATTGACCCAACCCGGTCGGATTAACGATATGATTACATCATTAATACAAATGTATCAGGAAGGCGGCTGGTTACCTAAATGGCCTAACCCGACTTACACCAATATCATGATAGGTACGCATGCGGATGCGGTCATAGCCGACGCCTTTGTCAATGGATTTAGGGGTTATGATGTAGAGAAAGCCTATGAGGCTGTAAGGAAAGATGCATTCTGTGCACCTCGCGGTGATTACAGGTGGGGAGACCGTCACTATTGGAATGGAGACTATGAAGCGAGAGGTGGATTGACAGAATATCTGCAATTGGGTTATGTAGCTTCCGATAAAACTAATGAATCTGTTTCACGTACGATGGAATTTGCATTGGATGATTATTGTATAGCACAGATGGCCAAGGAGCTTCAACACGAGGATGATTATAAGGTCTTGATGAGGAGTTCCAGAAACTACCTCAATCTATTTAACTATCGGACTGGATTTTTTCAGGCAAGAAAAAGTGATGGAAGCTGGGGGAAAACTGAAGAGGGTTTTACGGAAGGAGGCAAATGGACTTATCGGTTTTGTGTGATGCAGAATGTTCCAGATTTGATAAGTCTGATGGGAGGAACAAAAGCGTTTTGTACTGAGCTTGACAGGAACTTCGAAGAAGGGTATTATCGGCACGATAATGAGCCGGGACATCATTTTGCCTATTTATATGACTACTGTGATAGGCTTGATAAGGTTCAGAAACGTATTCCTGCAATTATGAAGCAGCATTATCAGAACAGACCTGACGGCTTGTCTGGAAATGATGATTGCGGACAAATGTCTGCATGGTATCTGTTCAGTGCTTTGGGCTTTTATCCGGTTACTCCGGCTTCGGGTGAGTATGCGCTGGGTATTCCTCATTTTAAAGAGATCGTTGTTCATCTGGATGGAGGTAAAATTCTGAAAATTAAAGCTCCGGACTTGAAAAAAGGACAGCCGCTTACGCACGTCAGGATGAACGGGAAATTATTGGAAAAACCGTTTGTTTCAGTTAAAGAAATCATGCAGGGAGGTGTATTGGAGTTTTCATCCCGATGACTTCTATAATTTTTATTGTTTGAATTTTTGAGTAATAGTATTATAGGTTGGTGGAATTATGAAAAATAAATTGATTGGAATAATAATATGCTTGTGTATTCCGTTCAGTATGTGGGGAAAATCTTTTCATGTTGCAAAAACAGGTGATGATGGAAATGTGGGAACGGAGAAGCATCCTTTCTTGACAATAGGACGTGCAGCCGAGGTGGCTTATTCTGGTGATGTTATAATTATTCATGAAGGAATATATCGGGAATGCATAGTTCCTCCTCGTGGCGGAAATTCAGATAAAGAACGCATTATTTATCAGGCAGCAGAGGGAGAAAATGTAATTGTATCCGGGGCCGAACTCGTTACAGGTTGGAAATATGTGAAGAACAATACTTGGATGCTGACATTCTCGGATGAATATTTTGGAGAAATAAATCCGTTCGATGAACAGATTTATGGCAGTTGGTACAGAGGGAAAGGGAAACCTAATCATACGGGTATGGTCTTTTTGAATAATCAGCGTATCCGTGAATGCTTTTCTTTGCAGGAAGTGATGAAGCCTTTGGAGGGTCAACCTTATTTTTATGCCGAGACAGATGGTAATGGAGGTAAAGTACTGATGAACTTGGAGTGGGTTAAACCTTCAGGTGGAGTTCAGATGAATTCGATGCAGGCTTCTGTAAAAGGAGGAGATCAATCTGTTTGCATTGCTATTCTTGGGCGTTGGCCTTTCGGTTATCTGAAGGATGATTCGGAAATTTATTTTGATAGGTTGGATTTTGGAACAGCATCAGATTCTTTGCTCTTCCAAGTAGCAACACTTGCCAAAGGAGGGATGATTGAAGTTTATCTGGATAATCCTGACGGTGAATTATTGGGAACGGCTATGATAACAAATACAGGCGATTGGGAACAGTTTGCGGTATTTTCTATGAAGTTGAATCGGCAGATACAGGGACAACATAATGTATGTTTACGTCTGAAAGCTCCAGCTAAAAAAATGAATGGTAAGACAACAATTTGGGCGCAGTTTCCCGAAGGCATTGATCCGAATGATGAAAAAGTGGAAATAACTAAACGGTCACATGTATTCTATCCAGACAAAGTTGGCATTAATTATTTGACCGTACGTGGGCTAATTCTGGAGAAAGCAGCGACTAATTGGGCACCTCCTTCGGCTGAGCAGCCAGGCTTGATTGGCACACGTTGGGGAAAAGGATGGATTATTGAGAATAATACAATTCGTCATTCTCGTTGTTCCGGAATTGCATTGGGAAGACCAACATACGGACATGCACATCATTATCAGACAATGCCTCCACGCATTTACGCAGAAGAAAATTGTGGACAGACTTTAGAACAGCTGGCCGATTATTTTGAACATGCATCGTGGAATAAAGAAGCCACTGGTCATCATGTGGTACGTAATAATCATATCTATGATTGTGGGCAGGCTGGAATTGTTGGTTGTAGTGGAGGTGCTTTCAGCTTGATTGAAGGGAATGAAATTCATGATATTTGTATGGATGAAACCTTTGAAGGAGATGAAATGGCAGGTATCAAACTTCATTTTGCGAATGACGCTGTGTTGAAAGGTAATCATATTTATCGTACCATTCGGGGCTTATGGTTGGACTGGGGAGCTCAGGGGGTACAGGTTGTCGGTAACCTTTTTCATGATAACAAGACGGAAGATATTTTTGCAGAAGTATGTCATGGTCCGATATTGATAGCCAATAATATTCTGCTTTCCAATCATTCATTGTCTGTTTCGCAAGGCGTGGCTGGAGTACATAACCTGATAAAAGGTAAGGTTACTGGTGGGCGAGACCGTTGTGCTGGGGGGAGATTCACTTATTATTATCCTCCTCATGAAACACGTTCGTTAGGGAAGAAACCGAATTTAGGAGGTGATTACCAGTGGCTTAATAATCTGCTTACAGATAGGAAAACATTTGGTGAGTGGGATGAGCCTGAATTACCGATAGATGAAAAAGGAAACAGTTTTGCTTTGAGAGAAGCCAGTTTAGAGGAACAGAAGGGAGGCTGGTATCTTAAGTTGAAGGTATCATCGGACAGTTTGCGGAAAATATCTACGGAACTGATTCGAACTTCGACATTGCGGAAGACGGTTACTACTTGTCAGGACTTTACAAATCCGGATGGTTCTGCTATTACTATAGATAAAGATTATATGGAAGTTAAAAGAAATAGGAAGAGGCCATGTTCTGGAGCTTTTGAAATGCAGAAGGAAGAGGCATCATTTTTGGTTTGGAAAAATAGAAATTAATTATATAAAATGAAGAATATTATGAAAAAACATGTATTATCGTGTGCGTTGCTTGCATGTATGTTAGGGAGTTGTTGTTCAGATAGTGTCCAATCTTTTGATACAGATTATTTCCGAATTGATATTAACTCCAAAGGATATATTGTAGGTATGTGGAATCGGACAAAAGAAAGCCGTAATTTTAGTCCGGAAGACCAGCCATCACCTTTGTTAGCACTTTATAATAGTCAATTGAAGCGCTATTATTACCCGGAAAAAGCTCATTACAGAAATGGGAAATATCGTTTGGAATATGAAAACGGTTCTGTGGCTACGGTAAGGCTAGAGGAAAAGGCCCGTTATTTCAAACTGACTTTGGAAAATCTTGAAAACCGGGAGGGGATAGACGGTGTACAGTGGGGAAACTATTATACCAATATTAATAACCTGTTGGGTGAAATGATAGGTGTGGCCCGAGATACATCGGCTGCAGTGGGTTATGCTATTGGTGCTTTAGCTTTGAATGATAATACCATTGGCGGTGAATCTCGTTTTACTTCGGAGACTGGGGCCGCGGGATATATCGTACATACACCAGACCCAGTCAGACATCCGTTGCCAGTGACATTGCACGAAGGACAGCAATTTACGTTGGGAGGAGACGGCATCAGTGATGTGGCTTTCTATAATCGTAAGGAGCCTTATTTCAGAATGTTGTATGGAAGTACAGCAGGAGTTGATTGTAACGGTCGTATCAATATTCGATATCATTCACGAGATAGACGAAAACCTAATTTAATTTATTCACCTGAGGGGGTACCCATTCAGCAAAATAATGAGCCGAATCATCTGATGCGCCAAGCCGTACCGGGAGTCGATTATATTGGTTCCTCCATTGCTTTTTGGGGAAGTCCGGATAGTATTGCATTGATGGGTGTGATCCAGAATATTGTAAAGGAAGAAGGGTTACCTTATCCTACTTTTCAGGGTAAATGGGTAAAGGATCCTACAGCCTTTATGCCGGACTTACTGACATACGGAGGTCTTTATGACAGTATTCCATCGTATGCTAAACAAATGGGTTTGAAGGTTATATCAGCATATGACCAAGGATTCTTGAATCCGGACCGGGCTAATGGAGGATATGTAGATGGTAAAGAGGAACAACGAAAACCGTTTCATTTGTCAAGTGGAGATATGTCACACCGCGAGTTTGCTGACTGGTTGGCTAAGGATGGATTGATTTTTGGTAGAACAACTATAACAAATTCTATGTCTCCGGGAACAAAGGATTGCAGTCCTATTCCTTCAGACAGTGCATGTATTCAGCATCGCCGTCATTTGACAGCGGATCTGACAGCATCAGATACGTTGATTTACATTGATGATCCTACCTATATGAATGAAATTGCTTGCTGGGAAGGACATTGTAAAGAGCTGAATATGGTGAAGATTGGTAAAGAACTGATACATTATCTTGGCGTGTCAGATACGAAACCTTATCGTTTACTAAATGTTACCCGTGGTTATTGGAATACGCAACCGTCAGTACATAAAAAAGGTGATAATGTGGATAAAATGCAAGTTACTGTAGGATGGGCTTACCAAGGTTTGGTTCCTAATCTGGAGTTACAGGATGAATTGGGTAAGTTGTATGCCGATATGGCCGCAAACAGTGGAATCGGATATTATGATCTGGATGGTCAGGAGTTTTTGTTCCACAGTGGTTTTGGCTCTTATTCAGTAAAACGTTTTTTCCGGAGTATGTTTGAAAGAGCCAAAGAGTTGGGTATACCTGATATTCGTTTTACCGGTGCTACTTTGTCTGAGGGTTCATGGCATTATCAGAGTATTTGGAATGTTGGTGGAGGTCAGAATATGTATGATGCAGATAAGCGACTTTGGGGTAGTACTACCAGTCAAGGTAAGGACTTACGTGATGTTACTTATGCTAATTTTTTCCCATCTTCATTTGGAGGAAACTTTCCTATTACAGCTACTTCAACAGTTGAACAATATGAACATATTGAGGCTACAGCTGTGGGGTATGGTGCAACATACAGTTTGAAGATTGGTCAGAAGGATGTAGAAAGCTGTCCGCAGAAATATGCCATATTCAATGTAATCAAAACTTGGGAAGAAGCACGTCGTGCCGATGCATTCCCGACTCACATCAAGAAATTGCTCCAAAATCCGGACCTGAGTTGGAGGTTGGAAAAGAAGGTGGGGAAAGACGGATGGACATTGTATCAGATGGAAAACGGGCAGAAGGGACGTTCCTTTGATTTGTATCCGAAGCAGCAATAATGAGGCATAGGGCAAGCTATGCAGTAACAGAGAGTATCAAGCATATTCCCTATTACTGGCTGTTCTATATTCTATAGTAAAGATTTGGTTTGTAGAATAATGACTATAAGAAAATACATTGTAAACTTGTTGCTACTTGCATTTTCAATACATCTTGGAGCTGAGAATGTGAGGGTAATAGAGAATTTTGACTATAATTGGTTGTTCGGACGGTACGGATTACAGGCCGACGGTTCCAAAATAGAGGAACCGGCAGCAGTACAGGATGTGTCATTCAATGATTCATGCTGGAAGCAGCTGGATTTGCCGCATGATTGGGCTGTTGAAGGGCCTTTCCGTACTGATCTGGAGGGATTTACCGGTAAACTTCCTTGGCGTGGAATCGGTTGGTACAGGAAACATTTCAAGGTAGACAAGACTGACATAGGGAAAAGGTTCTATTTGGATTTTGATGGAGCAATGGCTCATGCCGAAGTTTGGTTGAACGGTAAGAAAGTAGGTGGACATCCTTATGGTTATACTTCTTTTCGAGTGGATTTAACTCCCCAACTGTCTTTTGAAGGTGAAAATGTAGTAGCTGTGCGTCTGAATACTGAAAATATCGGTTCACGCTGGTATCCAGGTGCAGGAATCTATCGGCATGTACGTTTGGTAAAAACTTCACCGGTACACGTGGATCATTGGGGCGTTTTTGTAACGACTCCTTCTATTTCGGATGTAGAAGCGGAAGCGCTAGTTCATGTTCAGGTACGGAATCATTTGTCTGTACCGGTAAAGGGACATTATTCCGTATCAGTGTACGAGTTGTATGCGGATAATCAGACCGGACGGAAAGTCGCTTCTAGTAGTCATGTGCGGTTGGATCTTCCTGCAAATGCTACGGCACAGGATAGTGTTTCTTTGAGAATCCTTTCTCCCAAACGTTGGAGTCTGGAAGCTACCAACCGTTATTTGGCTAGGGTAAAGGTGTATGATGGAAAATATCTGGTGGATACTTATGAAGTTCCGTTTGGTTTCCGCACCATACAGTTTACCCACGACAACGGCTTTCTGTTGAACGGGAAACGTGTACAAATACAGGGTACCTGTAATCATCATGATTTGGGGGCATTGGGAACAGCTATTAATATGGTAGCTTTGGAACGTCAACTGAAGATCTTGAAGAGTTTCGGATGTAATGCCCTCCGGACCTCGCATAACATACCTGCTCCGGAACTGTTGGAACTGGCGGATAAAATGGGATTTCTGGTGGTGGATGAAGCTTTCGATTGTTGGAGAGAGGGAAAACAGTCGGGTGACTACGGTTCTTTGTTTGACGAATGGCATGAGAAGGATCTGAAGGCATTGGTGTGCAGGGATAGAAATCATCCTTCCGTGATTTTGTGGAGTACGGGTAATGAAGTTTCCGAACAGTATCATCCGGAATTGGGTATAGCCCGTCATCTTACGGAGGTGGTACATCGATATGACAAGACCCGTCCGGTCACTTTCGGAGCTTCCTATCCCAGTAAATCAGCCATGAACGGTACCGAACTACAGGTAGATGTACACGGTATGAATTATGCTGCCGGTGTTTATGGAGGACCTGATTTTTACGGGGAGTTTCTGAATAAAGAGGGACATGAGCATTTGTCTGGTTTCTCTAGTGAAAGTAGTTCAACAATGAGTTCCCGCGGCGAGTATTTCCCTCGCAAATTCCATGTTTCATCGTATGATTTGAATGAACCGGGTTGGGGGGGATTGCCTGATCAGGAGTTTGCCGCTCTTGATCGTTATCCGGCTATTTGCGGAGAATTCGTGTGGACTGGGTTTGATTATCTGGGTGAGCCTACGCCTTTTAACAGTGACAAGACAGTCTTGCTGAATCATGCTGCGGCTGTCAGCAAGGAAGAATTGAAGAAACAGGAAGAAGAGCTTAAAAAAATAGAGCAGAATCGTCCTACTTCGCGTAGCAGTTATTTTGGAATTGTTGATTTGGCAGGTTTCCCAAAAGACCGTTATTATCTTTATCAGGCACGTTGGAGACCAGATTATCCGATGGTACATATTCTACCTCATTGGAATTGGGAAGATAAGAATGGAAAAAATGTGCCGGTATTCGTCTATTCGTCCGGAGATGAGGTGGAACTTTTTTTGAATGACAGATCGTTGGGAAAGAAATTCAAACAGCCGTATGAATATCGTTTCCGGTGGGATAGTGTTTGTTATGAATCTGGTGAGTTGAAAGCAATCGCATATAAAGACGGTAAGAAATGGGCGGAGAAACACGTGCGGACAACCGGTAAGTCGGTAAAACTGAAGCTAACTCCTGATAAGACAGTGCTGAAGTCGGATGGTGAAGATTTGATTTTTGTACGGGTATCCATTCTGGATGCGGATGGCAATGAAGTCCCCACGGCTGAACCTCTGATTACAAGTTCTGTGTCCGGACCTGGAATGATTGCTGCCACGGATAATGGCGATCCCACTTGCCTGATTCCTTTCCACGAACCGAAACGTCCTGCTTTTAATGGCTTATATCTGGCAATCGTGAAGGCTCGGAGAGGCAGTGAAGGGACATTGCATTTGTGTGTAGAGGCTGATGGACTGGGTAAAGAAGAAATTGATATCCGGATTCAGAATGAGGGGTTGGAAAAAAGATACCTGTTGACAGACTGATAGAAGGATGATGATTGATAAATGAGAATAATAATTGAAAATATTGATAGAATGAATAAGTTAGGTATTTTGATAGGTTTAATGCTGTCATTCGGTATGACATGTAAAGCTCAGCACTGGTTACCGGACACTTGTAACGTAAAATCTCCTTATCGTTTGCTGGAATGTACGTATGAGGGTCCTCAACTAGTTAAATGTTCGGATGTAGCTACTGACTGGTCGGTAGAGAAGCTGGTAGATGATAAAGAGGATGGTAAGGAATATACCTTTACTTTTACAGCTCTCCGTAATCTGGAAAAAGCGGGGGTAGCAGTCGCTTTCGATGAGGACAGATGGAGCAGTGACAACTATGTGATGATTCCGGCAGCTGTCTATAACGGGAACCGGCAACGGATAGTTAACCGTGATTATGCGACAGGACTGGACAAGGCTGATTATTACCGGAAGGATTTGGCTTTGACTTCCAATCCGATACCTCAGTTGTCACCGGAGTTCGGAGCTGAATCTCGTTTGGAAGTCCTGGTGAATAATGCTGCGACTCCAGCGATAGTTTATCTGAACCGGGCAACACGGAAAGGTACGATTCTGCTGACAGATCAAGGAATCGAATGGAACGGACAGATTCTGGATCATGGGTTGATTGTAGAAGAAAGCCGTGACCGCAGTCATGCCTCGTTTGTCATCAGTGCTCCGGGGGTGCGTGAAAAGAAACCGGAGTTCATCGGTTTCAGTAAGAGTCCGGACAGAGGGATTTCAGTTAAAAAAGGAGAACAGATAGCCGTAAAGGTAACAAGAATCGATTTTTATTGTGAAGATGTGCCGGCTTTGTTGGAACGGTTTATGAAATACCGTAAAACACATACACAGACTGAGGAGCCGCGTAACTTGATGCCGATGAGTGAGGTGCTGACCAGAATGGTCAGGAATATCGATGAACGGTATTACAAAGGCAGTCAGTGGGAATACTATTGTCCGGAGAATGCCGACTGGATGTCGTACGGCTGGATTGGTGGTCTGATGAATACATACCCGATGCTTGGCTTGGGAGATGCAGAACATGAGCAAAAGGTGTTGCATACGTTCGATTTTGCGTTACCTCGTGCCAAAGGTGCCAGCGGATATTATTATGATGTTCTCGGTTCGGATGGTAATGTGCTTTATCGGGATGCCGCTGCACTTCAGAAAGGGATAGGGCTGACACGCAAGAACGCGGATATCCTGTATTGGATGGTCAAACAATTCATGTTGCTGGAGGCGCAGGGAAAACAGGCTGTTATCCGTCCGGAATGGAAGAATCAGGTACGTCAACTGGCAGATGCCTTTGTTAATACTTGGCGGAAGCATCGTACGTGGGGGAATTACATTGATGTGGAATCCGGTGATATAGCTGTGTATAATACCACCGGTGGTGCCATGGCAGTAGCCGGTCTGGTTTTGGCTTCCCGGTATTTTGGTTGTCCGGACTATTTGCAGGTAGCCCGGGAGGCAGCTTCCGGTTATTATGCAGATTTCGCATTGATTGGATTTACATCGGGAGGATGTGGAGACATCCTTCAAAATGCCGATTCGGAAACGGCGATTGCACTGACTACTTCGTTGGTGACCCTTTATGAAGCTACCGGTGAAGCCGTTTATCTGAAACAGGCACAGGATCTGGCCAATCTGTGTGCTACTTGGACCGTTTCTTTTGCTTACCGTTTGCCTGACAATACACCATTGGCTAAATTAGGGGCAAATCTGACGGGGGCTGTATGGGCGCTGTCTCTTATACACATCTCCGAGCCCACGAGACGCTACGCTATCTCGT